>ERZ824473.3300-NODE-3300-length-16265-cov-4.282727_pt1 | contig 16265 bp, 7 predicted proteins | sample MGYA00519874_ERZ824473 | MGnify/ENA primary metagenome ERZ824473 (study PRJEB31778, sample SAMEA3449151) | human gut metagenome | biome: human gut; feature: human-associated habitat; material: faeces | place: United Kingdom | collected 2010/2012 ... | reverse complement strand
CAAGAGCCAGAACCGTGGTCAAAGTATTGACTAGTCCTACCAGAACTTGGTAAAATCAAAGTTTACTGTTTGCATAGTAATATTATAGTAGAAAAGTTTTATCTTTATCGCGTTAAACTAACTAATACCCCCATTATGAGAAGAATTTATTATTTACTTTTCCTTATCCTTTTAGGATATTCTTTTGACGTAAAAGCTTCAGACACAGTATTTATCCATGAAACACAAATTCCGGTTTTGATAGAGCGGCAAGACAATGTTCTGTTCTATCTTCGTTTGGATGCAAAAGAAAGTAAGAAGCTCGATGAAATCATTTTAGATTTTAGTAAAAATACGAATCTGACTGATATTCAGGCAATCAAACTCTATTATGGAGGAACAGAGGCGTTGCAGGACAAAGACAAAAATCGCTTTGCTCCAGTAGAGTACATATCCAGCCACCGTCCGGGTGGGACATTGGCGGCTATTCCTTCCTATTCGATCAAATGTGCAGAGGTGGAATCATCAGAAAAAGTAGTATTAAAAGGTAATTACAATTTATTTCCGGGTGTAAATTATTTTTGGATTAGTTTGCAGATGAAAAAAGATGCCTCTTTGCAGACTAAGATACTCTCTGAATTGTGTGCCGTTAAAGCAGATGGGAAAGAACTATGTTGTAAATCTATTTCTCCAAAGAATATCGTTCACCGGATGGCAGTTGGAGTTCGTCATGCAGGTGATGACGGTTCTGCTTCTTTCCGTATTCCCGGGTTGGTGACTACCAATAAAGGAACCTTATTAGGCGTGTATGATGTTCGATACAACAGTAGTGTCGATTTACAGGAATATGTTGACGTGGGTTTGAGCCGTAGCATCGATGGAGGAAAGAGTTGGGAGAAGATGCGTCTTCCGCTTTCATTTGGCGAGTATGGTGGTCTGCCTAAAGCACAGAATGGGGTGGGGGACCCCTCTATTTTAGTAGATACTAAGACGAATACCGTTTGGGTGGTCGCCGCATGGACACATGGTATGGGTAATCAACGCGCCTGGTGGAGTTCCCATCCGGGAATGGATCTGAATCATACGGCACAGTTGGTATTGGCAAAAAGCACAGACGATGGTAAAACCTGGTCGAAGCCTATCAATATAACAGAGCAGGTGAAAGATCCTTCCTGGTACTTCCTGCTTCAAGGTCCCGGACGTGGAATAACGATGAGTGATGGCACATTGGTGTTTCCAACGCAATTTATAGACTCTACCCGTGTTCCGAATGCAGGAATCATGTATAGTAAAGACCGGGGGAAAACATGGAAAATGCACAATATGGCACGAACCAATACAACGGAAGCGCAAGTGGCGGAAATAGAACCGGGAGTATTGATGCTGAATATGCGTGATAATAGAGGAGGAAGCCGGGCTATTGCCATAACGAAAGATTTGGGAGAAACATGGACAGAACACCCATCTTCCCGCCAAGCACTTCAGGAACCGGTATGCATGGCTAGTCTGATTCATGTAGATGCCAAAGACAACATATTAAATAAAGATATCCTGCTTTTTTCGAACCCGAATACGACCAAAGGACGTAATCATATAACAATAAAAGCAAGTCTGGACAAAGGACTTACCTGGTTGCCGGAACATCAATTAATGCTCGACGAGGCAGAAGGATGGGGGTATAGTTGTCTGACAATGATTGATAAAGAGACAATTGGTATACTATATGAGAGTAGCGTCGCACATATAACCTTTCAAGCGATAAAATTGACAGATATAATAAAGGAATAAAGAGTCTGTCCCGAAAGTCCGAAGATTTAAATCTATGCTTACGATTTATAGGTAGCAAGATTTAGCTATAATGAAAAAGAATATCGTTATAATAAAAAAAAACGCCATTTTAGCATACATTTGAGGACAGAATACTACTCTTTATTTAACTAATTATAAACTGAAATTTTAGCCGATTTAATTGGGGCTTTCTGGACAGCTCATGCTAAAACAACATATTTTGTTAAATTATCCGTGAAATTTGCTGAAAAAGTAATATCTTTGAAACCGTTAATATCTAATGCCCCCACTATGATGATTAATTTAATCGGAAAAAAGACTCAAATAGCATGTGGACTACTATGCTGTTGCAGTATGGCATATGCGCAGAGCAATGACAATTCCGAAATTGTGGTTTTAAATGCAGGTTGGGAATTTTCCCAGGCAGGCACGGAGCTATGGCGACCGGCACAGGTTCCCGGCACCGTTCATCAGGATCTTATCTATCATAAACAAATTCCCGATCCTTTTTACGGTATCAATGAACAGAAGATTCAGTGGGTGGAAAATGAAGACTGGGAGTACCGGACTGCTTTTACAGTTACCCCCGAGCAACTGAAACGGGACGACGCCCAATTAGTCTTTGAAGGTCTTGACACATACGCCGATGTATACCTCAACGGAGCACTGTTGTTGAAAGCCGATAATATGTTCGTCGGCTATACGATACCCGTCAAGTCGCAACTCCGTCTCGGAGAAAACCTTCTTCACATTTATTTTCATTCACCCATCCGGCAGACAATGCCTCAATATAACTCTAACGGATTCAACTATCCGGCAGACAACGACCATCACGAAAAACATGTAAGCGTATTCTCCCGTAAAGCCCCTTACAGTTATGGCTGGGACTGGGGAATCCGCATGGTGACCAGTGGTATCTGGCGTCCGGTGACCATCCGTTTTTACGACGCAGCCTCTATCAGCGACTACCACGTAAAGCAACTCTCACTGACCGACCAGCAGGCAAAACTATCCAATGAATTAGAAATAAATAATATCCTTCCTCAAGCACTTCAAGCAGAGGTGAGAATCAATACCTCCTTCGAAGGAAACACAGAAAAAGGCATTAGCCAGGCAATCACCCTACAGCCCGGAATCAATCATATATCTATTCCTTCCGAAGTGCTGTCGCCGGTACGTTGGATGCCGAATGGCTGGGGAAAGCCCGCTTTGTATGATTTCTCCGCTCAAATAATCGTAGAAGATAAAGTCGTAGCCCAACAATCCCACCGGATAGGACTGCGCACCGTTCGCCTCGTCAATGAAAAAGATCAGGACGGAGAATCCTTCTATTTTGAAGTAAACGGTGTTCCGATGTTTGCTAAAGGAGCCAACTATATTCCCCAGGATGCCCTATTGACTAACGTCACTACCGAACGCTACCAAACCTTATTCCGGGACATCAAAGAAGCTAACATGAATGTCATTCGTGTGTGGGGAGGCGGGACCTACGAAGACGACCGTTTCTATGACCTGGCAGATGAAAACGGAATACTGATATGGCAGGACTTTATGTTTGCCTGCACTCCCTATCCGTCCGATCCAACCTTCCTGAAAAGAGTAGAAGCAGAAGCCTGCTACAACATTCGCCGTCTTCGCAATCATGCTTCCCTGGCGATGTGGTGTGGCAATAATGAAATACTGGAAGCCTTGAAATATTGGGGATTCGACAAGAAATTCACGCCGGAAATCTATCAGGAAATGTTCCAAGGCTATGACAAACTGTTCCACCAACTCCTTCCTACCAAGGTAAAAGAGCTGGATGCCGACCGTTTTTATATACACAGCTCCCCATATTTAGCCAATTGGGGACGCCCCGAATCATGGGGGATAGGAGACAGCCACAACTGGGGAGTATGGTATGGCCAAAAAACTTTCGAATCACTAGATACAGACCTCCCTCGTTTCATGAGCGAATTCGGTTTCCAGTCCTTCCCGGAGATGAAGACTATTGCCACCTTTGCGGCTCCTGAAGATTATCAGATCGAATCGGAGGTGATGAATGCCCATCAGAAAAGCAGCATCGGCAATGCCCTGATTCGCACCTATATGGAACGTGACTATATCATCCCCGAGAAATTTGAAGACTTTGTCTACGTCGGACTAGTGCTGCAAGGACAGGGAATACGTCACGGGCTGGAAGCACACCGCCGGAACCGTCCCTACTGCATGGGTACACTGTATTGGCAACTGAATGATAGCTGGCCGGTAGTATCCTGGTCGAGCATCGACTATTATGGCAACTGGAAAGCCCTACATTATCAGGCCAAACGAGCTTTTGCTCCCATCCTCATCAACCCTATCCAGCAGAACGACAGTCTCAATATCTACCTGATATCCGACTGTCCGGACACCAAAGACCACATGACGTTGGAAATGAGAGTCACAGACTTTGACGGAAAGAAACAAGGTAAACCGATACAACTCAAACCATTGGTAATCCCGGCTAACTCCTCCCAATGCGTTTATCGCATGAAAGTAGAATCCTGGCTGTCGTCAAAAGAACAGCAGCGCCATTTCATGCAACTGACATTGAAAGACAAATCCGGAAATACCGTTGCCGAAACAGTCCACTTCTTTAGAAAGACGAAAGACCTGCTTCTGCCCAAGACAACCGTTTCCTGCAAGATAAAACAGAAAGACGGCGTGTGCGAATTGACTCTGCTTTCTCCCGCTCTTGCAAAAGACGTCTTTATTGAAATCCCTTTGCAGGGAGCCCGTTTCAGTGACAACTTTTTCGACCTCCTTCCCGGAGAGCGTAAGACAGTTGTCATCACTTCTCCCCAAATAAAGAAAGGAGAGGAGCTGCCTTTGACAATCAAACATATTCGTGAAACCTATAATTAATTTATTAATAACTTAACACTTAATTTTTTAGTTTATGAAACAACTCTTAAAGTTAACCGGATGTCTGGCACTAGCAGGACTTTTTGCCTCTTGCCAATCGGCGCAACAGGAAGCCAACTACCAGATTATCCCCATGCCACAAGAAATTGTAACAGCTCAAGGAAATCCCTTCATTCTGAAGAGCGATGTGAAAATCCTCTATCCGGAAGGAAACGAGAAGATGCAACGCAACGCACAATTTCTAGCCGACTATCTGAAAACCGCTACCGGAAAAGATTTCGCTATCGAAGCCGGAACGGAAGGTAAGAATGCAATCGTACTGACATTGGGCACGGCAAACGAAAATCCGGAATCCTATCAGTTGAAAGTAACCGGTGACGGAATCACGATTGCCGGTCCTACCGAGGCCGGCGTATTCTATGGTATCCAGTCCCTGCGCAAATCATTGCCTGTGGCTGTCGGCGCAGACATTTCCATGCCCGCTGTAGAAATCAATGACGCTCCCCGCTTTGGCTATCGTGGTGCACACTTCGATACCAGCCGTCATTTCTTTACAGTAGATGAAGTGAAAACTTATATTGATATGATGGCTTTGCACAATATGAACCGTTTTCACTGGCATATTACCGAAGACCAAGGTTGGCGTCTGGAAATCAAGAAATATCCGAAGCTGACAGAAATAGGTTCCAAGAGGACAGAAACAGTCATCGGACGTAACTCCGGTGAATACGACGGCAAACCTTACGGTGGCTTCTATACCCAGGAGCAGGCGAAAGAAATAGTAGCGTATGCTGCCGAACGTTATATCACAGTTATTCCCGAAATCGATCTTCCGGGACACATGCAAGCTGCCCTTGCCGCTTATCCCGAATTGGGATGTACCGGTGGCCCGTACGAAGTATGGAGACAATGGGGTGTATCTGAAGATGTGCTTTGTGCCGGAAACGATCAAGTCTTGAAATTCCTCGAAGATGTATATAGCGAATTGATTGAAATCTTCCCTTCAGAATATATTCATGTAGGTGGTGACGAATGTCCGAAAGTACGTTGGGAAAAATGTCCGAAATGTCAGGCACGTATCAAGGCGCTGGGCTTGAAATCGGATGATAAGCATAGCAAGGAAGAACGTCTGCAGAGCTTCGTAATCAACCATATCGAAAAATTCCTCAACGACCACGGACGTCAGATCATCGGTTGGGATGAAATCCTCGAAGGCGGACTTGCTCCTAACGCTACTGTTATGTCATGGCGTGGTGAAAAGGGTGGTATCGAAGCAGCCAAGCAGAAACACGATGTCATCATGACACCGAACACATACCTGTATTTCGACTATTACCAAGCTAAAGACGTAGATAACGAACCATTTGGTATCGGTGGTTACCTGCCGTTGGAAAGAGTGTACAGCTACGAACCGATGCCGGCTTCTCTGACTCCGGAAGAACAGAAATATATCAAGGGTGTGCAAGCCAACCTCTGGACAGAATACATCGCTACTTTCCCTCACGCGCAGTACATGGTATTGCCTCGTTGGGCTGCATTGTGTGAAATTCAGTGGTCCAGCCCTGAAAAGAAAAACTATGCCGACTTCCTGTCTCGTCTTCCTCAACTGATTAAGTGGTATGATGCCGAAGGATACAACTACGCTAAACACGCGTTCGGCGTACAAGCCGAGTTTGAACCGAATCCGGCAGAAGGAACGATGGACGTTACTTTGTCTACTATCGACAATGCCCCTGTCCACTACACTTTGGACGGCACAGAACCCATTACTGCTTCTCCCGTTTACGAAGGAGTGTTGAAAATTAAAGAAAATGCCACTCTGTCCGCCAAAGCCATTCGTCCTACCGGCGAGAGCCAGACACTGACAGAGAAGATTGATTTCAGCAAATCCAGCATGAAGCCGATTGTAGCCAATCAACCAATCAATGAACAATACCTCTTCAAAGGAGCTTCCACGTTAAACGATGGTTTGAAAGGAAATAGCAGCTACCGGTCAGGCCGTTGGATCGCCTTCAACGGAAACGACATGGACATGACGATCGACCTTCAGCAACCTACTGAAATTTCGAGTGTGGCCATCTCTGTCAATATTGCAAAGGGCGACTGGGTGTTTGACGCCAGAAACCTGTCCGTAGAAGTTTCAGACGATGGAAAGACTTTCAAAAAGATTGCTTCCGAAGAATATCCGGCAATGAAAGAGACGGACAAAGACGGAGTTGTTGACCATCAACTTACATTTGCTCCTGTGACTACCCAATACGTGAGAGTCATTGCTTCACCGGAGAAAACGCTTCCGGAATGGCATGGTGGAAAAGGCAAAAACGCATTTTTATTTGTAGACGAAATCAAAATTGATTAATGAATATAAGAAAAGAATACACTAAAGTTTGTCTTTTCTTATGTATACTGGGGATGTGCTTTCATGCACATCCCATTCTGGCACAGTCCGTCATACCTGTCCCATTAAAAATGGAGAAGGGGACGGGCTCTTTTTTACTGTCAGAAAAGACAAGACTTTATACAAACCTACAAGGTGGAGAAGCGAAGCTCTGGGAGAATTACCTGAAGGCATTACCCGTTCAATTAAAGAAAGCGGGCATGAAAGACAGGAAACAGATGCTTCTCTTATTGATAACCCCCAAGAACCCCCAGTTGCCATCGCCGGAAAGCTATACTCTTTCCGTTACTCCGCAACAAATCCTGATACGCGCCACTTCGGGAGCCGGATTATTCTATGGTATGCAAACCCTGTTGCAGTTGGCACAACCTTCGGGGGCAGGCAGCTATTCCATAGCCTCTGTCGAGATAGAAGACACTCCCCGTTTCGCTTACCGGGGATTGATGCTGGATGTGTCCCGCCACTTTTCTACCAAAGAGTTTATAAAGAAACAGATAGACGCACTGGCGTATTACAAAATCAACCGTCTGCACCTGCATCTGACCGATGCGGCAGGCTGGCGGTTAGAAATCAAGAAATACCCTTTGCTGACCGAATTTGCGGCCTGGCGTACAGATCCCACCTGGAAGCAATGGTGGAACGGCGGACGTAAATATGTCCGTTTCGATGCTCCCGGAGCTTACGGCGGTTATTACACCCAGGATGATATTCGTGAAATCTTGGAATATGCCCGTCAGCATTATATCACGGTGATTCCCGAGATTGAGATGCCCTCCCATTCGGAAGAAGTGCTGGCAGCCTACCCGCAGTTATCCTGTTCGGGCGAACCTTACAAGAACTCCGATTTCTGTGTCGGCAATGAAGAAACCTTCACGTTTCTGGAAAATGTGTTGACGGAAGTCATGGAACTTTTCCCTTCCGAATACATTCATATCGGTGGCGATGAGGCCGGCAAGTCGGCTTGGAAGACCTGCCCGAAATGTCAGAAGAGAATGACGGACGAGCATCTTGCCAATGTAGACGAGCTGCAAAGTTACCTGATACACCGCATTGAGAAGTTCCTGAACAATCATGGACGTCATCTGCTGGGGTGGGACGAGATTCTGCAGGGAGGCATTGCCCCCAACGCAACCGTCATGTCATGGCGTGGAGAAGAGGGTGGCATCGCTGCCGTAACCTCCGGCCATCGTGCCATCATGACGCCGGGTGCCTACTGCTATCTGGACAGTTATCAGGATGCCCCATATTCGCAGCCGGAAGCCATCGGTGGATACCTGCCGTTGAAGAAAGTATATTCTTACAATCCCGTTCCCGCTTCTTTAACTGCGGAACAGGCGAAGTTGGTCTACGGTGTGCAGGGCAACCTATGGGTGGAATACATTCCCACTCCCGAACACGTGGAGTATATGATTTACCCCCGAATCCTGGCATTGGCGGAAACAGCCTGGTCGGCTCCGGAACGTAAGTCATGGCCGGATTTCCATACCCGTGCATTGTCGGCAGTGGCCGATTTGCAGGCAAAAGGATACCATCCTTTCGATTTGAAAAAAGAAATCGGCAGCCGTCCCGAGTCGCTTCAATCGGTCAGCCATCTGGCATTGGGTAAAAAGGTGATTTATAATTCACCTTACAGCTCCCATTATCCGGCACAGGGAAACACCGCTCTGACGGACGGCATACGTGGCGATTGGACCTATGGTGATGGCTCGTGGCAAGGATTCATCTCGGACAACCGCCTCGATGTGACGATTGATATGGAAAAAGAAACCTCCATCCATTCTGTCACTGCCGCCTTTATGCAGGTGGTAGGCGCGGAAGTATTCCTGCCGGAGACTGTGGTGATTTCCATTTCCGATGACGGAACCCATTTCACCGAGTTGCGCAAACAACACTTTGAAGTGAGCAAAGAAACACCCATCCGCTTTACGGATATTTCATGGCAGGGCGAAGCCAAAGGAAGATACGTACGCTATCAGGCACAGGCCGGAAGTGAATTCGGAGGCTGGATATTTACGGATGAGATTATTGTGAAATAAATATTGCAGGCATAAGGATAATACGTATGATGCGTTTTTTTAGGATTATTCCGGCCTAAAGCAACCGTGTAATCCGTATCATCCGGACTTGCTGATTTCAACCTGTCAATATCATTTAAATAAAAGAGGGAATCTACTCAACCAGATTCCCTCTTTTTTTGTTATATTTGTATTATTACCTTAAAAACTAAGAATATGGTACAACACGCTAGACTCATTTTCTACAGCCTTCTTCTTCTGGTAATCCCGTGCGAGGGCACGTTGGCACAGAAGATTCCCGTCGCGCCCATAGATTCATTGATTACCGTAGGATATGCCACCGGAAGTTTGAAAACCCTGTCCGGCTCCGTAGAGAAAATCACGGAGACACAGATGAACAAAGACCAGATAACGAACCCTTTGGAAGCAATCCGTGGACGTGTGCCGGGTTTGACCATCCAGCGGGGCTCCAACGGACCGGCGGCTTTGGATGCGGTGCGCCTGCGGGGAACTACCTCACTGACCAGCGGCAACGACCCTTTGATTATCGTCGACGGAGTATTTGGCGACTTGAGTATGCTTACCTCCATTTACCCTACGGATATTGAGAGTTTTACCATTCTGAAAGACGCTTCCGAAACCGCACAGTACGGTTCGCGAGGTGCATCCGGTGTGATAGAAGTCACCACCAAAAAAGGGATGAGCGGCAGGACACAGGTAGCTTACAATGGTAGCTTCGGGATTTCCACCGTCTACAAGAATTTGAAAATGCTGTCCGGTGATGAATTCCGCCGCGTAGCATCGGAACGAGGCATTTCCATTCTGGACAAAGGGAACAATACCGATTTCCAGAAAGAGATTGAGCAGACAGGACTGCAACAGAATCATCACATCGCTTTTTATGGCGGTTCCAGTGAGTCCAGTTATCGTGTTTCCCTCGGTTTTATGGATCGTCAGGGAGTGATTCTGAATGAAGACATGAAGAATTTCACTTCAAATATGAACATGAATCAGAAAATGTTCGACGGCTTCCTGAACTGCGAACTGGGAATGTTTGGTTCCATTCAGAAGAACCATAACCTGGTAGATTATCAGAAAACGTTCTATTCGGCAGCTACGTTCAATCCTACCTATCCCAATCATAAAGACCCCGTCACCAATTCGTGGGACGGAATAACAACCGCCAGCCAAATCACCAATCCATTGGCATGGATGGAAGTGCAGGACGATGATGCCACTTCGCACATCAGTACGCACGCCCGTCTCACTTTCAATCTGATGGAAGGACTGAAACTAAGCCTGTTCGGAGCTTATACTTACAATATCGTAGAAAATTCGCAATACCTCCCCACTTCCGTCTGGGCGAACGGTCAGGCATACAAAGGAACCAAAAAGCGCGAATCCTTATTGGGAAACATGATGCTGACCTATAAGAAAAACTGGAAAAAGCATTTCTTTGACGTACTGGCACTTGCCGAACTTCAGAAAGAGACTTACACAGGCTATTATACCACAGTCAGCAATTTCAGCACCGATAAGTTCGGGTATAATAACCTTCAGGCAGGAGCGCTCCGTTTGTGGGAAGGCACTAATTCCTACTACGAGCAACCGCGCCTGGCATCTTTCATGGGACGCTTCAATTATACATACGCCGACCGCTACGTACTGACGTTGAACGCCCGTACAGATGCTTCCTCCAAATTCGGAGCCAACCATAAATGGGGCTTTTTCCCCTCTGCATCCGCGGCATGGGTGATTAGTGAAGAAGAATTTATGAAGCAATTCCCCGTGATAGACAATCTGAAATTCCGTATCGGTTACGGTCTGGCAGGTAACCAAAGCGGGATTGACTCATACACAACACTGAATCTTGTCAAGCCGAACGGTGTCGTCCCCGTCGGAAACTCCGCCATTGTATCTTTGGGAGATCTCCGGAATACGAATCCCGATCTGAAATGGGAAGTGAAACATACCTTTAATACCGGTTTCGACATCGCTTTATTCGGCAACCGCCTGTTGCTTTCCGCCAACTATTACAACTCCCGCACCACGGATATGCTTTACCTTTACAACGTAAGCGTGCCCCCTTTCACCTATAACACCTTGCTTGCCAACATCGGCTCCATGCGCAACTGGGGTACGGAAATCGCCATCGGTATCACCCCTTTGAAAACGAAGGACATGGAACTGAATATCAATGCCAACATCACCTTTCAGCGCAACAAACTGCTTTCATTGAGCGGTATGTATAACGGCGAAATGCTTTCCGCTTCCGAATATAAAAGTCTTGCCAGCCTTGATGGAGCCGGCTTCCACGGCGGCTACAACCACATCGTTTATCAGATGGTGGGGCAACCGTTGGGCGTGTTTTATCTTCCTCACAGCACCGGACTGGAGTCCGACGGAAACGGTGGATATACCTATGGCATCGCCGACCTGAATGGCGGAGGCGTCAGTCTGGAAGATGGTGAAGACCGCTACGTGGCAGGGCAAGCCGTACCCAAAACGATTCTGGGATCTAACATCAGTTTCCGTTACAAGCGTTTCGACCTGTCTTTGCAAATCAACGGAGCTTTCGGACATAAAATCTACAACGGAACTTCCCTGACCTATATGAACATGAATATATTCCCCGACTACAACGTAATGAAGAAAGCTTCGCAACAGAACATCAAGGATCAGACCGCCACCGACTATTGGCTGGAAAAGGGAGATTACGTCAACTTCGACTATGTGACGCTGGGCTGGAACGTGCCGATTGAAAAGGTGCAGAAACTAAAGAAATATGTCCGTTCCCTGCGCTTGGCATTTACTGTCAACAACCTGGCAACCATCTCCGGTTATTCGGGACTTTCGCCCATGATTAACAGTTCCACGGTGAACTCAACGTTGGGCGTGGACGATAAACGGGGGTATCCGTTGGCACGGACGTACACCTTAGGATTGAGTATTAACTTTTAATGGAGGAGGAGAGGATGAAACGATATATGAAAAATAGAAATCAGTTTTTGCAGAGTAAAAAAGAATTATTGCAAAATACAGAGCCGACTTTAAGGAGAGTAGAACGACTTTCAAAGCAAATAATATACCCTTCAAGAATCTTATTATTTTTTCTGGTGACGAGTCTGACCTTATTTTCCTGTGATAAGTTCTTACAGGAAAATCCGAAGGACAAACTACCGGAAGAGGATGTTTACAATACGATCTCGGAAGTATATCTCAATGCGGTAGCTTCACTTTATACTTACATAGGCGGTTATAGCGACAGTCAGGGATTGCAGGGAACGGGTAGGGGAGTCTACGACCTGAACACTTTCACTTCCGACGAAGCCATTATCCCCACCCGTGGAGGCGACTGGTACGATGGCGGCTTTTGGCAAGGACTTTACCTGCACGATTGGGGAGTAGAGAATGACGCTATCCAAGCTACATGGGAATATCTTTACAAAGTCGTCATGCTAAGCAACAAATCGCTCGAACGGATAGACAAGTTTGCCGAAACCCATTCCGATGCTGTACTTCCGGCATACCGGGCGGAAGTGCAGGCCATGCGAGCCATGTATTATTATTATCTGATGGATTTGTTCGGACGCATCCCGTTGGTTCAATCCTCTTCAGTGGCAATGAAAGATGTTGTCCAGAGTGAACGGAAAACGGTTTTTGAGTTTGTATTCAAGGAATTGCAGGAAGCGGCTCCTCTGTTGAGCGATGCGCACAGTAACCAGTCCGGTCCTTATTATGGCCGTATCACCCGTCCGGTAGTCACTTTCCTATTGGCTAAACTGGCTCTGAATTCCGAAGTCTATACGGATAATGATTGGACAGACGGACAACGTCCGGACGGAAAAAACATAAAGTTTACAGTGAACGGCAACGAACTCAATGCGTGGGAAACAGTCATCTACTACTGTGACCAGCTAAAGGCGATGGGCTACAATGAATTGGAACCAAAATACGAAACCAATTTCTCCATTTTTAATGAATCATCGATAGAGAATATTTTTACCATTCCGATGAATAAAACCTTGTACACCAATCAAATGCAATATCTATTCCGCTCCCGCCACTACAACCATGCCAAGGCGTACGGCCTAAGCGGTGAGAACGGCCCCAGTGCAACTATTGAAGCCCTCCAAACCTTCGGTTATGAAACAGCCGAACAAGATCCCCGCTTTGATATTTGCTATTTTGCGGGAGTGGTGCACGATCTGAAAGGAAACATCATCAAGCTGGATGATGGCACCGTATTGGAGTATCTGCCCTGGAAAGTAGCTCTGGATATTACAGATACCCCGTATGAACAAACAGCAGGAGCCCGTATGAAGAAGTACGAAGTTGACCCGACTGCCACAAAAGACGGTAAGTTGATGGAGAATGATATTGTATTGTTCCGCTACGCGGATGCTCTGTTGATGAAGAGTGAAGCGAAAGTGCGCAATGGAGCCAGTGGAGATGAAGAACTGAATGAAGTCCGTAGCCGCGTCAATGCCTCCTTTCGCACTGCCACTTTAGAGAATATCCTTGCCGAACGCCAACTGGAACTGGCTTGGGAAGGTTGGAGACGTCAAGATTTGGTTCGCTTCGGGAAGTTTACAAGAGCTTACAGTAGCCGTCCGCAATTGCCGGATGAGGGAAACGGATATACTACCGTGTTCCCTATACCGGAGAAAATACGGGTGATGAATACGAAGTTGAAGCAGAATCCGGGGTATTAACAGCAGTTATTATTCAATCAACTCAAAACTATATTTTTCAAATTCATTCCCGTTGATAATCATAGCAATTTGATGAAGTCCGAGATGGAGCTTCCTCGTTGTAACCACCCGGAAAGAATGTTTTCGGGTGATTCGCGTGGTTGAGTTCCTGACATATTCTTTCTCGCTGATTTTATGCACTTTCTTCGTCAACGTTCCATTTGCTTTTTGGTAATAGATTCCATATTCGAGTCGTATCTTGGTTGTTTGATCGTTCTTGTTCAACAGTTTAAAACTAACCTCCAACGAATCCCCGACTTTCACTTCCGGGCTTGAAATTTGGAAATCCTCCACACAGATATTGCTGATAGTAGAGTTGAAGCCAAACAACTCCATCACCTCCGGATTGCCTTGTTTTAAGAGCGTCCGGCAACCGTGTTTAATAATCCAATCCACCTCTTTCGATTCTCCCTTCCATTTCTTCACTAAATCAATGACGATTTCGGGATTATCTTTCGCGATATCATTCAAATTATTGGCAACGCTCAACCGCACAAATCTTGCCGGATCATTTTTTAGATTTTCCAGAATAGGAATGATAGGCGCAGGATTCTCTTTCAGGTTCGGCAACGCCATCGCCCAGGGAAGACGCGGACGACAACCTTCTGACGCAAGCCGCCTGACTCCCCAATGTTCGTGTTTCGACCAAACCAACATCTGTTTCATCATCTGATCCGGATATTTGATAATAAAAGAATGAGCCACAAACTCGCAACTTGTGAACTGCGTGATTTTCTCTATCGCCTTGACAGAAGTTTCGTAATCGTCCAGTCCATATTGTTCGACATAATTATCCAGAATCCCCCCATACTCTAAAGTCAAACCAAACTTCGTGTCGTCTATCACCGAGAAATCAGGCCGTGTCTTTTTTATATGATCCAACAATTCAAGTATCTTAGCGATCGCCTCTTTGTAATCTGCCGGTAAAAACTTTCTTAGCACCGTTGTGATGTGCATGCAGCGTTGTTTAAGTTCCCTGCCTTCCCATTCATCGTCCATCACTTGAGATACAAACTCGCGAGCATCAAAATCGTCGATAACAAGTTTCAAATCTTTCGTAAACAGATCGAAAAATTGCTCGTTAAACATGTTTTTAAAAGGTTCTGCCATTCTTTAAATATATAGTTTAGTTAAACAGTTATTGTTTTTTTATGGAGCGACTAAATAATGTTTCTTTGATAAATTCGTTTTTTATAATTTGAATTTTAAAGTGTTGATAATTATTTTATGCCGATCTATTTGTTTGTTATACAAATATATGCCATTTTTTTTAGGATAGCCCTATATTGCGCCTTATTTAGGTAAACTATATGAAAAGATTGTGCGAGAGGGGGCTATTTAGAGAATATCATAAAAAAAGTGGGCCACAAAAAGATTGCAGCCCACTTATACCTTATATATGATAATATGATAGCAAAAAGACTAATCGAAGAAACTCTTGAATTTCTTGAAAATCTTCTCTTTTACCGACGTGTTAGGTTTGAAATTGTCTGAAGCTTCCATCTTTTCGAGCGTGTTCTTTTCCTCCTTGTTGAGAGCTTCCGGCACATAGATACTGATATTGACCAGCAAATCTCCCGTACCGTACCCATTTACATTCGGCAATCCTTTGCCACGCAAACGAAGCACTTTGCCCGGTTGAGTACCCGAATCAATCTTCACTTTCACTTTGCCGTCGATTGTCGGAATTTCCACAGCACCGCCCAGTGCAGCCGTCGGGAAACTAAGCAACAGATTATAAATCAAATCATTCTCGTCGCGAATCAAGTCCTGATGCGGTTCTTCCTCAACGAGGATCAATAAGTCGCCTGCCACACCGTTGTGCTTGCCGGCATTTCCTTTGCCGCCCATAGAGAGCTGCATCCCCTCTGCCACTCCGGCAGGGATTTTCACGGTTACCACTTCCTCGCCGTAAACGATTCCGTCGCCACCACACTTCTTACATTTATTCTTGATAATCTTTCCCTCGCCGCCACACGTAGAACAAGTGACGCGAGTCTGCATCGTGCCCAGAATAGTCTGCTGGTTACGGATCACCGATCCGCTACCCTTACAAGTAGGACAAGTCTCCGATCCGCCGTCACCCTCGGCACCCGTGCCATGACACTGGTCGCACGGCACATATTTTTTGAGTTTAAATTTCTTTTCTACTCCGGTAGATATTTCCTTCAATGTCAGCTTCACTTTCACACGGAGGTCACTGCCGCGATACCGGCGTTGCTGTGAACCGCCACCGCCGCCAAATCCGCTGAACCCTCCGAAGCCTCCCCCGAAACCGCCGCCGCGGCCACCAAAGATGTCGCCAAACATAGAGAAGATGTCATCCATCGACATTCCCTCGCCACCGAAACCACCGAACGGACCGCCATTGCCTGCCGCACCGCTCACTCCCGCATGACCGAACTGATCGTAACGCGAACGTTTCTCCGGATTGCTCAACACGTC
>ERZ824473.3279-NODE-3279-length-16342-cov-9.505925_pt1 | contig 16342 bp, 12 predicted proteins | sample MGYA00519874_ERZ824473 | MGnify/ENA primary metagenome ERZ824473 (study PRJEB31778, sample SAMEA3449151) | human gut metagenome | biome: human gut; feature: human-associated habitat; material: faeces | place: United Kingdom | collected 2010/2012 ... | reverse complement strand
ACGTTTCCACTTACTCTATTCTCCCCAGCATAGCTGGGGGATTAGACTTTTCATTTATTTACAATAGTGCATGCAAAAAAGGCACTTCAAATATACGGTAAAATTTACCATACTATTTCAGGTGCCTTATCGTATTTTTTATTCTGACAGCCATTCTTTGAAAACCTTCCAAAAATACATAAAAACACCTGAAATGCACCGCATACGCCGTATCATTTCAGGTGTTTCCTTTTTTCTTTTATTAGCTGTTTTATTAGTTGTTTTTATTCAGCAGCCCGAACAGATTCCGTACCCCTGGACCGGCAAAGAAAATCTGCCAGCACAGCGCCATCGGAAAATTCTGCGCGGTCTTCTGCAGCCACAGCGCGATAATCTCTTTTCCAGGATTCATGAAAAGCAGTGTCGCGATAAAGCTCATCACCGGGCACATCAGGCAGACGATCATAGAGGAGATCGCAATCGTGATAAATGCCGGGCGATCCTGTGGTGTCACAATGCGAAATGCAAGCTTCGTCGCAAGCTTTTCTACCACAAAATATTCCAGGATACAGGCGATTGGCCACATGATCGGAATCTCATGGAAGGCGATTAAAAAGATTTCATTTGACATCCCGCCCTTATCCAGAGCGATGTTGTAGCACACCATGGCGTATACCATGACGAACGCCATGACGAGTGTAAAAAGAATGTTCTGTAACTTTGATTTCTGCATAAATTGTACTCCTTTTTCTTTGTTTTGCTTATTTTTGCGCACAAAAAGACACATGTGTGTTGTTCGTTATCAGTGATCAGCTCACATGTGTCGTTTCCAATTCATACCAAAGTCCCTGTTTCATTGCGTTGGTATGGTAGCACACTTTTCAAATCCTGTAAAGTGTTTTTTACCTCGTCAGATTCCGCACCCATTTATACTGCCTGTAATGCCGTATTACCACCGGCAGCTTCACGATCTCGTCCAGATTGATGATCAAAAAGACCGCAACGACCGGAAGCTTCAGCACAAACGCTGCCAGAAATCCGCACGGCACTGCGTAAACCCACATCGTTACGATATCACAGATCAGCCCGAATTTTGAATCACCGCCCGCCGGGAAAATTCCTGCGATAACAGTCATATTGAAGGATTTTCCGACCATATAACAAGCGCACAGAATGAGCATCCATTTCAGATATCCAACCGCCGCCGGACTTAAATTTGCAAAATGCAGAATAGCCGGACTTAAAAGCAAAAGCACAGCTCCGGAAGCAATTCCGCTTAGGATACACAGCCAGAACAAAAGATCACCATACCGCTTTGCCAGCTTCAGTTCTCCTTTTCCAAGCTCGTTGCCGACCACAATCCCACCGCCGTTTGCAAGACCGCCGCAGAAGCAGACGATCAGATTTTTCACAATATTCGCAATTGAATTTGCCGCCACCGCATCACTTCCAAGGTGTCCCATGATCACGGAATACATTGAAAATCCGAACCCCCATACGAGAAAATCTCCCAGCATCGGCCCGGAATAGCGCCAGTAATCCTTTGCCAGAATTCCTGCAGAAGTAACAAGATATTTTCCGCAAAGCCGGATCCGTCCCTCACGCAGCGATTCCAGAATGACCCACGCCATTTCGATCAGCTTCGATATAGAGGTTGCAAGCGCCGCTCCTGCTATTCCCATTTCCGGCATCGGTCCGATTCCATAAATAAAAATGGCATTCAGCAAAATATTCAGCACAACCACTGATGAGCTGATCACCGTGCTTTTTAAGGCAAATCCGGTATTTTTGAGAATACACAGATAAATCTGCGAAACACCGGTAAACAGATAGGAGGCTGCCACAATGCGCAGGTAAACGATTCCGCCGCTGATCAATGTTTCATCTGCCGTAAAGCACCGCATCAGCTGTCGCGGTGCAAAAAGCGACGCAAGAAAAAACACGGCAGAAACTATCACAGAAATACGAAGGACGTATGCAAAAATCTTTTCCAGAGACCTACGGTCTCCTTTTCCATAATACTGTGCCGCCAGAATACTGGTTCCCGTTGCAAACCCGCTCATGAACAGGTTAAATATAAACGTAACCTGTCCCGCCAGTGATACCGCAGAAAGACTGGCTTGTGACAGCACGCCGAGCATCAGTGCATCGGAAGCACTTACAGCCGCCAGCATGAACTGCTGAAATGCGATCGGCAGCACCAGCATGCCAAGTTTCCGGTAAAATCCGGTGTTATCTTTGAAAAATTCAATTGCTCTCATTTTTTCAGATCCATCCCTTGTCGCTCCAGTCGTGCGACTTGATACGGTTGTATTCTTCTTCCGTAATTGTCAGGATCGTGCCGTGCTTAAAGCCATACGGGAACGAGAATTCTGCGTCAGAGCGCATAAATCTGCCGTCTGCCAGACAATCCGCCAAAAACGGCACGTAGCCCTGCCCTGCTCCCGGAACACCAAAATAGTCGAGATACAGGCTCCATCTGCCGTCTGCCAGCTTCATTGCCGTCGGCGCCTCATATTTTGCACCATCCATGCCCTTCATGCTCTCTGCAAAGGCTTCTACCTCTTTATATTCTCCGGTTACCTGATCTGAACAAAACAGCTGAAGCCCCGCCGGATCATGATGACTCTTGACAAACAGATAATAAACTCCGTTTTCTTCATAAATTGCAGAATCGATGATATCTCCGTTTTCTCTTTTATACAGCACCTCTGGCTTAGAAAAATGTGTAAAATCCTTTGTCCGGCTGTAATAGATCGCCTTGCTTGCATAATCATTGCTCTTATGCGAGGACGACCAGTGCAGCACATACTCGTCTTTCTTCTTATCATAAATAACATCCGGCGCCCAGACACATCCCATATTCTCATCCCCGATCCGAACCATTTTCTGCTCAGACCAGTTTACAAGATCCTCTGACTCCCATAACGCAAGATCTTTGCTTCCGTTTCTTGCAATCTCCTCCCAGGAGTTGTGGTACTGATTCCGCATACCGTAGGAAAGGCTCAGATCCGTTGCCAGAATATAAAACTTCCCGTTCTGCGCACGCGTCACTGTAAAATCACGCACGCCCTTGTCCCCGTGATACGCCCAGAGCACTGGGTTTCCTTCATTCACGGCCTCCCAATGGAATCCGTCTTTGCTCAATCCGAAATATACCTGTTCGCCGTCCGGTGTTGTTTTTTCTCTGAAATGTACAAATAAATAAGCCTGCATTGTATTTTTTCCTTTCTCCTTTTGTAGCGCTTCGCTTCTGACAGTCCGGATACTGATTCGTCTTCGCAAAAGGCGCTCTTCTGATGAATCCGATCTGTTTCCGTTTTACTGCACAGACAGATCATTCGCTTCTCATTGAAGTCTCTGCTTTCGTAAAACAGAAGTTCAGCGCCATGGTAACACAGGTAGCCTTGTTTTACAATAAAAAGATTGGAAGTGAAAATAAAAGAAAAAACACTTGCATTTTCTCCTGATATATTATATAATTTTATTCGCTCACAGCAAACAGCATGAGCGCATAAAAAATGAAGGGCTATCGCCAAACGGTAAGGCAACGGACTCTGACTCCGTCATTTTCCAGGTTCGAATCCTGGTAGCCCTGCTAAAGAGATACTTAGGTGAGTATCTCTTTTTTTTATATCAACGGAGGACATCTCACCTATCATTAAGACTCGCTTGCGCTCTTTTTGTCCTCTACATTATCATGATTTTGCCCCCTTCTATGTAACAGCATCCCTTCTCTTCCAAAATCGATGTTATTGTGTAAATAATTCAATGAATAGAAAAAATTTAAAAAATTCAAAAAAAGTACTTGCATTTCTGTAAAGAGTGTTATATAATTCATCGTGTTGAGAGACAGCGCTCAACGCAAAAGAATAAATGAAGGGCTATCGCCAAACGGTAAGGCAACGGACTCTGACTCCGTCATTTTCCAGGTTCGAATCCTGGTAGCCCTGGTTTAAGGCATCTCGTTTGAGATGCTTTTTTGTTTTGTAAAATATTGTTCCCATGCTTTTCACATCCGCTTTATGAACGCAGATAAGCGAAGCGACTGCGTTCATGAGCAAGTAGCGAAGCGAATTGCGAATGTCCGCTTTACTTCTTCCCGGTCTTCGGACAGTAACAGTTTCCCAGAATACTTTCCCAGAATGCACCACAGAAAAATAGTCATATTTCTTCACAAAATTTCTCCAGATATGGTATACTGTAACTAATACTGTGCTTTTCGGAATACGTAAAGTATGGCATCTATCAATTTGCAGCCTTATATCCGACTGCTGCAGACACAAAGGAGTGTTTATCGATATGAGTACTTTAAATCTCACATTACTGACAGACCTGTATGAACTTACGATGATGCAGGGCTATTACGAAAGCAATTCTTCTGAGACAGTAATTTTTGACGCATTCTACCGCAAAAATCCGTGCGACAATGGCTATGCTATTTCTGCCGGTCTTGATCAGGTAATTGACTATATCAATAATCTTCATTTTTCGGAAGAAGATATTTCTTATCTGGCAAGCCTTGGGATCTTCCACGAAGGCTTCCTTGACTATCTGAGAAATTTCCATTTTGAGGGTGATATCTGGGCTATCCCGGAAGGATCCGTGGTTTTCCCGTATGAACCGCTGCTCAAAGTGATCGCACCGATCATGCAGGCACAGCTTGTTGAGACTGCTATCTTAAATATTATCAATCATCAGAGCCTGATCGCCACCAAGACGGCACGTGTCGTTCATGCGGCCCGCGGAGACGGTATCATGGAATTCGGACTTCGCCGTGCTCAGGGTCCGGACGCCGGTGTTTACGGTGCCCGCGCTGCTATGATCGGCGGCTGCATCGGCACTTCCAATGTGCTTGCCGGACAGCTTTTTGACGTTCCGGTCAAAGGAACACATGCTCACAGCTGGATCATGAGTTTTCCGGATGAGTATACCGCTTTCAAAAAGTATTCCGAGCTTTACCCGGATGCCTGTCTGCTGCTCGTAGACACGTACGATACCCTGCGTTCCGGTGTTCCGAATGCAATCCGCGTCTTCAGGGAAATGCGTGAGGCCGGCATTGAGCTGAAAGGCTACGGTATCCGGCTTGACAGCGGTGACCTTGCTTATATGTCCAAGCAGGCCAGAAAGCTTCTGGATGAGGCCGGCTTTAAGGATGCAATTATTTCCGCATCCAGTGACCTTGATGAGTATCTGATCGACAGCCTGAAAACGCAGGGCGCTGCAATTACCTCCTGGGGAGTCGGTACGAATATGATCACCTCCAAAGACTGCCCGGCTTTCGGTGGTGTTTACAAGCTTGCAGCCGTTCTCGATGAAAAGACCGGTGAATTTATCCCGAAAATCAAGCTTTCCGAAAATACGGAAAAAATCACTAACCCGGGCAACAAAAAAATTCTTCGTATCTACGACAAGCAAACCGGCAAAATTCGTGCCGATCTGATCTGTCTGACAGATGAAACGTATGATCCTTCCGAAGATCTGATCATCTTTGATCCTCTTGAAACGTGGAAAAAAACAAAAATCAAGGGTGGCTCCTACACACTGCGGGAAATGCTCGTTCCGGTATTCAAAAACGGTGTATGTGTCTACACTTCTCCTTCTGTTATGGAAATCCGCGATATCTGTATCAGAGAAAAAGACACGCTCTGGGATGAAACGAAACGTCTTGCAAATCCGCATAAGGTCTACGTAGATCTTTCTTCCAAGCTGTACCATATCAAGAGTGATCTTCTGGAGCAGATGGGACGCGAGGCACTGTCTTTTTCCTGATTGTTTCGACGATTTTCCATTGCTGCCTTTTCGCACAGCGAAACATTATTTTTCATATCAGGAGCGGTGTATGCCGTTCCTGATATACTGTAGTAATCCTCTTTCGCTGCCTGCCATTTACCAGGATGCCAGGGTCAAAAGCCTGAAACCACGATGTGCCTGCACAGGAGTGGTTTTATGGCTTAATGGCCTCCCGATATGAGCATAAAAGTGGAGCGCAAGCTTCACGATATGCGAATATCTGGCAGGGTTGTGGGAGTACGAAGTACGGAACAATCCGTAAGGTATCTTTGGACCTTAACATCTTACCAATCAAAGCAAGGAAACTGTGACTTTTACGCTTCACAGTTTCCTTGCTGATGCTCCTGTGTCCGATTTTTCTGCAATACAGGGGCAAGAAGGGAGTTTTTATGTTATCGCAGAAACATTCTGCATGTATTCTGACTGCTGTTCTGCTTCTGGCCTCTGCCTCCGGCTGTTCTGTAAAAACAGACAATACTGCTTCCGCAGATCCGCTTACCATCACCGTATGGACGTATTACAACGGTGACCAGCTTGAATTATTCAACAAACTTGTCTCCGAATTTAATGATACCACCGGACGTTCCCTTGGAATCATCGTAGAAAGCTCCAGTCAGGGAACAGTAAATGATCTGGAAACGAATGTGCTTGCTTCCGCGAACGGTGAAGTCGGCGCTTCGGATATGCCGAATATTTTTTCCGCCTATGCTGATACTGCTTACACCCTCGATCAGATGGGACTGGTCATGGATCTTTCCGACTATCTTACGAAAGAAGAGCGTCTGGCATATATCGATAATTATCTTGATGAGGGCGACTTTTCCGGTGATGGCAATATCAAAATCTTCCCGGTCGCAAAATCCACAGAGCTTCTTTTCTTAAACGATACAGACTGGCGTGCTTTTTCTGATGCAACCGGCGCTTCCTATGAGGACCTGTCCACGATCGAAGGCCTTGTCTCTACTGCAGAAACGTATTATAACTGGACGGATGAACAGACACCGGAAAAAAATGACGGACGTGCACTGTTTGGAAGGGATGCAATGGCCAACTATCTTCTGCTCGGTGCAAAACAGCTTGGTTCTCCTATTTTCAATACAGAAAACGGAAAAATGTCTCTCAATTTTGATAAGGAGGTCATGCGGAAGCTGTGGGACAATTATTACCTTCCTTATGTGAAGGGATATTTTTCTGCTTCCGGACGTTTTCGCAGTGATGATATCAAGACAGGAAACATTATCGGTTATGTCGGTTCCACCTCAAGTGCCACATTTTTTCCGACACAGGTCAGTCTGACGGATTCCGAAAGCTATGATATTACATTGAAGGTTCTCCCGTGCCCGAAATTCGCAGATGGAGAAAACTATGTTGTTCAGCAGGGCGCCGGAATGGTGGTGACAAAAACAGAGGATGACGCAACCGTCAAAGCATGTGTAGAATTTCTGAAATGGTTTACAGCCCCGGAGCATAACATTTCTTTCTGTGCAGGCTCCGGCTATCTTCCGGTCACAAAAAAGGCCAACAATATGGATACGATCCGTAAAAGTACTGCCTCCCTTAGTGCTTCTATGGACAGCATTCTTACCGTTGCCGTTGACTCCGTAAATTCTAATCAGATGTATACAACAAAGGCATTTGACAGAGGAAATGATGCAAGGCAGATCCTGAGTTACGGATTGAGTGATCTGGCCGCGGCCGACCGTCAGACGGTAGAAGAACGTCTCGCAGGCGGTCAGAGCCTTGAGGATGCCACCGCAGAATTTCTCACCGATGATTATTTTGAAGCCTGGTACCAGGATACACTCAAACAGCTTCAGGCTTTTGAGGGATGACACTGTTAATTTGTAACTGTTCAGAGCCAGGCAAAATTTCATAAAACAGGCAGGAAATGCTTGCATTTTTAAGCCTGTTTTTGAAATTTTATTTGGCGGATACGCCACACCGACGAAATGCGTAGCATTTTGGAGGTTGGCTCTGAACAGTTACGTTAATTTTCACATTTTCGGAAAGGATCGTTTTCTTTTATGAGTTCGAAAGGAAAATCCATTTTCCATACAATCCTGTTCTCGATGCTTTTGGTACTTGGGGTTGAATTTGTTCTCTTATTTGTCACCTTGTACCTTACCCATGTCAGGGAGCAGTTAAATAACAATGCCGCCGATGTTTTGCATAAACAGGTAGAAAACCGTTCCGGTTACCTTGTCAATACCATGCTCAAAAATCAGGATTTGGAAGCGCTTGCCCAGAGTATCCAGACAAGCATGCTCACTCTGGAATCAGAAGGCAAAATCAGCCTGGCTACGCTGGATACAAGCAGTGAGCATGCTCTTCCTTTGCTGCAGGAGATCAGTACCGATCTCATAGCACAGCTGCGCCGTAAAAATGTGACCGGTATTTTTGTGGTTTTAAATACGCATGATCTTGACGAAACAGCACCTGGCACCTGTCTTCCGGGAATTTACATTCGTGATCTTGATCCCGATTCTGCTCCGTCTGACCGTAATTATGATCTGCTTCTGGAACGCGCTTCTGCCCTGGCCGTCCGTTCTATGGGAATTTCGACCGATAAAAAATGGAGTCCGGTATTCCGGTATGACGGTGCTGACTCCGCTTCTTTTTATTATCCTGTTTTTCAGGCTGCCTTTAAGGACGGCGGAAAATTAAACGCTTCTGATTATGGCCGCTGGACAACGTCCCCTTATACTCTGGAGGGCGATGACCTCTCCTGCATTGCCTACTCGATTCCGCTGCTTCTTCCGGACGGCACCGTCTACGGCGTACTCGGTGTGGAAATGCTGACCAGCTATCTTCAGACGCTTCTTCCGGCACAGGAACTCCAGGATGACAATACAGGCGCTTATCTGCTTGGTTCCACCCGCTCTGGCCTTTTGAATCCAATCTTTTCGATGAGTGTGGTCTGTTGCTCTGCATCCGGCAATGAAAAGCCTGAAACAGCTTCTTTTCTTCTGCCATTGCAGTATTCCGGCTCAGACTCTTACTTCACCGTTCAAAACGGTACGAACTATTATGTCGCGCTTGAACCGCTTACGCTGTACAGCAAAAATGCTCCGTTTTCTTCCGATCATTGGGTACTGATCGGCACGGTTGATGAGAGTCATCTGTATGCGCTTTCCACGCATGTGCTTCATCTTTTCTGGTTGTCCATTCTGCTTACACTCACAGTCGGGCTTCTGTGCAGTCTGTTCGTAAGCCGTCATCTTGCACGCCCGGTTGCAAAACTTTCTGCGGAGGTAGCACAGGCACAGTCCAAACGAGATACGATCCCGTCACTGTCACACACGGGAATCCGTGAAGTAGACCAGTTTTCCGATGCGATCACCCAGCTGAGCCGTGATGTGCTTACCTCTTCCACAAAGTTTCTTCGCATTATGGACATGGCCAGTATAGAGCTCGGCGGCTATGAGATACGCTTTGATACCGGTACGGTATTCGTGACCGACAACTTCTTTCCCATGCTTGGACTTTCGCAGCCAGATACCGCAAGCCTTACTCCGGATACATTCCGTGCACTCCTGAAGAATTTTGGGCAGTGTTGTCCGTGTACCATTACTCCGTCCGGAGATGAGGTTTACAAAGTGACACCCGCCGATGGGCAGGTACATTACCTTCGCCTCAAAACAACACATGAAGTGCTTGCACAGGTTGGACTGGTGGAAGATGTCACTGCCTCTACACTGGAACGTCTCCGGATCGAACATGACAGGGATTATGATACACTGACCGGTCTTTATAACCGACAGGCATTCCAGCGCGAATGTGAGGCCCTTTTCCTCCACCCGGAAAATCTCAGACACGCTGCCTTTCTTATGCTTGACCTTGACAATCTCAAGCATACGAATGACACCTACGGACATGATTACGGCGATCAGTACATCCGTCAGACCGGACTTTGTTTTGCCAGACACACACCTGAAGGCACACTTTGCTCCCGCATTTCCGGTGATGAATTCAACGTATTTTTTTACGGCTATGACAGCCAGGATGAAATCCGTACTGTTATTGAACAGCTTCGGGACAAGTTTTCCAAAAAAATGATCCATCTTCCGGACGGTCAGGAGCTCTTCATCAGTATTTCCGGCGGCATTGCCTGGTATCCGGAGGATGCCTCTGACCCGACTACGCTAAAAAAATACGCAGATTTTGCAATGTACCAGGTCAAGCATTCCAAAAAAGGCCGGCTTGGTGAATTTGACCTTGGCACCTACAACAATGAAATTTACAGCCTGCAAAGCAAAAAGGAATTTGACCGCCTGATCCGCGAAGAACTGCTCTACTATCATTTTCAGCCGATCGTATCCTGCGTCACCGGTGAAGCAATCGCCTATGAGGCACTGATGCGTGTCAATCTTCCGACCATCTCCTCTCCGGATACGGTACTGAAAATGGCCCGGGCAGAAGGACGTCTGCATGACATCGAGCGCATCACTATTTTCAAGGCATCGGAAGCTTATCTGGCTTTGCTGCGCGATAAACTGGTACGAAGCAGTGATCTTCTCTTTCTGAACTCGATTGCCAGTCAGCATATGACCGAGGAAGAAAACCGCGAATTTGCGAACCGGTTCTCCATGCTTCAGAAAAACATTGTCATTGAGATTACGGAGGAAGAAGCTCTGGATCACCATTCCCTTGAAGTAAAACGCAGCACACCTGGTTTTACCGGTATGTTTGCGCTTGACGATTACGGCAGCGGCTACAGCAATGATCTCAGTCTGCTGGAACTCTCCCCACTCTTTATCAAGATTGATCTCTCGATCGTTCGAAACATTCATACTAATCCGGATAAACAGCAGATTGTCTCCAATATTGTTTCCTACGCCCACCAAAGAAACATGCGTATTATCGCAGAAGGTCTGGAAACACCGGAGGAGCTTTCCAAAGTACTGGAGCTTGGCGTTGATTATCTGCAAGGCTATTTTCTTGCCCGTCCGGCTGCGATTCCTCCGCAGATCAATGAAACTGCAGTACGTATGATCCGGGATTTTCAAACTGCCAAAACGGTATAACAGATTTCCGTCCCAAAGAATAATTCTCCTCTTTTTCCACATACTAACTACAGGCGTCAGGAATTACCTGCTTATGAATTATTCTGAACATTGGAGGACGAATCAAATATGAAAGCAACAGGAATCGTACGAAGAATTGATGACCTCGGCCGGGTTGTTATTCCAAAGGAAATCCGCAGAACACTGCGCATCCGCGAGAGCGACCCGCTTGAAATTTTCACTGACCGGGAGGGAGAAATTATTTTAAAAAAATACTCGCCGATCGGCGAGCTTGGTTCATTTGCGAAGGAGTACGCAGAAGCGCTCTCCTCTTCCTCCGGTCACAGTGTCTGTATTACCGACCGCGATCAGGTCATCGCCGCAGCAGGCGGCATAAAACGCGACCTCATTGGCTCTCCTGTGACCGGTGCGCTCGAAGCAATCATGAATGAGCGCGAACATGTACTTCTTAATCCGCCATCCGGAACGCACATTAAAATCACCCGGGATGATTCTGGGGACAATTATCCCCAGGTCATCAGTCCCATTCTCTGTGAAGGCGATGTCATCGGATCTGTCATCCTGCGCAGCCGTGACAGCAGCCATTCCATGGGAACGACCGAACAGACCCTTGCAAGGTGCGCAGCCGGATTTATGGGGCGACAGATGGAGCAGTAAGCACTGTCAATGAATACGCGGCAGGTTCCAGCGGTAATAAGCAGCCAGAAACCGAATTGAACACACAACTCCTGCTCCGGTCATCATTCCAACAATCCGCCCGGTATACGGATATAGCACAATAAACACAATACCTCCTGCGATCGATGCCACTGCATAAACGTGCTTCACAAAAATATACGGCATTGTTCCTGCCATCATATCGCGGATAACGCCGCCTCCGATTCCGGTGATCACCCCGACAAAAACCACCAGAAAATGGTTATCCTGATATCCAGCCGCAACTGCCGCATACGAACCGACTACTGTAAAAATACCAAGTCCGATCGTATCGCACAGAAGCATGATACGGTCATACCATCTCGCAATATTGCCGGAAAACACCTGATTTCTGATATAAACAGCCAGAAACAGCAGCGTTGACGTGATTACAGCCGCAAGTGCATAAACTGCATGCAGAAACGTCACCGGAGGATTGATTCCAAGAATCAGATCACGGATGATTCCTCCTCCGACAGCCGTTGTCACACCCAGTACATTTACCCCGAAAATATCCATTTTCCGTTCAATTCCAAGCATCGCTCCGGACGATGCAAACGCTACTGTCCCGAGCATTTCCATAATAAAAATCATCAGATCCGAATACTCCATACGTTTTTCTTTTCCCTTCTCATTTTTCCATTTATAACAGCCTCAACAGATACCATTTACCGGATCCGGCTGCGGTATTTCGATGGTGGCTGTCCGTATTTTTTTCGAAAGGCCTTGCTCAAATGAAATTCATCGTAAAATCCAAAGTTTACCGCGGCTTCATGCAGCTTTGCCTGCGGCTGATGAATCAGAAATTCCTTCACCATTTCAAGCTTCAGATCCATCTGATACATGGAAAAGGTCTTTCCGCACGCCTTTTGAAAATAATTATTCAAGGTCCTGGGGCACACAAAAAAATGGTCCGCCATCTCCTTCGGACTGTAAAAAATCTGCGGATTGGACTGGATCTGTCCTCTTGCTTCCTCCAGCATCGTTTCCGGCTTCCCATCCTCCGCTTTTTCCGACTGCAGCAAAAGCAGTTCACACAAAATCAGCTGAAAAAAAATATTGAGACGCTCCGTCCGCATTGGATTCTGCGACCAATATTCGGAAATCAGTTCCTGAAAGTACCGCCGGATCTGCGGCCTGCGTCTGCAATGAAGAAGCGTCGCACACGTGATTCTCAAATCTTCCTCCCGACAGGTCTGATCCTTATCCGGCGCTTTTCTCTTTTCCTGTACGCAGCTCCACCTCTGCTCACGTTTTGTCGGCATCACATGAAAATACATATGCCGGTTTCCCGGATTACACAGTTTCTCTCCATAATGGTGGCGCCCACCGGCAAGAATCAGAAGATCGTCACTTTCCATTTCATATTTTTTTCCATCCTCAAAAACCTCCCACGTTCCATCCAGCATATACAGAAAATCATGCTCCGGCAATACACGGTCCGGATGAACCATTCCATTGACAGATGTGATATAGTTCGCACTTGTAATATGGCGTTCTGCCATTTTTTCCAGATACAGCATACCATTCTCCTTCATCAGGGCGGATCTTCTCAATCCCTCCTGTCATTCCATATTGTACATGTTTTTTTCCACATTGGCAATGGTCGGTTTCTGTAATGTATGGTACAGTAGGGCTGTTCATATTTGTTCGACTTAACCTAATTTTTGATGGAGGATTTGCAATGAATAAAAATAATTTTTCTTCTCCTCTCTCTCTTCGCAATGTACAGATTACAGACACATTCTGGAAGAAAGAGATGGAGCTTGTCCGTACAGAGGTTATCCCGTATCAGTGGGCCGCTTTAAATGATCAGGTAGAAGGGGCGGCTCCTAGCTTCTGCATGCACAACTTTAAGGCCGCCGGAAAGCTTAATAAAGAGAAAAAGGAGCTTGGAACTGCATTTAAAGAGCCGGTCTACACCTTCCGCGGCTTTGAGGCGCTTCCGGAGGATCCGAAGCATCTCGACGACAAATTTTATGGCTTCGTTTTCCAGGACAGTGATTTTTATAAATGGATCGAGGCAGTTGGTTATTCCCTGACTCAGCATCCGGATCCGCAGCTTGAAGCAATCGCCGATGGCGCGATCGACATCGTCTGCGCAGCCCAGCAGGAGGATGGATACCTTGATACGTATTACATCCTGAATGGAAAAGACCGCATTTTTACGAATCTCCGCGATCATCATGAGCTCTACTGTCTCGGTCATCTGCTTGAAGGCGCCGTTGCCTACTACCAGGCAACCGGAAAAGACAAGCTACTCAAGGCAGCTTCCCGCTATGCCGATTACGTCGCAGATTATTTCGGACCGGAGGAGGGAAAATGCAAGGGCTATCCGGGCCATGAAATCGCAGAAATGGCACTGGTTCGTCTTTATGAAACGACTCAGGATTCCAAATATTTAGACCTTGCAAAATACTTTATCGATGAGCGCGGAAAACAACCGTACTACTTCGACAAGGAGCATCCGGAAGAAGTCAAAAAGAATCCGAACGGTCTCCGTTACGCCTATAATCAGGCTCACCTTCCGGTCCGGGAACAGGATGAAGCCGTTGGCCACGCAGTCCGTGCCGTCTATCTTTATTCCGGAATGGCTGATATTGCTAGGCTGACTGAAGATGATACGCTCTTTGATGCCTGCAAACGCCTCTGGGACAATATGGTTCAGAAAAAGCTCTATATCACCGGCGGTATTGGCGGAACGCACATGGGCGAAGCCTTTTCCTTTAATTATGATCTTCCGAACGATACTGCCTACGCAGAGACCTGCGCTTCGATCGGTCTTGTATTCTTTGCACGCCGGATGCTGGAAATCTGCCCGGACGTACAGTACGCTGATGTAATGGAGCAGGCACTTTACAATACCGTCCTTGCAGGTATGGCATTAGATGGGAAAAGCTTTTTCTATGTCAATCCGCTTGAGGTACTTCCGGAAGCCTGCCACAAAGATGAACGCAAATTCCACGTAAAGCCGGTTCGCCAGAAATGGTTTGGCTGTGCATGCTGCCCGCCAAATCTTGCCCGCACGTTAAGTTCCGTCAGCTCCTATGCCTTTACCGAAAAGGATGATACCCTCTTCGTTCACCTTTACATCGGAAGCGACATCAAAAAAACTGTAAATGGAACAGATGTATCCGTACGCATGACCTCTGAATTCCCATGGAACGGTAAGGTCACACTTCAGGCCGACAGCGCCGATACACCGTTTACTCTCGCGCTTCGCATCCCGGGCTGGTGTACTTCCTATCAGGTATCTCTCCTGGGTGCAGCACATAATCCGATCTCCGGTTCTGAAGCCATCACCGGCCTGGACGCTTCGGAATATACAATCAAAGACGGGTATCTTTATATCACGCGCAAATGGAAGGAATCCGAAACACTGACGCTTGATTTTCCAATGGAGATCCAGGTATGGAATGCAAATCCAAATGTACGTGAGGACATCGGACGCGCTGCCGTTACCCGCGGACCGATCACCTACTGCCTGGAAGAAGCAGACAACGGCTGCGATCTGCACCTGCTCACCCTGGACTGGAATGCACCTGCGCAGGTGCGCGATTTCACCGTATGCGGCGAACCGGTCAAAGAGATCCTCATGCAGGGCTTTAAGGAAGATAAAGAAAAAGAAGCGCCGCAGCGTCTTTACCGCCCGGTTCAGACTGCGGAAAAATCTCCGGTTACCCTTCGCTTTATTCCATATTATACGTGGGCAAACCGCGGTGAAAATGAAATGAGTGTGTGGGTACGGGTGTAACATTCCGGCTGCATGAGCTATTTTTTATCACACAGATCAGGTTTCTGACGGACTGACCGTATGATCTGTGTGCTGCATGCTTCGGCGCCCATAGAGAAATGAAATGCAGAAAACCACTGCCAGATATCTTGCAGCGGTTTTCTGCATTCTTATTTTTGTAGTATGCTTGCCGCGTCTGATTATTTTCTCTCCGCCATAATCTGATACTTCCGCAGAAATTCATCTGACAGCGTAATATTTCCGATACTCTCTGCTGTTCCGGTCATAAATGCATTCATTTTCTCATCAATTCGTACCTTCATTGTGCCGCCTGCCATGTGCACATACACACATGGATCGATCAGTCCCATCTGATATGCCACACCGGCCGCCGCACAGCAGCTGCTTCCGGAAGCAAGTGTATAGCCTGCGCCACGCTCATATCCTTCGGTATCAATGTTATTTTTGTCTGTGATTTTTATGATCTGTGTGTTGACGCCGTCCGGAAAACGTCCGGAGTTTTCCAGTTTTTCCCCGATCTCACATACTGCATGCTTTGAGATTTCCTCCATCGGCACGATGCAGTGCAGATTTCCCATCCACACACAGGTTCCCATGTATTTTCTGCCGTTGTACTCCACTGGCACAAATTCGCTCTTTCGGCTGCTTTCCCCTGATGGCTCTGTCTGTCCGCAGTACAGGTGTCCCATCGAGATCGTGACTTCTCCCGCCTGCTCATTGTGATAGTGTACTGTGACCTCCCGGCTTTTCGTCTGAAGCACCAGTTCCTTTTTGATGACATATCCGGCATCTTTCAAATACTTTGCAAAAATACAGAGTCCGTTTCCACTGATTGCTGCCTCGCTTCCGTCCGGATTGTAAATTTTCACACCCATTTTTCCAAACATCTGTACCGGTCCGACCAGGATTCCGTCTGCACCTGCCCCGAAGCGCCGATTGCATATATTTCGAACATCCTCCGGTTTCAGCTCATACTCATTTTTCACACAGTCATATACCAGATAATCATTTCCATAGCTTTCATACATTCCAAGTGTCAGTTCCATTTTAAATCCCCCTTCGTAAAGCGGACATTCGCAATCCGCTTCGCTACTTG
>ERZ824473.3275-NODE-3275-length-16353-cov-5.069763_pt1 | contig 16353 bp, 10 predicted proteins | sample MGYA00519874_ERZ824473 | MGnify/ENA primary metagenome ERZ824473 (study PRJEB31778, sample SAMEA3449151) | human gut metagenome | biome: human gut; feature: human-associated habitat; material: faeces | place: United Kingdom | collected 2010/2012 ... | reverse complement strand
TAGGGCGGATTAGGAACTTTCATCCATTAGCGACGTGCGCCGCCAGGCGCACAATTAAAAACACCTCTCCTGACTAGCATATTAATCTGCTGTCAGGAGAGGTGTTTTTAATTACTTTCAATCATTTTTTGTTTAAACTTATATTCAAATATAATTGACACATACGCTTTTATTTCACCATAAGTATAATCGGCTGTGACTCTTCACCATGATCCTCATACATACTTACCTCATAGGTAACTATTACCTTCCCTGTCTTTTTAGGTTTCCAATCGGTTGTATATGTATAGGTTCCCGTTTTGGTAAAAATATCTGTATAACCATTTACCTCCGAAGAATAAAGGGTTTCTGTTGTTCCATCTTCATAAGTAAAATGTAAACTGCGAGAGTTTTTATAATTACCATTTTCATATACTGATTTCATAATAAAGCTTACCGTATCATCTACAGAAATGGTAGTCTTTGCTGCAACAACTGATGGCACTATGCTGTTTCTTTCTTTCAATACCGTTGATTTTCCCCAACTTCCGTTGGTACCTTTCTGTGCGCTAGTTGGCGTAAAGCATTTGTCTGTATAATCAGTAGTATATGCAGGAAGTTTCAAATCTGCAGTTTGTTGCTCCCAAGTATCTTTGGTATTTTTGAAAATAATATATGTATACTTTCCTGTAATATTAAACACATATTCTTTCCCGCTTTTATATGCTGGAGTATATACAATAGGGTCCTGTGTTGTATTCCATACATAAGCATATACATTAGACCAATTTGTCACTGCATTATTATAAGATACCGTCACATAAGATTGTTCTACTGGTGTTGCTGTTGGCACTATAGTTGGTGTTATTGTTGGTGCGGTAGTTGGACTTGCTGTTGGCACTGTAGTTGGTATCACAGTTGGTGTTGGTACTACTTCATCAAGTTTATTAATCTTTCCGTTTTTCACACCATATGTTCCAACGCCCAATGAATAATTACTGCCATTATTGCTATCCCAGCTTCCATTTCCATTGTTAAAGCAAAGAGTTACTCCCGTCTGCTCTTCCAAATCAATCGTATACATCCATTTATAATCTGAGCGGTCACTGCTTTTCATTTCCACTCCAGGTACATTTGTCCAGCTTCCATTATTTACACGATAATGAATATAAGCATTGTTCCATGAACCATTATAGTACACTGTTGCATAATTACTCTTATTATCCTTTACAGTATACTCAATTGTCTTTGTTGCAGTCTCTGGTGCTGCATCTGTCAACGTATATGTTACATAATAGGTACCTGGAAATTCAGGTGTAAACTCAAAACTATTGCTAACAATATTTCCCTTGGCATCCTTAATAGACCAAGTTCCTGTATTTGGAAATTTATAGAAAAATTCATTTTCATAAGTTGCATGGAAAGAAACCTTTTGTCCTACAATTCCTGGTGTCACATCTGGGGTAATAGCTGTGATACATAAAGGATCAATTTGTATAGAGGCCGTTGCAGTAGCCACTTTACCTTCTGCATCTGTGACAGTCACTGTTGTTCCATAATGACCCCCAAAATATGCAGACAAGGTATGATAATAATAATCATAAGGGGTATCTCCCTTAATAGGAGTACGTACCTCTCCGTCCTTGCTATCCACAAAGGAGAATGTATATGGTGCAGTACCATTAGACACTACTGCTTTCGCACTAACATTTCCCTTTTTCCCATAAAGAACTACATCAACAGAAAATTCATTTTGCTCCCGATATGCATACCAATTTCCTGATGACTTATTGGAACTTCCATTTGGCTTCCAACAATTGTTAGAATCAGTTGGTATTAAAAGATCAATTGTCTGCTTATCCCATCCACTACTTGTATTCTTAAAAATAATCTTTTTATACTTACTTGGTACTGACACCTTATAAATATCATCTGCAACCTTTGTTGTGTCAAGTACATCAGCCGAAGCACCATCTGTCCACACATAAGCATACACATTATTCCATTTTGCATTTGTATTGTCAAAATATACATTTGTTTCCTGCGTTGGTGCTATCGTTGGTGTTATAGTTGGTGTCGTAGTCGGCGTTACCGTTGGTGTCACTGTCGGTGTTGTAATTGGTGTCGCTGTCACCTGTGGTAACTCATACACCTGCTCATTAGAAATTCCATATTTTCCAGCTTTGACTGTGTAATTTGTTCCATTTTTACTATCCCAATTGCCACTTCCATTATTAAAACATACTGTTGCCGTATCATTCGTTCCCAAATCAATCGTATACATCCAAGTATGATCCGAACGGTCACTTGTGGACATCTTTATACCTGGAACATTTGTCCATCCACCATTTCCCACTTTATAGTGAATATACGCATTAGAAAAATTATTATTTTTATAGTATACCGTTGCTGTATTCCCTGTTGGTGTCGCTGTCGGTATTGTTGCTCTTTTAATCCGAACCGTTTTTCTTGCCATTTTAAAAGAACCAATCAAACCGCTTACAACAGCACTAAACTTATATGTTCCAGCTTTTGTCGGTGTCCACTCAACAGACATTTCTGTATCTGAAATCGAACTCGCATGTACCTGTTCTATAACTACATCATTTAATGCTATATCAAAATAGCAACTGCAATTTTCAATTTTCCCATGATCCTTTAATTTAACAGACAATGTAAGTGGTTTTCCAGCTTCAAAAGAATTATCCTTTGATTTTACCTGAATACCAGCAATCTTTCCTCCAGTAACAACATAATTTTTAATCTTCTTTCGAACAATCTCATTCGTCTTATTGTCCTTTACATCAACAAATAAAATAAGACCATCATCCGAAAAAACTGTTTTATCAATTAATTCCTTTAACGTAATATGATTAACGGAGTTAAACTGTTCATTTGCGTAGTATTCTTCTGCAGAACGAATCACTCCAAAACGATAAGAATAAGAACCGCTTCCAAATCTTGCATTTGCAGTTAATGTAACATCACCAGTTTTAACATAAGCAACGGGCGAGGCGACAGAAGAGGTAAATTCCAACTTATCCAATCTTGTATCTTCTACAACCACCGTTTTCTCTCGTTTTGACACATTGCCTTTTGAATCAGTGGCTACCACCTTTACCCTATATGTTCCATATTTTTCAGGTATAAAAGTAAAATTTCCATTAGAACTTACGGCAATCGTACCAGTATCTTTCTGATCTTCACAGGTATAAGAGGCCTTATAAGTAATCTTTCCTGCCGTATCTATAGCTGTTACTTTTCCTTTTACCATTGCCTGACTACTGTCATTCTGCAAAGAAAATTCAGAAAAGTACGGCGCAATCGGATATGTTTTATCATGATATTGTAACTTCAATTCACTATTTTCAGAATTCAATACAACTGTACTATCTAACAAATCGTAAGTCACCTTTTTAACTGTATCTACGACCTGTACATCCTTTACTGTAATGTCGCCGTCTTGCGATTCATTCATAATGGTAATATAATCTAAATTTTCAAGAGAAGCTACTGCAGCAGTCTGGCCAAACTCAACAACCCCAGATGATTCCCCTGCATAGTTTTTTTGATGATGACTACCTCTTGAAGTACGACAAAACTTTCCATTTAAATCATCTACTCGAATGACTAGCCCAGATTTATCACTTTCTGCAGTAACAGTCACATAATACCTTGGTGTATCCTTCTTTTCCTGTGTCTCCATTCTAAATACACAGGAACCCGAAATTGCTCTTTTTCGTCTATATCCGTTTGGAGTAGAAATATAATTTGATGAACCGTTTAGAGCATCGTATGCAATCCACATATAACCATCATTTCCCCACGATGTTCCCCATGAATTGGCAATTTTAAAAGCACCCTTTTCCCCTTCTTCAATAATGCCATCTCCATTTAGATCCAATTCAATATCATCATCATATCCTACTACAGTAATAGCGTGGTATCCTGAATCCGAACCCTCCATACCCATATCAGCAACCACTGCTTGTTCTCCATCAAACTTTTTGTTTTCACTACATAAATCCCCATCAATATTTATATAATTGTACCAGTATGGAAATGTAACAACGCTGAACACATTTCCTTCTGTTAAATATTCCTTCCATTGGTCAATCAGGTACTTGCCAACATAATAACATTCTTCACCAGTAGCAGAGATAGACTGTGCTTTTAACCAGTCACTCTCACAATCTGCTGGAAATTCACTTCCATTCAATTTACTAAATGTATCAATAGGACAACGATCAATCGTCATTCCAAAGTGAATCTGGTCATCCGAAGCAAATTCTCCATTGATATAATACCATCTTGGCGAAAATGTAGTGCTTTCTGATGCTGCAGTCCCCATAAATTTATTATATTGATAAGTTCCAGCATAATAATAGTCCGCCCAATATGCACATGAACCAATAAGTCCCTGATCTCCAATTGGTGGAAAATATTTTGCATTCTCATTCGTACTGTTATCCACTGCAGCCGGAAATGACTGTTCATTATCGAAATCATCTGTTTTTATATCCGAAGTTATCTGTTTTTCTAGCTTTTGTTGCCTTTCTTCCAATTCCTTCGAATCTCCAGTTGCATGTTCCTTGTCTGTCGGATCAGTATACATACCATTTGATGCTACAACAGATTCCTGCTTAGAAGAATCTGAAGCTTCTGCTTCTTTTGCTTTACTTGTTGTCTTGGCATATCCAACAAGACTGCTACCATCAAAAGATGTTCCAATCATAGCAGTGGCAAGAAGTAACGCAAGTACTTTTCCTTTTTTCTTCATAAACTCCGTCTCCTTATAAATTTATTTTGTATATGTCCGGCGATAGTTTAGCATAGCACTACATATTTTTCAATAATTTATTCCTATTTTTGTAATATTTATTAAATTTTCGTAATATTTTTGACATTTTTTATCAACCTTATTACTTTAAAGCATCTTGCCTATTCATCCAAAATACCTATAAAAAAAGGAACTATTCTCCAACAATACAATTCCATCTCCCAAACAAATGAATTACCTTTCATTTATTCCTGCCTAAGATAGTATTGTATTTATGCCAAGAAAATAATTCCTCTATACAAACACTATATCTAATTTTACTTCAATCCAACACGCTATTTATAATAGATAATAGACTAGCTCTGTATTAAACAATTACTTATAAATAATCGATTCCTTAATCTCCTCTGCTGTCTTTTCATCCAGTAAAGTTTTAATAATCTCTGCAGCAAAAGAAATCGCTGTTCCCATGCCTCGACTTGTAATTACATTATCCTGCTTTGATACTGGATCATAAGAAACCAATGCACCGCGTAAATCTTTTTCAAATCCTGGATAGCAGCTTGCTTGCTTTCCTTCCAACAAATGATTTACACCTAATACTAATGGTGCTGCACAAATCGCACATAGAAGTTTTCCTTTTTCATTTGCTTGATTTAATACATCAATCAACGGTGCACATGCCTCCAAATTTCTTGTTCCTGGCATCCCTCCCGGTAAAATATATGCATCCGACTCTGTAACATCTGCTTCTGCAAACAATACATCTGCCTCAACAGCAATTCCATGAGAACCTGTTACTTTTTTATCACCAGTAATGGATACCATTTTGATTTCAATCTCTGCTCTGCGAAGCAAATCCACAACCGTTAAAGCTTCTACCTCTTCAAATCCCTCTGCCAAAAAAATCAATGCCTGCTTTTTCATGTAAAACCATCCCTTCTTTTTCTAATATCATCTGTAAGACCTTCCTTCACCTTTCTATCTATAGGCAAAATAGAAGGAAACTATACCTTTTTAATACAGTTTTCTCTGTATGCTCATTATAATTTTTTTTATTTTTTATAGCAAGTATATTTTCCAAAAAACAGGCAAGACTATGTCTAGAATGAAAGGTATCAGCAACCAAGTCAATCACTAAATGTTACAATAACTCACACAGTAATTCTTTAGCTGATGACTAAGCATTTACCACTATGATATAGAAATGGAGGATTTGTATATGAATTATCAGAACCACAACAAAAAATTTTATACACAAAAGGGATTTTATATTGCATGTTTCCTATGCCTGTTCGCTATTTTATCCGTTGTAGGTGTGCAAAAAAGTATTAAAAATCAAGAAAAAGAAGTAGACAAATATGCTACAGTAACATCAACCACTGCACCAGAAACAACAGAGGCAACCGAGCATAACTATGCAGCACTACAGGAAGAAGACCGTGCTGTTGATGTAGCACAAATTCAAAATGACTCAAGCACTACCAGCGACATTAAAAAGCCACAATCAGACGCTTCCATCACTGCCGAAGCTTCAGAGGCACCAATAAAGAAAAAAAGCACTACAAATAAAAAGGCAGAAAAAAACGAGAAAGATACTACTGTTTCTGTTATCAATACAGAAGATCAAAACCAAGGACTTACCTGGCCAATTAACGGAGATATTTTATTGACTTACAGCATGGACAAACCCATTTATTTTACAACACTTGGTCAGTACAAATGTAACCCTTCCCTCGTCATCGCAGGAAAAGTTGGGGATGAAGTTAAAAGTGCCTGTGATTGCCAGATTACCAAAGTAAAACGAAACAGTGAAACTGGTCTTACGATAACCGCCGTATCTGGAGATTATACTTATATTTACGGTCAATTGGATAATCCTAAAGTAGCAGAAGGCGATACGATAAAGGAAGGCACCGTCATTGCCACCTTAGCGAAACCAACAAAATACTACAAAAAAGAAGGCTGTAATCTTTATTTCCAGATTAAGGAAGAAAAGGACAGTGTAAATCCTCTTTTGATGCTAAAATAAATCGCAAGAACCACTTTACTATTTTTCAAGCATTAGAAGTTCTTTTGAAATCCAAAGAACTTTTAATGCTTATTTTTATCGCCAGGCATTTTATTTAATAATATAGAAGAAATATTTTCATAGGAACCTTCATTACAACTATTTTTCCTTTTCTTATCTACTATATCCCGCTTTTTCTTCCCGAAAAAAACAAATGTAAAATAAAATTTTACATATATAGATTTCATCCTTTTGAAAAATATGTAGTTTTTTTACACAAAAATTTTTATAATGGTATTGTTACTACTTAGAGGGTGCAACTCTCTATATATTCTTTTTGGCTGGACACTTCACTCTGTGCGCTTTCTCACTAGGCTCAAAAAATACTTCGCCAAGTGTTCAATGTGTCCCACAAGGGGGCGCTTTCTCACTAGGCTCAAAAATACTTCGCCAAGTGTTCAATGTGTATTCATGTCAGGCGTTAGCCCGATAGAAATGATTGTGGAAATTACACTTAGCCTGCCAGCAGTCATGTGCAATTTCCACAATCATTTCTGCCCGGCTGAACTGTTACACCACAATAACTTTTGAAAGGCAGGTACCATGCTATATGCAGATATTATGGAAAATCAAAGAACAATATGCTTCTCTTCGCAAATCAGAAAAAGCCGTTGCCGATTATATGTTGGCCCATGATGATAAAATAGAAAAAATGACAATTGCAGAACTGGCAGAGCAATCCGGGGTAAGCCAGCCTACTGTCATGCGTTTTTTGAAAGCAATCGGCTACGATAGCTTTCGTGAAGTAAAACTGGCATTTGCTACGCAACGCGCAGAGAAAAATGTATTACCTCAACAAAATAGTCCCCTTGGAATTTCAATCAGCCCGAACGATACCATTGAGGATGTTCCGTCAAAAATCATACATAACACCATCGCACTACTGGAAGATTCCTTAAAACGGATTTCCAAAACAGAACTGAAAAAGGCAGTGGAAGCCATAAAAAATGCAGAGCAGCTTGTTATTTACTCAGTAGAAAATTCCAATACAACCGCAATTGATCTAATGACTAAACTACTGTATTTGGGTATTCCCTGCAGGATTTACGAAGATGCCTACTTACAAAAAATCAGTGCTGGAAATCTGCATGAGGGCGATGTTGCCATTGGTATTTCTTACAGTGGTTATTCTAAAAATACAGTAGATGTTATGAAACTGGCAAAGAAACGAAAAGCAACCACTCTTGTCATCACCAATTTCACAAATACTCCGCTAACACAACAGGCGGATATTTTAATCGAAACCTCCAATCAGCAATTTCTCTATGGAAATACAATCTTTTCCAGAACCACTCATTTAGCTGTTGTAGATATGCTTTACATGGGAATCTTAGTGAGTGATTATGATACCTACACCAAAAGGATGCAAAAAAACAGCGAAATCATAACCAATGAGGCCTATGAAACCAATTCCAACGATTGATTTTCTTCCCCTCCTACAACTATTTCTAAAATCGACGTAAAGAACGCCCAAATTTATGTAGTTTTACTACATGGATTTGGGCGTTTTCTGTAAAAAAAATATTACAAAACTTTTACTCCAACTTGGTAGTTGCATGTTTTTTTGTCCAGTAAGATTAGGGTGTCAAGCAAATAGAACGCCAAAGCAAAGGAGAATAGATATGAAAAGTAATACTTTAGAGTTAAAAAATATTACAAAAAAATATGATGGAGTTACGATTTTAGATAATATTTCCCTTAGCATAAATCAAGGAGAGATTATTTCTATTTTAGGTCCCTCTGGAAGCGGAAAAACAACATTATTAAATCTAATCTTAGGACTTACAACTGTAGATTCAGGAAAAATTCTTTTTCATGGGAAGGATATCACACAGACTTCTATGGAAAAAAGAGGCTTCAATATCGTATTTCAAGATTACGCACTTTTTCCCAATCTAAACGCACTACAAAATATCACATACGGATTGAAAAATAAACCAGATATTTCAACCAAGCAAGAGGTAGATGACCTCATCGAATTACTTGGTTTACAAGAACATCTGAATAAACGGATTGACCAATTATCCGGAGGACAAAAGCAACGTGTCGCACTGGCACGCACAATGGTCATGAAGCCAAAAATTCTTTTATTAGATGAACCACTAAGTGCCTTAGATGGTGTCATAAAAGAATCGATTAAAGAACGTATCAAAACGATTGCAAAGGAATACCACCTTACAACCATTATCGTAACACATGACCCGGAAGAAGCGCTTACTTTATCCGACAGAGTGTTGATTATAAATGAAGGAAAAATTTCTCAGTATGGAAAACCACAGGATATTATTATTCGCCCTGATAACCAGTTTGTAAAAGATTTCATATTAAATCAATTGGAAATCAAAAAAAATAATATTTATTCCCTCTTTAATCAGAAATTATTGATGGCACAAGGTTTTTAGCAGGAAAGGATAAGATAAAATGAAAAAAATTAAAAATGTGGAAATCCGTTCTGTCTTTGTTCTGCTGTGTATACTATTTTTAACCTTTTTAGTCGTACCGATTATCCTATTATTTATACAATCTTTAGTAGGAAATGAGGGCTTTACTTTCACCTATTTTCAAACTATTTTACAGCAAAAACAGATCCGAACCGTTTTCCTTAATAGTATTGAAATTGCACTGCTTGGTGCCTGTATTACCACTGTTCTTGCATTTATAATGGCATATACCATTCATTTTACCAATGTAAGACCAATCTTAAAAAAAGGAATTTCTACACTGGCATTGCTCCCTATGCTTCTTCCTACGATTACATATGGATTTGCTATTATATATTCTTTTGGAAAACAGGGACTTTTAACCCGATTATTTGGAAGGCAACTATTTGATATTTATGGTATCAATGGATTGCTAATCGGCTATATCATTTATACTTTGCCCGTAGCCTTTATGCTGCTGCATAACAGCATGAGTTATATTGATAAAAAATTTTCGATTGTTTCTAGGTTAATGGGTGATAATGGTGCAAAAACCTTTTTTCAAACGGTCTTTCAACCATTGCTTGGAACATTTGCGATCTCTATTATACAATGTTTCTTTTTAAGTTTTACAGACTTTGGTATTCCGGCCTCCGTAGGTGGCAAAGTGGATGTCATTGCAGGTGTATTATACAATGAAATGCTCGGTAGTGTTCCCAACTTTCATCGGGGTGCTGTTGTTGCTTTTCTAATGTTATTGCCTTCAATTGTATCCATCTGTGTTTTAACCTATCTGGATCGCTATAACATCCGATACCAAAAGGTTTCACAAGTTGAATTAAAAAAGAATACCTTCCGTGACATCGTGTTAGGCTGCATTTCCTATGCAATTTTACTATTGGTATTGTCCATCTTTGCAGTTGTTATCATTGTCCCTTTTGTGGAGGAATGGCCCTACCGTATGCATTTTACTAGCAAACATGTTTCGGATGTATTTTCCGATGTTGCACTTGTTACGGTTGTAAAAAATTCACTGCTTGCAGCAACCTTAACCGCTATAACAGGAACGCTTGTATCTTACGGAGCCGCACTGATTACTGCACGAAGCACAATGAATACATTCGCCAAAAAGGTACTTGATAGCATTGCACAAGTAACCAACACAATCCCAGGAATGGTACTTGGTATTGCCTTTTTGCTCACCTTTACAGGTACCTCTTTGCAAAATACCATGGCAATCCTTGTCCTATGTAATATCATTCACTTTTTCTCTACTCCTTATTTAATGTTAAAAGGTGCATTAGAAAAAATGAATGCCTCTTGGGAAACCACCGCACGCCTTATGGGTGATAGTTGGATCAAAACCATTCTTAGAATTGTTACACCAAATGCATTTTCCACTTTATTGGAAGTGTTTGGATACTATTTTGTCAATGCCATGGTAACGGTTAGTGCCATTATCTTTTTGGCAGGTGCTAGAACTATGGTAATTACAACAAAAATCAAAGAATTACAGCATTACGCAAAATTTAATGAAATCTTTGTGCTTTCATTGCTTATCTTATGCATCAATATTACTGCAAAAGCACTTATCAAGCTGCTTGCAGCAATAAAATATAAAGAAAAAAGGAGTCTAAAAATGAAACGTAAAACATGGAAAAAGGCCGCAGCAATGCTTGTGGTAGGAGTGATTGCCTGTACAGGAATTGTAACAGGCTGTGGAAAACAAAACAAACAAGTTGTAATTTATTCCAATGCAGATGATGAGGCAGTCGATGCCATGAAGAAAGCATTAGATGAAAATGGCTACAGCGGAAAATACATTTTGCAGACGTTCGGCACTTCCGAACTGGGCGGAAAATTACTGGCTGAAGGGAAAAATATTGAAGCAGACCTAGTTACAATGAGTTCCTTCTATTTAGATAGTGCACAGGATGAGAAACAGATGTTTTGCGACCTGACTTTTGATACACAGTCCTTAGATACTTACCCAGATTACTATACTCCAATTACTTCTCAGGAAGGTGCTATCATTCTCAATACGGAAGTTATGAAGGAAAATAATCTGCCAACCCCAACCAGTTTAAAGGATTTGGCAAATAAGGAATACGCAGGCTTTATTTCAGTTCCCGATATTTCTGGTTCGTCTACTGCATGGTTGATGCTACAGGCACTAATAAATCAGTATGGCGAAACAGAAGCCAAGACTATTTTGAAAGCAATTTATGACAATGCAGGCGCACATTTAGAAGAATCTGGCTCTGGTCCTTTGAAAAAAGTACGAGCAGGTGAAGTAGCAATCAGCTTTGGTCTGCGTCATCAGGCTGTTGCAGATAAAGCAGATGGACTTCCTATTGATTTTGTAGATCCTACGGAAGGAAACTTCTCTTTAACAGAATCCGTAGCTGTTGTAGATAAAAAAGGTAAAAATAAAGACCTTGCCATGAAAATGGCGGAATGCATCATCAAAGAGGGACGAAAAGAATTGATTAAAACTTATCCAAATCCAATCTACAAAGGTGAAAAGGCGGATAAGGCAAATCAGTCTACCTATCCAAAAACATTTCCAGAAAAATTAACGGTAGACTTGTTAGAAAAACATAAAAACTTGTCAGAAGCATGTAAATAAATTTATGTTATAGATAAAATAGGAGGAATCATTTATGAATACTTATAAATTATTAACACCCGGACCTTTAACTACAACTGACACCGTAAAACAGGAAATGATGGTAGACCATTGTACTTGGGATGAGGACTATAAAAATCTTACCCAAAAAATCAGAAAGAACTTATTAAAACTGGCACAAGTAAAAGAAGAAACGTATACTGCTGTTCTCATGCAGGGAAGCGGTACATTTGGTGTTGAGTCCGTATTAGGCAGTTCTGTAGGAAGTGATGGAAAACTACTGATTTGTGCCAATGGTGCTTATGGAAAACGTATGGCACAGATTGCAGAAAAAAATCAATTATCCTACCTTTTATATGAAGAAAACTACGATAAAATTCCAGATGCTAAGAAAATAAGTGACCTGTTGGACGCAAATCCAGACATTACTCACGTATCTATGGTACACAGCGAAACCACTTCCGGTATTTTAAATGATATTGCTGCTGTAGCAAACATCGTAAAAGCGAAAGGAAAAACAATGATTGTAGATGCCATGTCCAGTTTTGGCGGTATCCCAATCGCAATAGAACAACTGGGCATTGATTTCTTAATCAGCAGTGCCAATAAATGCATTCAAGGTGTTCCTGGATTTTCCTTTATTATCTGTAAACGTGCTGCTTTACTGGAATGTAAAGGCAAAAGCCACAGCCTGTCGCTCGATTTATATGACCAGTGGGAAACCATGGAAAAAGACGGAAAATGGAGATTTACTTCTCCTACCCATACGGTACTTGCCTTTGCAAAGGCGATGGAAGAATTGGAGGAAGAGGGCGGTATTTTGCAGCGTGAAGCACGTTATCGCAAAAACAACGAACTTTTGATTGCACGTATGGAGGAATTGGGTATTCATCCTTACATTGACCGCACACATCAGGGACCAATCATTACTACTTTCTTCTATCCAGAAAATCACAACTTTTCTTTTGAGGAGATGTATCAATACATTAAGGAACGTGGCTATGCCATCTATCCCGGAAAAGTAACCGATGCAGACACTTTCCGCATTGGAAACATTGGAGAAATTTATCCAGAAGACATTAACAAAGTCTGCGACTTGATTGAAGCCTTTTTAGCCACAAAACAGGAAGCAATTGCAATTTAATTAGAAGCTTCCTTTCGCATCCATGCACATCCCACAGAGCATTTTCCTATAAAGGAACAAAATTGCACATTCAAAGAATGTCTATCTTTCATGTAACAAAACAATTGCAAAATACTCGTAACCATTCAGCGAGCTATTCATAAAGTGCAGTAATATACAAATAATTAACTATTAGGAGGACAAAAAAATGATTGAAGCAGTAATATTTGACTGGGCAGGTACAACTATAGATTACGGATGTTTCGCACCCGTACAAGCATTTATCTATGCTTTTGAACAGTTTGGAATCACTCCAACCGTAGAAGAAGTCAGAAAACCAATGGGAATGTTAAAACGAGACCATATTAAAACCATGTTGGAAATGCCACGAATCCGTCAGGCATGGGAGGAAAAATACGGACGTACCGCAACAGAAGAAGACATCGATAAAGTATACGCCGTAAGCGAAACTGGTATTCTTAACATTCTGACAAACTTTTGTGACGTAAAACCCCATGTATTAGAAACCATAGATACCTTACGAAAAAACAACATAAAAATTGGCTCCACCACTGGTTATACCGATGAAATGATGGACATTGTTGTTCCTGAGGCAAAGAAAAACGGATATGCACCAGATGCCTGGTTCAGTCCCAATAGTGTAAACAATATGGGCCGCCCTTATCCCTATATGATTTTTGAAAATCTGAAACAATTACACGTTTCTGCTGTACAAAACGTAATAAAAGTTGGCGATACCATATCCGACATTAAAGAGGGAACGGCCGCTGGTGTCATTACACTGGGGGTAATCGAAGGTAGCTCTCTTATGGCACTGTCACAAAAAGAGTATGAAGCACTTTCCAAACCAGAACAAGAACAGTTGTGCCAAAAAGTAAAAGATACCTTTGTAGAAGCGGGTGCAGATGGTGTATTGTACCATTTAGGAGAACTTCCTGGGTTTATTGAACAATTAGAAGAAAAATAACAATGCAACGTTACTTTAAAAAGTGAGACATATATCTAAAGCAAACAAAAAGGAATAAGTCTTTAGCAACAATGACTTATTCCTCTTTGTTTTTTGATTAACTGTATTTCAAGACAAGACCTTTTATAGTTTTCTTTTCTATGATTTTATAAATACTTACCATACTTATTTACAAATAATGACGTTCCTTTATTATCTATCTATGCTTTTTAAAGTAATACTTTTTTTCGCATTCTTAGGTAGATATCTACATACCTTTCCCTTGCTATTTATCCATAAATTCATTCCTAAACTCGTTGTACATTTTCCAGTTTTCTTTGGTGTTCGAAGTATTTTTCTAAAATGAGCATAACCGCCAAACATTTTTTTCATATTGGATACTTTTACCGTATTAAAACTGCTAAGATCTAATATTTCTAGGTCGTGACAATTTTCAAACATACTTGACATATTTGTAACTTTTTCTGTATGAAAACTACTAAGATTTATACGATCTAAATCGCTACAGTTTTTGAACATACTTGCCATCGTTTTCACTTTTGCCGTATTAAAATTACTAAGATTTAGCTTTTCCAAATTGCAGCAATTTTCAAACATGCCTGCCATATTTATTACCTTTTCTGTATTAAAGTTACTAAGATCTATTTTTTCCAAATTACAGCAATTTTTAAACATCCCTGCCATATTTGTTACCTTCTCTGTACAAAAAGCACTAAAATTCACATCATATAGTGCACTGCAATCATTGAACATGTATTGCATATTGGTAACATTTTCTGTTTTAAAATTATCAAATTTAATCCCACTTAACCTTTTACAGCCGGCAAACATATACGACATATCTATTACCTTTTCTGTATTAAAATTACTAAGATTTAAAATATATAGATTTTGGCACCCACGAAACATACTTTTCATTGTTTTGACACAGGATGTATCAAATTCACTGATATTGGCTATCTCCAAACCACTACACCCCTCGAACATTCCTTTCATATTCACTACCTGTGCCGTATTACAATAATCCATATCTACAACAAGTAACTGTTCACATCCATAAAACATATTTTCCATCGTAGTTGCTTTTGAGGTATCCAATTTACTTAAATCTACCTCCTCTAAATTTATAAGGCCCGAAAATAAATACGACAAATTCTCGGCTCCGTTAACCTCCACTTTGGCACTTGTAATATTTTCTACATAGGTACACCAATCTGGTTTTTTCTTCTTAGATGAATCAAACATCTCTCCCTCTCCAGTTACTTCCAATAATCCATTTTCATAGATTACCCAATTTGTCCTTTCATACACTCCAGAATATATTACTGCACCTCTTTCTGTACCATCCATCTCATTCTGGTCTTCCACCTCCTGCAAAATATCTTTGCTATCCGCCGCCTTTATACAAATCGGTATATTAATTATAGTTCCAATCGCTACTACCCACACACAGATTCCTGCCACTATTTTTTTATACTTTCTTTTCATCTTCTCCACCTTCTATTTTACTTTTCGTGTTAACATAAAACTTTCTGTTGTATTACGTAAACTCATATATTCCGTTCCCTGATTGTCTATCCAGGCTTCATTATCCAAAAGAAGTGTGACTTTTCCAGTCCGCTTTGGTGTCAATATAGTTTGCAAATTTTTACATCCATCTACCACTGTACGCTTCCAAGATGTTTCCATATTTACAAGATCAAAATTACTTAAATCTAATGTTTTAAGGCTTTGACAACCACTAAACATGCTCGATATGCTTCTCACTTTTGTGGTATCAAAGTTACTTACATCTATTTGTTCTAATTTTTCACAATTTTTAAACATAGAACTTATCAAATATACACATGATGTATTAAAGTTATCTAGCTTTACTGCTTTTAAATTTTTACAACCATAAAACATTCCTGACATACAACTTACCTTCTTGGTATTAAACCTTGATACGTCTACTTTTCTTAAATTTTGGCAGCCATAAAAAAGATATCCCATATCCGTCACTTTTGAAGTATCAAAATTGGCTAGATTAATTACCTTTAAACTTTTACAATTAGAAAACATACCACACCCTATAAGATAATCTTCATCGGATGACGTAACAACCGTATCATCTTCATCAGAACCCATTTTTTTTAAACTACCAGTATTCCATGTACTCAAATCTAACTTTTTCAAATTTATGCAATTATAAAACATTCCTGACATATTCTCTACCTTTGAGGTATCAAATTTACTTACATCTATTGTTTTTAAACTTCTGCATTTGAAAAACATTCTTGACATATCCTTTACTTTTGAAGTATCAAAATTGTAAGCGATTCAAAACAAGGCGTATGGCTACCGAAGCATTTTCATGCTACAAT
>ERZ824473.3273-NODE-3273-length-16355-cov-3.545337_pt1 | contig 16355 bp, 14 predicted proteins | sample MGYA00519874_ERZ824473 | MGnify/ENA primary metagenome ERZ824473 (study PRJEB31778, sample SAMEA3449151) | human gut metagenome | biome: human gut; feature: human-associated habitat; material: faeces | place: United Kingdom | collected 2010/2012 ... | reverse complement strand
CATGGCCCGGGGTATCTATGAAGGTTATTGTGCGCCCCTTGCAGGATACGGTATACGCGCCTATATGCTGCGTTATGCCGCCTGCCTCGCCTGCAGTTATGCTGCTTTCACGGAAGGCGTCAAGCAGCGAGGTCTTGCCGTGGTCCACGTGGCCCATTATGGTAACTACCGGCGGGCGTGGTACGAGGTTCTCCTCGGAATCCGCCTCTTCAACGCTCTCGTTGAGCACGTCCTCGGCGGTCTTGGCTATGTTGAGCTCCAGCTCTATGCCGTAATCAGCGGCGATGAGCGAGCAGGTGTCGTAGTCTATCTCCTGATTGATGGTAGCCATTATGCCGAGTATAAACAGCTTTTTTATGATCTCGGCCACAGGCTTGCCTATTTTTTCGGAAAGATCCTTTACGGTTATGGTCTCGGTAGTCAGCACGGCCTTGTCGATCTTTACCGGCTCCGGCTTATGTAACGCCTGCTGCTTGCGCTTCTGCTTGCGGCTCATTGGGGCGTCGTCGTCCCAGCTGCCTGCTGCTCTGGTGTTTTCCTTCATAATGGTTTTCTTATTCTTTGGCGCCTTGCGCTCCTCATCTCTTGTCTGGGGTTTCTGGCTCCGGTTCTTGCCCTGATCCCTTACGGAAGGCGCAGCGGATTCCATGGTGCGGGCCGCCGGCTTAGGCTGGTAGCCTCCCTGTACGGGGCGCTGCTGAGGTCTGTCTGTGCGCTCCGGGCGGTCTGCGGGTCGCTGCGGCCTGTCAGTGCGCGGCTTCTGCTGCCTGCCGTCCTCTTTGCGCTGAGGTTCCCTGCGCTCATAGGCCGGGCGCTGCTGCTGTACAGGCTTATTTGCCGGTGCGGGTTTCGCCTTTGTCTCGGGCTTTTCTTCAGGCTTCCTATCCGCCATTGCAGGTTCCTCCGCCTTTGGCTGTACGCTTTCCTCCGCCTTCTGCTCCTTCACCGGCTCCGGCTTCGGCTTCTCATTTACTTCGCTCTTGCTCTCTGCCGGGGCTGGCTGCTCCTCCGCCCTGTCGTCGCCTACGTGGAAGGCAAGGTCGCCCTCGCTGGTGAGGACCTCTCGGAGTCTCTCTGCCCTTTCTTTTTCCATGCGTTCCTTTTCGGCGCGCTTTTCTTTATCTATAAGCTCGCTTTCCGCCCGCTTTACGGACTGAAGGGCCGCCCCCAGATCGTTCTGCATTCGCTTTACTCGCTCCAGAAGCTCCTTTGCCTGGGTTTCAAATTCCCGTGCGGAATCCATTGTCTTGTTTGCCATAGATATTACCCCCCGGTATGTTACTTTTGCTGTGAAGTCTTATACGTCTCTTCTATCATACGGGCAAAGCCCGCCTCTGTCACCGCGGCTATCATGCGGTTATCCTTTCCTATCGCCCTGCCAAGGTCTTCGAGGTACACGCAGGGTATGCCGGCTCTTTGGCACATTCCCTCGTAGCGCTCCCGCGTTGCGGCTGACACGCCGCTGTCAAGGGCTATTATGAGGGCTTTTTTGTCCTTCACGGCTCTTTCCGCGCCAAAGTCGCCGGATATGCACTTCCCGGCCTTGGCCGCAAAGCCCAGAGCTGTACGCAGACGGTCATTCTGCATCGCCGGTTATCTCCGAAGCGAGCCTTGAAAAAACCTCGTCCTCTATTCCGTGCTCCAGCGCCCTTTCCAGCGCTTTTATTTTGCGTGCCCTGTTCAGGCACTCCGCGTTGGCGCATATGTACGCGCCGCGGCCGGAGACCTTGCCGGTGCGGTCCACGCTTATTTCGCCCTCGGGAGAGCGGACTATGCGCAGCAGCTCCTTCTTTGGCTTCATCTCGCGGCAGCCCACGCACATTCTCATAGGCACCTTCTTAGCAGGCATTGCTGATCCTCCAAAACTATTCCTCGAAGCCGCCGTCCGCCTCGCTGTCGGCGTCGGCTATATCCATGTCCTCCTCGGCCTGGCTCTGGCTCTTTATGTCTATCTTCCAGCCTGTGAGCTTGGCGGCAAGGCGGACGTTCTGGCCTTCCTTGCCGATAGCGAGGGAAAGCTGATTGTCTGGCACTATCACCTTCGCGGCCTTTTCCGCCTCGTTGATGTATACCATCATAACACGGGCAGGACTAAGGGACTTGGCAATATATACTGCCGGATCGGGATCCCACTCTATTATATCTATCTTTTCGTTATGCAGCTCGTTTACTATGCGCTCTACCCTTATCCCCTTCTGGCCCACGCAGGCGCCCACGGCGTCCACCTGAGGGTCGGAAGAATAAACGGCCACCTTGGTGCGGAAGCCCGCCTCCCGCGCTATGGACTTTATCTGAACTATGCCGGTCTGTATCTCGGGAACCTCCAGCTCGAAAAGCCTCTTAACAAGGCCGGGGTGGGTACGGGAAACTATTACCTGCGGGCCCTTGTTGGTCTTACGCACCTCAAGGACGTAAACCTTCAGCCTGTCGCTGGTGTTATAAGTCTCCCCCGCTATGGTCTCGGAGGCGGCAAGGAAGCCGTCTGTCTTGCCCAGCTCTACATAGATGCCGTTCTTCTCTACCCGCTGAACTATAGCGGTAAGCACCTCGTTTTCCTTCTCTACGAATTCATCGAATATGACGCCGCGCTCGGCCTCGCGAATGCGCTGAACCACCACCTGCTTGGCGGTTTGGGCCGCTATGCGGCCGAACTTGCGGGGATCCACCTCTTCCTCCAGAACGTCGCCTACTTCATAGAGGGAATTGATTTTCTTCGCCTCGGCAAGAGATATCTCCGCATAGGGGTTCTCCACCGTCTCGGTGACGGTCTTGGAGGCGAATATCTGCACCTCGCCCGTATCCCTATCCACTGTGGCGCGGACGTTTCCCACTGCGCCGTAGTTGCGCTTGTATGCCGCTATCAATGCGGATTCAAATGCGTCTATCAGTATATCCTTGCTTATCCCGCGCTCTTTCTCTATGGCATTCAGTGCCTCTATGAATTCGGCGTTCATTGTCAATTCTCCTCTTCTGTCTCTATATTTTCAAAATCTGCTTCTAATTCGTCAAGGTCCTTTTCCAGAGCCTTGAAGTCTATATAGGGCTGCACCTTTGAAGCGTCCTTTTTCTGGAAGGTCATCTCCTCGCCCTTTACGCTTATGGTGAAGGAATCGGGCGTATATGACAAAAGCTCGCCCGTATACTCCTTTTTGCCCTTGAGTGGAGCGTAAAGCTTTACCGTAATGGGGCTGCCGAGGCTGCGCTGATAGTCCCTATCCTTTTTGAGCGGCCTGTCGATGCCTATTGAGGACACACTGAGGTAGTATGCCTGCTCTATGGGGTCTGCTTCGTCCAATATGGGGTCTACGGCCCGGCTCACCGCCTCGCAGTCGTCTATGGTGGCGCTTCTTCCGTCCTGATGCTCTATGTACAGGGTGAGCACCCAATTACCCTGCTCCTTCTGAAACTCTACCTCATCCAGCTCGTAGCCCATGCCTGTAACTACCGGCCGGAGAAGATCGTCCACTGTTTGGGTGGTTTTCATTATATTCCTCCGCTATTCAAAACAAAAGAGCAGGACGCGCCCACTCTTACTTGAAAACTAAAATACAGCAAACTTGCCATATACCAACAGCAAAATTGTACCATATGCGGCACTATAATGCAAGCATATTATTTCGCATCAAAGCGCCGCACATACCGGCTTCTTTAAAACAGGCAGAGCTGATCCGTCTCGGGCAGCCCGTTCAGGCAGCCTATCTCCGCAAGCGCCTTTATCACTGCGGAGTTGGCGCCGGTGCGGGCCTGAAAATTTTCTATGGAGGTATACTCGCCGCCCTTTGCGCCTTCGGCTATGCCTATGGCGGCGTTGGCTCCCACGCCCGCCACCGATGAGAAGGGCGGCCGTATCTTGCCGTCTTCTATTATGAACTGGCTGGCCTTGGATTTATACAGGTCCACAGGCAGCAGCTCTATGCCGCGCTTGTTCATTTCAAAGACCACCTCCAGTATCGTCAGCAGGTCTTCTTCCTTTTTATCCGCATCGTTGCCTTTTTTCTTTATGGCGTTTATGTTGGCAAGCACCTTCTGGGCGCCGCCCTCCGCCTGGGCTATGTCAAAGGCGTCCGCTCGGACGGTATAGTAAACGGAATAGAAGGCGAGGGGCATATGCACCTTGTAGTAGGCCACTCGGAAGGCCATCATGACGTAGGCCGCTGCGTGGGCGCGGGGGAACATGTACTTTATCTTTTTGCAGGAGTCTATGAACCACTGAGGCGTATCTATGGAGCGCATATGCTCCTCCATCTCAGGGGTAAGGCCTCTGCCCTTGCGGACGCTCTCCATAGTCTTAAAGGACATGGATGGGTCGCCGCCTCTGAGTATAAGGTAGTTCATTATATCGTCTCGGGTGCATATTACCTGCGACAGTGTCGCGGTGCCGCTCAATACCAGCTCCTGAGCGTTGCCCAGCCATACGTCGGTACCGTGGGAAAGTCCGGAGATCCTGAGCAATTCCTCCATTGTAGTCGGGCGCGTATCCTTGAGCATCTGCCGCACGAAGGTGGTGCCGAACTCGGGTATTGCTATGCTGCCCACGTCGCAGTCCAGCTCGTCCAGCGTCACGCCCAGAGGCTCGCTGGTGCGGAATATCTTCATGGTTTCAGGGTCGTCAAGGGGTATTGTCTGGGGGTCCAAGCCGGTAATATCCTTCAGCATTCTCAGCACCGTCGGATCATCGTGGCCCAATATATCCAGCTTTACCAGCCTGTCGTCCATGGCGTGAAAGTCGAAGTGGGTGGTTATGGTATCGCCCTCGCTGCGGTCCGCCGGGTACTGCACCGGGGTGAACTCCATTATATCGTTTTCCTTTGGCACTATGACTATGCCGCCGGGATGCTGGCCGGTAGTCTTCTTAACTCCTGTACAGCCCTGCACCATGCGGTCCATCTCGTCCTTTCCGGCGTTTATGCCGTTTGCCTCACAGTAGGAGCGGACGTAGCCGTAGGCTATCTTGTCCTTTACGCCGGATATGGTGCCGGCGCGGAAGGCGTGGCCCTCCCCGAACATCACCTCAACGTACTTATGCGCTACAGGCTGATAATCCCCTGAGAAGTTAAGGTCTATATCCGGGGTCTTGTCGCCCTTGAAGCCCAGAAACACCTCGAAGGGTATCTCGTAGCCGAGCTTTTTGTATTTTGTGCCGCAGACGGGGCAGTCCTTATCCGGCATGTCCACGCCGCAGGCATACTTGGTACGGTCTATGTCGAAGTCGCTGTGCCGGCAGTTGGGGCAGACATAGTGGGGCTGCAATGCGTTTACCTCGGTTATGCCCGCCATGTTAGCCACGAAGGAAGAGCCTACTGAGCCTCGGGAACCGACGAGATACCCGTCGCTGTTTGACTTGTGTACAAGGCGCTGTGCCATAAGGTACAGCGAGGAATAGCCGTTGCCTATGATGGAATTCAGTTCCTTATCAAGGCGCTTCTGCACCACCTCCGGCAATTCGTCCCCGTATATCTCGTGAGCCTTCTTCAGCGCCATATTCCTCAGCTCGTCGTTTGCGCCCGGAAAGGTCGGGGCGTATGTGCCCTTTTCTGACAGGAATGCCTTCATTCTCTCGCAGCTGTCGGCTATCATGTTGGGGTTGGTTATCACTACCTCCCTCGCCTTTTCCTCGCCCAGATAGGAGAATTCCTCCAGCATCTCATCCGTGGTCTTGAAGTATAGGGGGGCCTGCTGCTCCGCGTCGTCAAAGCCTCTGGCGTGCATTATTATGCTGCGGAAAAGCGCGTCGTCCGGCTCAAGAAAGTGTACGTCCCCCGTGGCCACAACAGGCTTGCCCATCTTGTCGCCCAGGGCTACTATCCTGCGGTTGAGATCGCGAAGCCCTTCCTCCGTGTCCACTGTGCCGTTTCGCATAAGGAAGGCGTTGTTGCCTATGGGCTGTATCTCTAGATAGTCGTACATGTCCGCTATGGACATGAGCTTTTCCTCGCTCTCCCCCCTGAGCACCGCCCGGAACAGCTCCCCTGCCTCGCAGGCAGAGCCTACTATAATGCCCTCACGGTGCATATTTAGAAGGCTTCTGGGTATCTGCGGCACCTTGCGCAGGTGCTCGAGGTGCGCATATGACACGAGGCGGTAAAGGTTCATAAGGCCCTCGTGGTTCCTGGCCATTATGATTATATGGTAGGTGAGCCTGCGTCCCTTTCCTTTTTCCCTGGGGACCGCGTCTATGAGCGGCAGCTTTTCTATGTCCTTTGCGGTCATCTCGGACAGTACGGCTTTCATTATCCTCGCGGAAGCCCTTGCCCTGTCCATGGCCCTGCCGCCGCTGCACTCCACGCCCAGCGTTTCCGCCGCGGCCTTCATATCCGCCTGCTTGCTTTCCCTGTGCAGGTAATGAAACAGCATGGAGGTGCTTATACAGTGCGCGTCCAGCTCCATATCAAAGCGCAGGCCGTGCTGCCTGAGGTTGTTCAGCTCCAGCGGGTCGTGTATCACCTTCACTCCATCGCCTATAAAGTCATACAGCTGCTTCAGCCCGTCCTTCAGGCTCACACCGCCGTTTATCATTTCGCGTGTAAGCCCTGTCTCCTCGGCCATGGCATCGGTCAGCGCCGCGCCGCTGTTGACTATTATGGATAAGCCTTCCTTTTCGCCGCTTTCGTCAAAGCGCAGCGCGGCTATCTCGAATACGTCGTCCTCCTTTACGCCGGGATATGCTACCACGCCTATCGCCACGTATTGCTCCGGCCGCTTTATAAGCTCGCTGTCGGGCATGAGGTATCCCTCGACGCCCAGCAGTATTTTTATGTCCTTGCCGTCCTTTTTCAGCTTGTCTGCCTGTGCCACCGCATCCGGGAAGGCGTGTACCACGCCGTGATCCGTTATTGCTATTGCCTTATGGCCCCAGCGGGCGGCGGTCTTTATGACTTCCTTAACGTCTGTCAGGCCGTCCATGCTGGACATCTTGGTATGAAGATGCAGCTCTACGCGCTTCTCCTCGGACTTGTCCGTGCGCACCGCTCTTGGCTCCCAGCCCACGTCCCGCGGGAATACGCACATTCGCCTGAGCCACTGATCCATCATATACTTTCCGGAGACGATAAGTATATCCTTCTTTTTCTGTATGCCGGCTATGGTATCGACGATGCCATTCTCGCCCTCCTCGAGAAACATCTTGCAGGGCAGCGTGTTTGTATGGTCGCTTATGGCAAATGTCAGTATAGTCCTGCCGTTTTTCTGCTTTGTAGTCTCCAGGGTTAGTATCTCGCCCTTTATTGTGACGTAGCACATAGTCTCGTCCACGTCGCGCTGCTGGATTATGGCGGTCTTTTTTATGGGCTTGCCATATATCACATCCGCCCTGTCGGGGAGTGCCTTTTTCTTGGCCTCCGCAGCCTTTTTAGGCTGCCAGGAGGGCCGTTCCTCTTCCTTGGGCAGCGTCAGCTCCATGGTATCGTCCGCTGTAAGCTCTATGTCAGTCTCTATGCCGTACCGATCGAGGTAATATGATTTTACCGTTTCCCTATGCCTCGGATCCGAGACCAGCTCGAACACCTGCCTGGGTATCTTTACCTTGATCGTGCCGCTCTCATAATCCCAGACGGAGCTGTGTATCGCGGGGCGGCATACCGGAAGTATGTCGCACCATGTCTTTTTGAGTATGTTCAGCGTATCCTCGTCGCAGGCGGACAGCAGCCCCGAAAGCCCGCCGCACCTGATTATTACCTTTGTGCGGCAGCCCGGCATGAGGGCGCAAAGCTCCCTCTCAAGACAGGCTATGTTTTCGGCGCTGGTTATATGGCCGCACCGCACGGTAACGGTCAGCAGATTTTCACGCTTGTTCAGTCCGGCATCTGTTATCTCGCCGTCCCCAAGGCCGTATTTTTCAAATATAGTCAAAAGCTTCTGTTCCATAGTCTATTCCATCATGGCCTTCGCCTCGGTTATCAGCTCGTCTACGGCGGCCTCCAGAGGAACCGTCCTGAAGAGCTTACCTCCCTTGAACAGCGCGCAGCCGCCCTTGCCGAAGGCCACGCCTATATCGGCTTCAGCCGCTTCTCCGGGGCCGTTTACAATACAGCCCATCACGGCAACCTTAAGGTACTTTCCCTTGGGTATCAGGCTGGAAAGCTCATACTCCACCCTGTTGGCGGCGCTGAGAAGATCGGTGCAGGTTCTGCCGCAGGTTGGGCAGCTGACTATTTCCACTCCTTCTTTTCTGAGGCCCATGGCCTTCAGTATCTCCTTCGCTGCGTAAACCTCCTGTACAGGGTCGCCGGTCATGGATACGCGCATGGTATCCCCTATGCCGTCCACAAGAAGGGCGCCCATGGCGGTCGCAGCCTTTACAAGGGCCATTTCACCGCCGCCAGCTTCCGTAACACCTATATGCAGGGGGTAATCGCACTCCCTGCTCATAAGCCTGTAAGCCTCAATTGTATTCGGCACGTTGGAGGATTTAATAGATATGACCATGTCATAATAGCTCTGTTTTTCCAGCATGCGGACGTGCTTCAGCGCGCTCTCAACCAGAGCTTCCGGCTTTGGGCCTCCGTACTTTCGGAGAAGCTCCTTTTCCGCAGAGCCGCCGTTTACCCCTATGCGCATGGGAACATGATGGGCCTTGGCGCAATCCACCAGCCTTTTTACGTTTTCCTCTCCGCCTATGTTGCCGGGATTGAAGCGCAGCTTGTCCACGCCGTTTTCCATGGCGGCTATGGCGAGCCTCCAATCAAAATGTATATCCGCGACGAGTGGTATGTGTATCCTGCTCTTTATCTCGGGTATTGCCTTTGCACATGCCTCATTGTACACGGAAGAGCGGACTATCTCGCAGCCCGCCTCCTCAAGGGCCAATATCTGATCGGCGGTGGCTATTGCGTCCGCCGTGTCTGTATTGGTCATAGACTGTATGGTGACGGGGGCGCCGCCTCCTATCTGCACCGCCCCTGCCATAACTTTTCTTGTTTTTTTCATCCTTCCCCCACAAATCGGTCTGCCGCTATGCGGCTAAAACAGCTTTCTTACGTCCATTACCGTAAGCAGTATCATAAGGCTGAAGAGCAGCACCAGCCCCGCCATATGTATCATTCCCTCCTTCTCGGGAGGTATGGGCTTGCCGCGAACCGCCTCTATCACCATGAACAAAAACCTTCCGCCGTCCAGCGCAGGCACGGGCAGTATGTTCATTATGCCGAGGTTGATGCTGATAAGCACTCCGAGACGCAGCACCACCTCAAAGCCGGCCCTCACCGCCTGACCTATTATGCTTATGGTGCCTACCGGTCCAGCTACGTCGTCCGAGGTAACGCTTCCTGTGAACAGGCCGCCCAGCACCTTGAACATCTCTTTTACAATATAGCAGGTGTAACGTACCGAATTTGTCGCAGCCTCAAGCAGGCCGTAGCGCAGCCTTTCGGGGGAGATGTATATCCCCAGCCTGTTGCTGCCGCTTTCGGGGTCGTATATGTCGCGGGCAGTAAGAGTCACATCCATGCCGTCACGTCGTACGGTAACCTCTATTCTCGCAGGATCAGCCTGCTGTATGTAATCCGTGCATTCCGCATAGTAGGTTATGCTTTTGCCGTCTATCTCGGTTATGATATCGCCTACCTGTATGCCCGCGGCCTCCGCCGGGGTGTTCTCTGCGGTAAAGTCGTTTATCATCGGCATATACTCGCCGTAGGTCATAAGTATGATCACGGCCAGCACCACTGCCAGAAGTATATTCATAAACGGGCCGGCCAGCACCACTATCATGCGCTTCCATACCGGCTGCGCATTGAAGCACTCGGGATCGGATACACCTTCATCCTCACCGTGAAAGGCACATAGGCCGCCTATGGGCAGCGCCCGTATCGCGAAGCGGGTACCGTTTTTCTCCTTGCTGCACACCACAGGGCCCATTCCTATGGCGAACTCGTCTATTCTGAAGCCAAGCTTTTTGCCCGCGTAAAAATGCCCAAGTTCGTGTACGAATACCAGCACCGTAAGCACCAGCAGCGCGCCAACAATTGACAACAGCGTCATTTATGCGTTTCCTTTCTCAAATGCAAGCCTTCTCGCCTGCCTGTCTGTTTTTATTATGTCCTCAAGGGAGAGTATATTCCCCCTGTCCGCCCTGCTCATGGCGTATCCGACCACGTCGGCTATCTCGTCAAAGCGTATCTTGCCCCGTATGAACATATCCACCGCCGCCTCGTTTGCGCCGTTATACACTATGGGCAGGTTTCTTCCTTCGCGCAGCGCCTCATACGCCATGGGTATCGCCGGGAACTTATCGGTATCAGGCGCATAGAAGCTTATTTTGCCCATGTCCTCAAGGCGAAGCCTTCCAAACTCGCCGGGAGTCCTCTCCGGGTATGTCAGCGCATATTGTATTGCAAGCCGCATATCGGGCCTGGATAATTGTGCCATATTGCATCCGTCCGTGTATTCCACCATGGAATGCACTATGGACTCCGGGTGTACCAATACGCTTATCCTTTCCCCGGGTATGCCGAAAAGATAGCTCGCCTCCATTATCTCGAGGCCCTTGTTGAAAAAGGAGGCGGAGTCTATAGTGATCTTTCTGCCCATTTTCCAGGTTGGGTGATGCCCTGCCTGCTCCGGCGTGACGGTTTTGAGCTGTTCCTTTGTATATTCCCTGAAGGGACCGCCGGAGGCCGTAAGTATGAGCCTTTGTATCTCGCCGTGGTTTCCCGCCGCCATGCACTGGAATATGGCGCTCTGTTCGCTGTCCACCGGTATTATGGCACCGCCCTTTTTCAGCGCGGCATTTACCAGGTCGTGAGCACAGACGATGCTTTCTTTGTTTGCAAGGGCAACGGTTTTGCCCGCTTCCAGCGCTGCAAGCAGCGGCTTCATTCCTGAAAAGCCGCTTATGCCATTTACTATTATGTCGGCGCCCTCATAGGCCGCCGCTTCCAGCACCGCCTGTTCACCGCCGGCTATTTTTGCCTTTATTCCGCTTTGCCTGAGCTTATCCGCCGCAGCCTCGTCCGCCATGGCAATATAATCCGGGCGGAATTCCTCCGCCGCTTTAAGCATGGCGTCTGCATCTCTGCCCGCGCAAAGCACGGCCGCCCGGAATTTATCCGGATTAGCCCTGATAACGTCAAGGGTCTGCCTGCCTATGGAGCCTGTGCAGCCCAAAACAGCTATATTCTTCATTATCTATTGCATTCCTTTAGCCCAGCATACTGAGCCATACGTAACACAGCACCACCGGTGCGCACATGAGCACACTGTCCAACCTGTCTATCACCCCGCCATGGCCGGGGAATATATTGCCGTAATCCTTTGCGCCGGCCCAGCGCTTTATGACGGACGCAAACAGGTCGCCTATCTGCCCTACCCCGCCGCAGATAATACCTACGAGCAGCATGGGAAGTATGGGCAGGCGCAGCCCCCATATGAATTGCAGCAGGAAGCACGCGAAGCCGCCCAGCAGCCCGCCAAGAAAGCTTCCGTAGCTTCCCTCAACCGTCTTATGAGGGCTTATCTCGGGGCACAGCTTTCGTTTGCCCATGGAGGAGCCTATGTAATAGGCCAGCATATCGCCCATGAGCGGGCATATGAATACCAGCAGCAGGCCCACGTTTTTGGGCGATACGAGCCCGTCAGCGGGCATTATCAGCGCCAGCATCCCGAACAGCGACATGGGGTATATGAGCATGAACGCGGAGTATATGCTCTCCTCCGTGGTGCGCAGCTTATTGAATACCCTCTCCGCCGCAATGAGCATCAGGCACAGCGCCCCGAGGAGCATTATGGCGGTAGCGGCGCTCATCCTCGCCGCCAGGGCCGCCGGAAATGAGGCTACGGGGAAGCACAGCGCCGCAAAGATGTATGCGGGCGCCGCGAATATATTCTTTTCAGTCTTTTTATAGATCATGTTGGACATCTCATATACCGCTATCACCGCCGCCACGGTAAATACCACGGTGCGGAATATGCTGCCGAGAGCCACTATGCCCACGAAAAGCAACCCCAGCAACGCGCCTACTATTACTCTGGTTTTCCTGCCGCTATCCATTACGCCGCTTCTCCTTTTTGATGATTTATTCTGTCACCGCGCCGAACCTTCTGGTGCGCCGCTGGTATTCCCTTATGCAGTCCGCATATTTTTCGTCCGTAAGCTCGGGAAATGTCACGTCCGTGAACACAAGCTCGGCGTATGCCGCCTGGAGCAGCATGAAGTTGGATAACCGCTGCTCTCCCGCCGTACGGATTATCAGGTCAAGATCCGGCAGCCCTGCGGTATACAGGGCGTTCATAAGCTCAGCTTCGTCTACGGGCTTTCCGCGCTCAATAAGGGTATTGCAGGCGCGTACCACCTCTGCCCTGCTGCCGTAGTTCAATGCAATATTGAGCTTCAGGCCGGTATTGTTTCTGGTTTTGTACATGGCCTCGTCCGTCTCCTGGCCCATTTTTTCCGGAAATGCGGACATGTCGCCCATTATGCGTATGCAGACGTTGTTTTTATCCAGGTCGTCCAGTTCGCTTATAAAGTATTCCAGAAAAAGATCGAACAGCGCCCCTATCTCTTCCTTGGGCCGCTTCCAGTTTTCGGTGGAAAAGGCGTACAGCGACAGCACCTCAATACCTATATCCGATGAAAAACGTATAAGCCCCCTCAGTCGTTCCATTCCTGCCCGGTGGCCAAGCTTTCTCGGCAGGCCCCGCCGCGTGGCATAACGGCCGTTGCCGTCCATTATTATGCCTATATGCCGTGGCAGTTCCGGCGCCAAGCCTACGCTTTGAGGCTGTATCTTTGCCATTGTGTAAAAATATCCTCCGATACAAAAGGGGATGCGGAACTAACCGCTATCCCCCATATTCGCAGTCTGTTTTGAACAGGGCCCATATGAGCTCAGCCGCATTGCCATCAGTACGCTGCCTTATCACCCGTTTTTCGTTGCCGTTAAGTCCCTTGCGGCTGCGGGTCTCTACGCACCTCACGCTGTATCCTTCGGCTTCCAGCAGCTCTTTCGCCCTTCCAAGCTCGTATCCAAGTACGGATATCAAACCGTCATTATCTCCTTTTCCTTATCAGCAATGACCTTGTCAATGTTCTTTATGAACTCATCGGTAGCCTTCTGGGCCTGCTCTTCCTGGCGCTTCTGGTCGTCCTCAGTTATATCGCCGTCCTTCTTGGCCTTCTTAATGGTATCGATGGCGTCGCGGCGGATAGAACGTATAGCTACCTTAGACTCCTCACCCTTCTTGCGCACCAGCTTTACAAGCTCCTTTCGGCGCTCCTCGGTGAGCTCGGGGAATACGAGACGTATGAGGCGGCCGTCGTTGCTTGGGTTAATGCCCAGGTCGGACTTCTGTATAGCCTTCTCTATTTCCTTTATCATAGTGGCGTCATAGGGGGAGATGACCAGCAGCCTCGCTTCGGGGGAGGATATATTGCCCAGCTGGTTTATCGGCACCTGAGAGCCGTAATAGTCAACCATTATGCGGTCAAGAGCCTGGGGGTTCGCACGCCCGGCCTTGAGGGTTCCGAGGTCACGCTCCAAAGCGGCTACGGTTTTGGTCATTTTTTCTTTTGCGGTTGCGACAGCGTCCATATTTGAACCTCCTGAAAGTTTATCTTATAAAAAGCTCAGCTATATTTTACAGGAAATGCCTGTTTCGCACAATCCCCAATTAGAGATTGTTCACAGTATCGCCCGCTTTATACCTTACTTCACGTTGTCTATCAGCGTACCTATGCTCTCGCCCTGAACGGCTTTTACCACGTTGTCCGGGTCCGCCATGGCGAAGGCAAGTATAGGTATGTTCTGCTCCTTGCAGAGGGTTATGGCAGTAAGGTCTGTAGCCTTTAGTTCACGTTCGATGACCTCGTCGTAGGTGAGGTGCGAATACCTTACGGCGTTCGGGTTCTTCTTTGGATCGTCAGAATAGATTGCGTCTACATTCTTTGCAAGGAGCATTGCGTCCGCGCCTATCTCGGCGGCCTTGAGGGCAGCTGCGGTATCGGTAGAGAAGAAGGGCAGACCGCTGCCGCCTGCAAATATGACTACCTTACCTGCGTCGAGTGCGGCATGTGCAGCCCGGGAGGAATAGCTATCCGCTATTCTTGGCATATCTATTGAGGACATCACCACAGCAGGGACCCCCAGCTTCAACAGGCAGTCCTGAACGGCAAGAGAGTTTATGACAGTCGCCAGCATACCCATCTGATCCGCCCTGTTGCGGTCCATATCGCCGGAGCTGCGGCCACGCCATATATTGCCGCCGCCTATGGTTATGCCTATCTCTGCTCCAAGCTCGTGAAGCCGCGCCACCTGTCTCGCTATAGCCTCCGCCCTGTCAAAATCCACAGCCTGTGCGCCGCCCATGGCTTCGCCGGAAAGCTTAAGTGATATTCTCTTGTATTTCAGCATTTTTCTGCTCCTTAAAACTATTATTACGGTCTGGACCGATTTTCACCAGATACATTATATAACAAAAAAGGAACACCCGAAAGGTGTTCCTTTTAAAATCATATCTTACTTCTTCATCTGGCCCATAACTTCCTCAGCGAAGTTATCCTGGCGCTTCTGGAGACCTTCGCCCATCTCAAAGCGGACGAACGCTGCCAGCTCCACATCGCCGTGCTCCTTGAGCATCTGCTCAATGCTCTGATCGGGATTCTTTACGAAGGGCTGCTCAAGCAGGCAAACCTCCTTGTAGTACTTGGCGATACGGCCTTCCACCATCTTCTCGATGATGTTTGCGGGCTTGGGCTTGGGGTCGTTCAGAGCCTGGGCGCGCAGTATTTCGCGCTCCTTGTCCAGATCGGCAGGATCCACCTCGTCGCGATGGAGCACGCCGGGCTTCGCGGCGGCGATGTGCATCGCTACATCATGTACGGCGGGCCTGGCCTTCTCGGCATCCGCTGTCTTGGCGGCTACGATAACGCCGATCTTGCCGCCCAGATGGATATAGGTATCCACCAGCTGACCCTCCATGCGGGCAAAGCGGCGAATGGTTATCTTTTCGCCTATCTTGGCAACTGCGCGGTTGACCATCTCGGCAACGGTGCCGTCGCCGCAGTCCAGAGCCATCAGCTCGTCTACATCGGCGGGGTTCTTTTCAACTACCAGCTTGGCAACGCTGTTTACCAGAGCCTTGAAGTCGTCGGTCTTGGCGACGAAGTCGGTCTCGCAGTTGACCTCTACGATAGCGCCGACCTTGTGGTCATCGGTAACATAGCTGCTTACAATACCCTCGGCAGCTATACGGGCAGCCTTCTTTGCGGAAGCAGCAAGGCTCTTCTCGCGAAGATAATCCATTGCCTTGTCCATATCGCCTTCGCAGGCGGTGAGGGCCTTCTTGCAATCCATCATGCCGGCGCCGCTCATTTCGCGCAGAGCCATTACGTCTTTAGCGGTAAACATATATGCTTGACCTCCTGTTAAAAGTATCGTTTAAGATTAAAAATCGTCGCCAGCGGCCTCTTCTTCGGCTGCTGCGTCTATCATCTGCTCACCCTGACGGCCTTCCAGTACGGCGTCAGCCATCTTGGAGGCGATGAGTTTGACCGCGCGGATAGCGTCGTCGTTGCCGGGGATAGCGTAATCCACTTCATCGGGGTCGCAGTTGGTATCAACGATAGCTACTACGGGGATACCCAGAGCGCGGGCTTCCATGACGGCGATGTGCTCCTTGCGCGGGTCAACTACGAACATGGCGCCTGGGAGCTTCTTCATATCCTTTATGCCGGAAAGGTTCTTTTCCAGCTTTTCCTGCTCGGCCTTGAGCTTGATAACTTCCTTCTTGGGGAGATACGCAAAGTCGCCGTCCGCTTCCATCTTCTCGATCTTGCGGAGCTTTGCTATACGGGTCTGGATAGTCTTGAAGTTGGTGAGCATGCCACCCAGCCAACGCTGGTTTACATAGAACATCTCGCAGCGCTTAGCTTCCTGCTCAATGGATTCCTGAGCCTGCTTCTTGGTTCCGACAAACAGAATGCTGTCGCCCGCCTCAGCAACGCTGCGGACGAAATTATAGGCTTCCTCAGCCTTCTTAACGGTCTTCTGAAGGTCGATGATGTAGATGCCGTTGCGCTCGGTGAAGATGTATTCCTTCATCTTGGGGTTCCAACGGCGGGTCTGATGACCAAAGTGTACGCCTGCTTCAAGAAGCTGTTTCATGGAAATAACTGACATTTTATGATCCTCCTCGTTATTTATTCCTCCCCGGACTTCTTCCCGCACGGGCAACCCATGTCACAGGCACGAACCGCCGGTCCATCCGGGTGTGTGATATATGCGTTCCATTCGCATATCCATACGAGCATGAGTATACCATGAAGTCCGCTTTATATGCAACAATAAAAATAAAAAAACCGCAGCTTTGATCTGCACCCCATTTGTTAGACATGTGATATAATGCTAACAAGTGGGGTGATT
>ERZ824473.3270-NODE-3270-length-16372-cov-3.092848_pt1 | contig 16372 bp, 10 predicted proteins | sample MGYA00519874_ERZ824473 | MGnify/ENA primary metagenome ERZ824473 (study PRJEB31778, sample SAMEA3449151) | human gut metagenome | biome: human gut; feature: human-associated habitat; material: faeces | place: United Kingdom | collected 2010/2012 ... | reverse complement strand
GATAGGTTTGGATGATGATGTTGGTTTTGACTGTATGTAGTTTTGAAGGTACATGGAATATAGACAGGAATGAGAAGCAGTGCGAAAGCGCTGTTTTTTCTTGCAAAAACTAAAAGTGCTACATTGCACTTCTATAAAAATACAAACACTCAACAGGCGTTACTATTACGTAAACTGTGAATAGTTTACGCTATTACTATGAAATAATCCAGAATTAATTGATAAAAGAGAAAATTTATCAGTTGATTCTGGGTTATTTTTTGGGGATAAAACACGTAACTTCTTGAAATTGTGTTATAAATCTTGAAATTGTGTTATAAATCATGAAAATTTAATATTCATTAAATTGGAAAGTTATGTTAATATAGTGTATGAAACAAAGACAAGAGAATGCCGATAGACAGCAGAGGAGAGACAGAAGTATATTATCGGTTTATAGAAAAGGGATGGAGTTCGAAAAATGAGAGGAAAGGCAAAACAGAGAGTTAGTCTGATACTTGTAGTGACAATGGTACTCGGAACAGCATTAACAGGAAATACTGTATTTGCAACAGGAGAGAGCAGTGACGAACAAGATCGGATAAAAATTAATATTTCTAAAGATTCTGAACAAACTGTGGAACAGAATGTTACACAGACAATTCATGTGACTGCGCAGGGGCAGTGCTCGCAATCAGTCTGTCTGAATGTATATCTAAAAAACGAGGACGGATCTGCGGCAACAGATATAGATGTAGTCAATCTTCTGACAAGCAATCAGCTTACAGATAAAAACACACAGAAAACAATCGATGAGACACTGAAAGATTCAGTGACTCTTAATGATGGAACAAAGGCAAGTCCAACAGCAGAGTGGAAGAACGATAAGGACGATAATGGAACAGTTACTTCTAAATATCTGCAGATCACAATGCCGGCAGAAGCAACGGCAATAAACTTTGATATGCAGCTTCAGTATCGTACAGATGAAGCAAGCTATACAAAGAAAGTGCTGGTTGAGGCGAAGGCTTTCGAAGAGAAGCAGGATATCACAGAAGCAGCTAAGAGAGCAGACGAGAGCAAAGAGAATGAAGCGACAGTTGTCTGGGAAGGTCAGGCAGTAAGTCAATCAGAAAGCGAAGCTGCGGATGAGGACGCGGATGGAGAAAATAATATTAATACGGTGTCAGAAACAGGAGTATATACACTGTATTTTGAGCAAAGTGTAATAAATGATGCTAATTGGGATAATGCAACACAAATCTCTGTATATGCATTTAATGGTACGAATGACTACTCGGGTCCTCAGCAGATGTTTAAAGTAGCTGAATCAGGTTCAAGGAAGATATGGAAAATCATCTTTACTAAGCCATGGAAGCAGGTGATTTTTTTAACAGGTACTAATTGGAATCAGGGTATGCAAACAGAAGATTTAAACGTTGAGTGGGCAAAAAATTCACCATGTTTTAAATTGACAGGAGAAAAATCAGGAAACAGAGCGAAAGCACAACAGGTGGAGTATAACGAAAAACCACTTGATGCAAATGGAATAACAGTATATTACGATGCTACATTATCAAAATTGTCTTATGAGGATAATAAAAAAGGAATTCCAAATCCAGATAGTACTGTTTATTATTATGCTACAAATGATACTAAATCTACTATAGGAACAATGACCAAAGCAGACCAAAAAATAGGTGGACATGATTATAATGATGTATATAAAGTCACTCTTCCAGAAGGATATATGAAAATACGATTTGCAGCAAATCAGGTATCTAATACGAATGATGCAAGTAATGGTGAAGCAACTGCGCTATTGGATATTCCTTCAGATTTGAAAAATCCATGTTATTACGGTGATTCAAGTGATAATGTTATCTACGATGGTGGAAACCGTGGCGGTTACTGGGGAGAGGCATATACAGTAAGAGATGCAGAAACAGGAAAGGGCAACAAAATTGTAGATGTACCGCATGGAGAAGAAAAAAGAAACGCTGATCAGTTATATGTAAATACGACAATTTATGATTACTACTCAGATTATGAACTGAACGGAAAAAACAGAGATAACTATCCAAAACAAGAGAATGTAACAAACCACAGAATCTATCAGCCGTTCCGTCAGTTCAACATGGCGTTGAGTGATTATTATTATGCAAATGATGTAGCGTCACCATTATACTGGGGAAACTTTCAGAACTTCGACGGTTCAAAGTTTAAAGATATTGCAGGTACAATGAATTTGTTTGGTTATGATAAGGACGAAACTGATTCATATAAAAAATTCTTTTATGAAAACAACTCCATGTGGGGGAGATATGAAGAATCTTTAAAAATAGATGAGAAATCATCACTCAATGGACGAAATGCAACGCAGGGATTGGTTGCAGATCATTTATCCAGTAACAATTTACAATTAAAAACAGAAAATGAAAAGACGATAACGGCTCCATTTTTTGACAAAGACTTTTTAAGTGGAAAGAATTCAAAGAATACTGTACTTGGAAAAGTATATGAAAATGTAACTTTTCCATTTGTAAAAAAAGCAATGACGTCGTCAAGTGGAACTTCTAGCGGAACAGTAGATTATTGGTATTTTGACAGTGCTGATCAGAATTCAGACATAGCCAATAAAAATCTTCAATTGCAGTATGACACAACGGATGAATATTTTTTGCAATCAACTGATGAAGAAGTAAAGGGAAGAACAACGGATGGAGTAACGTCTAATGGAAACTATTTCCCATTGAATTCAAAGTATCAATCAGGAGATGCTTCAGAATTAAATTATGGATTTGGGCAAAAGTTTGATCTGAAGTTCCGTCTTACATCTGATGGAAAAGTTGTTGATTCTGCAAATAACAAAGTACCAATTGAATTCAACTTTTCCGGTGATGATGATGTATGGGTATTTATCGATGGCCAGTTAGTTCTTGATGTTGGTGGTGATCATGATGTAGTAAAAGGAACAATTGATTTCGCAAATAAGACAGCTACAGTAAATCGTGTGAAGAAAAACATTCCTAATAACGGCGGCGACGATGGGGTAATCAAAAATGTAGTAAAAAATTTTCCAGATATATTAAACGGAACTGATTATTTCACAAAGGAACATACACTCACCATGTTTTACATGGAGCGTGGACTTTGGGAATCAAATATGAAAATCACTTTCAACTTCCCACAGGAGAATAAGCTCACTGTAGAAAAAGAAGTTGATACAACAGGAGCAAATGATATTTTCAAAAAAGCTTTAGCAGATGTCGGAACATTTGATTTTGAGATAAAAAATCTCGCAACAAGTGGCGAATCTAAAGAAGTGTCTGATCCTAGTAGCCCGGAGGTAAAGCAAGTATTCAATGATTATACAAATCAGAGTAGTATTTCTGGAACAGGAGTGAAGAATTCAAGTGTTGAAGTGGTTGATGATTCTACGGGTAACGGAAAAGGAAAGCTTATAAGCAGCTATTATCCGGGAGAGAAGAAATCAACGGATACGCAAGAAAAAACAGATTCGAGATTAGTAAAGATTCAGGCAAGTGGTAAAGGTACATTTGACGCATCAGATTCAAAAGGTTACAAGTATTTGCAATTTGATGTGTATAATATGGATGAAAATGCGTCAGGGACAGATCCTTTTGTTGCACTGGTAGATGAAGATGGAACAAGAATAGGAGCGTGGGCAAGTTTCCTTACTTATAATGGTCGAAATAATAATATTGATAATAAAATTTGGAAGACAATACGAATCGATCTTAATAAATTAAAAGAAAAAAGATTAGACGAGGGAACAATAAGTAGATTTGACTTCAACAAAGTGAAAGAAATCCAATTTGCTTACTGGGATGATGTGACAGTTTATCTTGACAAGTTTGCATTTGTAAAGCCAGCGAGTGTCGAGAAAACAGGATTCACAACAGAACAGGAAGATATTCCAGATTATGGGTCAATTGAATCAGAGAAGCTGGAACTGGTGAATGGCGCATATTATCAGAATACAAATGGAGATACAATCATCTACAGTGATGGACTTCTTAGTATTGGAAATAAAGAAAGTGCAATATTCAGCGATCAGTTCCGAAGAGGAAGTTATCTTTCCATTGCCGAGAAAAATGTTTCACCGGATGTATTTACTACAACGTGGTCGTTGTATGAAAATGGAGTAATTGTAAATCCAAGTGAATTGACTCCTACAAATTCTACTACAGTAATCGGTAGCGGACAGACATCTGTTGAAAAACAATCAGGATATGAGGTAAATGACGGAAGAACAGAGAAGATCAGGACAGAGTTAAAACCTACTGAATCAACGATTGTATTCCGAAGTTATGCTAATCCTGATAGTGAAAATGCAGTGATTGATCTGAAAGCAAAATATGTAAACAAGCTGCGGACAGGTTCTATTTCTTTGAAAAAAGAGTTGAGTAATAGAGAGTTAGAAACTAAAAAAGGAAGAAATTATAAGTTTATAATCGAATACCGAAATGTCGCAGGAATGAAACTGGAAGCGAATACAGGAACAGATGTTATTAAGCAGGAAATTGAATTGAGGGCAAATGAGCAAAAAACAATTCCTGGCATTCCGGCGGGGACCGATTATACAATCTATGAAGAAATACCAGAGAGTGCTGACTATAGTCTGGAAAAAGTTAAAGTTACAGTTCCTGGAAATGACAAGAATGTCAAAGCAGAGAACAATGTAGTTACAGGAATTGTAGTTGCAGATGATGACAATCCAACTAGCACAGAGGTTACATTTGTGAATACAGTTACACCATTGATTTCCATTTCTGGAACGAAGACTTGGGAAGGTGGAGAGACAGCAGATACACCGGATAACATTGTTGTTCAGATTCAGCGGTTTAATCCAGATACTAATAAATATGAACAAGCAAAAGATAAGTCAGGAGAACTGATTCCAAATCAAGTTGTTGATATTAATAGTGGCTGGTGGAAGTATACATTTACAGGATTATTGAAATATGTGAATTATCAAGCTAGTACTCAACAAGAGTATAAGTACAGGGTTGTAGAATTGGGAACTTTAAAAAGTTTGAATGAACTTAAAGGTAGGACACCAGACCCACAGAATCTAGATCATATAAAGCAAATAGCAGGATATTATCCAGAATATACTACAGCAACCGATGGCAGCAGTTACAATATTACAAATAGAAAAACAGGTAGTCTAAAGATAATAAAGAAAACCGGAAAAAATGAGTCTTTAGCGGGTGCAAAGTTCACTTTATATAAAGATGCTGAAGCAACGCAGGTTGCAACGGATTGCACAGGAATAGAGTTGACGGGTATTACTGGAGATAACGGAGAGTTAGTCTTCAATAACATTAAAGCTGGAACGGAAGAAAAGCCGATTACATATTATCTGAAAGAAGTAAAGACAAAAGCCGGTTATGTGCTCTTAAAAGAGCCGATTAAGATAACACTTCCATATACGTATAATGAGGGAGATATAGTGAATGGAAATAAAGTAACGGAAAGTGGTGTGACATGGAACCTTACTTACACTATCATTAATGATAAAGCATTCGATCTTCCGGCAAGTGGAAATAAAGGAATTTTCAAATTTATCGTAATCGGAATTACAGCAGTTCTGGTGGGTGGTTACTTGTTAACAGCAAGAAAGAAAAGCAGAAAGAAGAGAGTTTCAAGGAGAGGCTAAAAGAATCAATAAACCAGTATTCGTAGGGAATAGGGAGTCCCTTTGGATAGATTTAGAAAAAAAGAAGGAGAAGAGAGCAATGAAGAAAAATGTTTTGAAAAAATTTGCGGCGGCAGCACTTGCGGCGGCAACAGTAATGAGCAGTATGTCAGTGATGGCGTTTGCAGATGATACGGGATCGACAGCAAAAACAGGTAGTGTTACGATTACGAAGTATATGGGTGATACTAAAGCTGGGGATACATTGTCACCAGAGAATTATACAGGTGTGGAACCAACAGGAGAGGAGAAAAACTTATTACAAGGGGTTGAGTTTGCCTATGTAGAAGTTGGTAAGAGAGTGCAGGTAGATACTGGTGAAGGGAAGTCTTCACAAACAGAGATACAGTATAATGTGACAAATGATGATTTTTTGCAGGCAATTGGGATTAAAACAGGTGTTGGTAAAAACTATACACAAAGCGAATTAAATAACAAAGTAAGTGATAGTGCTAATAAAACTGCTGTGATAAATTTTGTAAAAAAAAATAAAAAATCAAATGCAAAAGTTACAGATAAAAATGGTACAGCATCTTTTACAGGACTAGATCTTAATGCATTATATGTATTTGCAGAAACAGATGCTACAAATGCAGCGTTAGCAAATGATGGAAGCAAAGTTAACGTAACAAAAGTTTCTGTTCCATTCCTCGTTTCTTTACCATTTACTGGAAAAGATGGAAAAACAGTAACAGAGTTAAATGTATATCCAAAGAACTCAACAGGTACAGAAAGTATTGATAAAAATATTATTGAGGGGAATCAGAAAAAAAAGACTACAGTTGCTAATATCGGAGATACTATTAATTATGAAGTCGAGTATAGTATACCAGTAACAGAGCAGGGGTTAGTGAAATTAGTTGTAAAAGATACAATGAGTAAAGGGTTAACATTTGATGAAAATTCTAATATTATAGTGAAAAATAAAGGCGTGGAAGTGGATTCAGCTAACTATGATATGGTTCCAACTGAAGGTGGAGATGGAACTACAATTACAATTACTTTCAAAGAAGCGTATTGTAAAAATTTAGAAAAAAATACAACACAGAACTTTACAATTACATATAAAGCAACATTAAACAATAATGCAGTTCTTGGACAGAGTGGAAATACAAATAGAGTTATTGTAACATATCAGAATGATAAAGATAGTAAAACAATAACAAGTAAAGACACTAAAGTATTCACATACGGAATTGACCTTACGAAACAGGGTGAAGGTGGAGCTAAGCTTTCAGGAGTAGAATTTAAATTAACAGAAGGTACTAATGAAATTAAAGTTTTGAGATCTGGAGATGCTTATTACCCATCAAATGACGCTAAAGCATCTAGTACAGTAACAACAGACGAAGGAAAAATCTACATCAGAGGTTTAAAACCAGGTACATACAAACTGACAGAGACAAAAACAAACGCCGGTTATGTACTTCTGAAAGATCCAGTAGTGATTGTGATTAAAGATGATAATGCAACAGGAGATGCAACAGCAGATGTAGGCAGTAAACCTGTTACAATGCAGAACGATCAGAAGAATTCAACCAGTGCTACAGCCGAAGTTCCACTCACAGTAGTCAACAGCAAGGGATTTGACCTTCCGGTTACAGGTGGAAGAGGTATTGCACTCTTCACAATCGCAGGTATCGCAATCGTTGCAGCTGCAGGATCACTCTTATTCATGAGAAAAAGATCCAAATAATTAATTAGATGCTCTCATATACATAATTAATACTACACAGGGAAACAGAAATGACTGTTTCCCTGTATTTGAAAGTGAGGAAGTACATTTCTTGTTTTCAAATACAGGGAAGGAGCAGGAAAATGAAAAATAAAATAATTAATATCTTTCTTGTGCTGATTCTGCTCTGTGGAATCGGCGTTTTGAGTTATCCGTTTATCAGTAATATATTACAGGATAGAAAGCAGGATCAGATTCTTACAGAATATAATGAAGAGATGGAGAAGCTGTCAGATGCAGAGATTGAGGAAGCGAAAGAAAAAGCAAAGCAGTACAATGACAGTTTGAGCAATACAGTTGTTATATCGGATCCATTTGATCCGGATGCGGCAGATGATATGTCAGCAGATTATATGTCAGCATTGAATCTTGAGAAAAATGGAATTATGGCGTATATTGAGATTCCAAGGATTGATGTGTATGAGCCGGTGTACCATGGCACATCAGAAGAAGTGTTAGCAAAAGGTGTTGGTCACCTGGAGGGGACATCTCTTCCAATTGGTGGAGAGAGTACGCATACAGTACTTTCCGGGCATACAGGACTTCCAGAAGCGGAAATATTTACGAAGCTGGAATCTGTAAAAGAAGGGGATATTTTTCTTATTCATGTGCTGAATGAGACATTGGCATATAAGGTGGATCAGATTAAGGTTGTTGAGCCATCGGAAACAGATGATTTGAAAATCGTGCCGGGGTATGATTATGCGACATTGGTGACATGTACGCCTTATGGAATTAATTCGCATCGTCTTCTTGTGCGGGGAATTCGAACGGAATATACGCGGGATGTAAGTGACGAGGCAGCAGGTCAGGCAGAGGAAGGTCCGGATGGCGGTGGATGGAAAGCAATGTACGAAAAAGCCATTATAGAAGGCATTCTTTTTGCAGTGATTCTGGTTGTTCTGATCAATGTGATTGTGCGCAAGTTTGGGAAAAAGAATAAATCAGAAGTTGCGATTTATGATGAAAAAGAGAAGAAGGAAAAGAAACCATGCAAAAAAGCAGGAAAAAGAAGGAGAAGAAAAAGCAAAAGAACAGAACGCTGATGGCGATTATGCTGATAATTCTGTATCTTGGAGGTTTGTTTGTGTATGCAATCCCAGATTTACAAAAGATTGTATTGCAGAAGGAAAACGAGAAAGCAGTGGAACATTTTAAAGAAGAGGTGGAAGGAAGCCAGCAGGATAAAAGTAGTGAAGAGACAGATCCTACCTCTGCCGATTCCAACCAGATCCCAAAGAACGCCCAGCTCTATCAGGAGATGCAGGCATATAATCAGCAGATCTTTTCTGATGGTCAGTCAGGACTGACTGATCCGTGGTCTTATGAGCAGGAGACATTGGATCTGTCCGAGTATGGGATTGATGACGGGATGATCGGGATTCTTGATATTCCGAAGATGGATGTGACATTGCCGTTATATCTCGGCGCGACGCAGGAGAAGATGGCGAAAGGTGCGGTCATGCTTGGACAGACTTCATTTCCAGTGCAGGGTACAGACAGTAATTGTGTGATCGCAGCGCACCGTGGATGGAAGGGGATACCGATGTTCCGCGAGATCGAGAGGTTGGAGATCGGAGATGAACTGACGATACAAAACTGTCAGGAAACATTGACGTATCGTGTGTCTGAGATTGAGATTATCCTGCCGGATGAGAGTGACAAGATCATGATTCAGCCGGGGCGGAATATGGTGACTTTGATGACATGTCATCCTTATACACAGAATTCCAGAAGATATGTGGTGTATTGTGATGAGGTAGGAACACAGCCGGAGAAAACGGCGGATACAACAGCGGATACAGCAGAGGGTGTGGGTAGCAGCCGGCAAGAGAATGTTACTTCCGAGCAGAACAGAACGGAAGCGATAGCGGAAGATCAGCGTCTGATCGAGAGAGATACGTTATGGAGGAAAGCCGGTTATGCTGGAATCGGTCTGATCGGAGTATTGATTATTTTTGGATTTATCCCTAGGAAAAAGCATTGAGATGCGTTATACTAAGAAAGATGTGAATGAAAACATGGTACAAAGGAGATGGAGCAATGATTCGTTTTACATGGTATGAACTGCTTTGGCTGTTTTTCATCTATTCTTTCTTAGGATGGGTGCTGGAGACAGCGGCCGCAACAGTAAAACAGAAGAAGTTTGCGAACAGAGGTTTGGTGAATGGACCGTTCTGTGTGATCTACGGTATCGCCGCTCTGTTCATGACATTTGGATTACAGGAGCTAAGAGGAGTCTGGCTTTTTTTATTTGCGACGATTTATGCGACAGTGATCGAATGGGTTGCAGGCCATTTGATCGAGAAGGCGTTTAAGGTAAGATGGTGGGATTACTCCAAAATTAAATGGAATCTGGATGGATATATCTGTATCCCGGCTTCTCTTATCTGGGGTGCTCTTGGATATCTCGGAATCCGCTGGGGAAACAGATTTGCGATCATAGTATTTAAAATGTTGCCTCTGTTCCTGATGAAGATCCTTGTCTTGGTTCTTCTTGGAGTGTTAGTTGTGGATATCCTCGGATCTTATCTGCTGCTTCGTGGAAAAGGAAAGAACCTCGCGCGGTGGGAAGCTACGAATGAAGGTCTGGATAAAGTCAGCAATAAGCTTGGAAGTGCGATTTCCAGATGGGTTGGGAAACGTATCCAAAAAGCGTATCCAAAAGCGATGGAACTGATCCGCAAGGAAGAGGAAGCGGAGAAGGGAAAAGTATTTGCCGCAGGCTGTGGGTTCTATAAGATTGTGCTGTTGTTTTTTGTAGGAGCATTTCTTGGAGACATTACAGAGACGATTTTCTGCAGGATTACGGCAGGGGTGTGGATGAGTCGCTCCAGTGTGGTTTGGGGACCATTCAGTATTGTCTGGGGACTGGCGATCGCACTTGTGACAGCAATGCTTTACAAATATAAAGATAAGAGTGACAGCTTCTTATTTATCATCGGTACATTGCTCGGTGGAGCGTATGAATATCTTTGTAGTGTGTTTACCGAAATTGTATTCGGGAAAGTATTTTGGGACTATAGCGAGATTCCATTTAACTTAGGAGGCCGAATCAACTTATTATACTGCTTCTTCTGGGGAATTGCAGCAGTTGTCTGGTTTAAGAAGATCTATCCGTACATTTCCGCATGGATTGAGAAAATCCCGATGCTGACAGGGAAGGTGCTCACCTGGTTTTTGATCATTTTTATGGTCTGCAATGTGGCTGTGTCATGTATGGCACTTGTTCGTTATGACGAACGTGGAAAGGGCGTTGTAGCGGAAAACAGCATTCAGAAATGGGCAGATGAGCATTATGATGATGCGAAGATGGAGAAGATTTATCCGAATGCAAAAGCGACAGAATAGAAAATAAGATGTAAACGAGAGGGAAATGGTATGATGGAGAATAAAAAGATGCGGGCAGAGCATCCGAAGAAAGAGCTTGCAGTGGATATTTTGTATGATATTATAGGAAGTATTTTGTTTGCTGCCGGAATCTATACATTTGCAGAAGGGGGAAATTTTGCGCCTGGAGGAATTTCAGGTATTGCATTGATTATGAACAAGTTATGGAATCTTCCGGTCGGTACAATGACATTGATACTGAATATTCCACTGGTCATCATCAGTTACAAAACAGTAGGAAAGCGGTTTTTGATAAAGACTGCGAGAACAATGATTATCTCGACGATCTTTGTCGATCTTGTATTTCCGATGTTCCCATACTATACAGGGCAGCGTCTGCTTGCAGCAATTTACTCGGGAGCATTGCTTGGACTTGGAATGGTTCTTTTCTATATGAGAGGTTCTTCTTCGGGTGGAGCGGATTTCCTGACGATGACGATCAAAAAGAAGAGACCACATATGTCTCTTGGTCGACTGACGTTGTTGATCGACTTGATCATTATTTTGATCGGATGGCCGGTATTCGGTGATGTTGATTCAGTTCTTTACGGATTGATCGCAGTATTTGTCTGCTCTATGGTGATTGACAAGATTCTTTACGGAATCGGTGCAGGAACACTTGCAATCATTGTTACATCGAAGGGAGAGGAAACAGCGGAAGAGATTGGAAGAATCACCGACCGTGGTGTGACATCTTTGGAAGGAATGGGGACTTATACAAAGAGTAAAAGAAATGTTCTGCTCTGTGCATGTTCCAAGTCAGAAGCGTATCTTGTGAAAAATGCAGTTTACCAGGTAGATGACTCTGCGTTTGTAATGTTTACTGAGACGAGTGAGGTGCTTGGAGAGGGATTCAAGGAAAGTCTTGATGAGTTGTAAATAAAAGAGAAGAATATGAAATAGAAAAAGCTGCTGTCTGAACTGTTGCTTGCAAGATTTGCGAACAACAGACGGACAGCAGCTTTTCTATATGTTCTTTATGTATAGATTTGTTTTCAAAGATATAAAAATGTTAATCTTCTTTTGCCCAGTCGAAGGAATATTTGACAGCCTTGTGCCAACCCTTCAGTTTCTTTTCACGGACTTCCGGATCAATTGAAGGTTCAAAAATCTGATCGATCGCCCAGTTCTCTTTGATTTCTTCAAGACTGTTCCAGTAGCCGACTGCAAGACCAGCCAGATAAGCAGCTCCCATAGCAGTCGTCTCAACGCAGACCGGACGGTGGACCGGTGCGTTGATCAGATCAGCCTGTGTCTGCATCAGGAAGTTATTTGCGCTTGCGCCGCCGTCTACTTTCAGGGAGGCAAGATTAATGTCGGAATCTGCCTTCATGGCAGTCAGGACGTCATATGCCTGATAAGCGAGAGACTCGAGGGTTGCACGGATGATATGGTATTTATTTACCCCACGTGTCAGGCCGACGATCGTTCCGCGGGCATACTGATCCCAATACGGAGCACCGAGTCCGGTGAAAGCAGGTACAACATAACAGCCGTTTGTATTTTTCACTTTCTTTGCCATATATTCGCAGTCGTCAGCGGAATCAATCAGGCGCAGTTCATCACGCAGCCACTGGATTGCCGCACCGGCGACAAAGATAGAACCTTCCAGAGCATATGTAACCTTTCCGTCAAGTCCCCAGGCAATCGTGGTGACCAGTCCATTGTTGGAAAAGACAGGTTTCTCTCCGGTGTTCATCAGAAGGAAGCATCCGGTTCCGTAAGTATTCTTCGCATCTCCCGGTTTAAAGCAGGTCTGACCGAAAAGTGCAGACTGCTGATCTCCGGCAGCACCGGCGATCGGGATCGCTCCGCCGAGGACGGAAGGATCTGTCTCTCCGTAAATGCAGCTGGAAGGCTTCGGTGTCGGAAGCATACAGCGTGGGATCTGAAGTTCTTCGAGAATCTCGTCATCCCAGTCTAATGTATTGATATTGAAAAGCATGGTTCGTGATGCGTTGGAGTAGTCTGTAACATGTACTGCGCCTTTCGTCAGTTTCCAGATCAGCCAGGTCTCTACTGTACCAAAGAGCAGTTCTCCGCGCTCGGCACGTTCTCTTGCTTTCGGAACATTATCGAGGATCCAGCGGATCTTTGTTCCGGAGAAATAAGCATCAAGTACAAGGCCGGTTTTCTGACGGAACTTTTCTGTCAGTCCTTTTTCCTTCAAAGAATCGCAGAATTCAGCAGTACGACGACACTGCCAGACAATCGCGTGGCAGATAGGATCGCCGGTATTTTTATCCCATACGATTGTTGTCTCGCGCTGGTTCGTGATACCGATTGCAGCGATATCAGAAGGTTCTGCGCCGATGATGTTCATAGCCTCCACAGCAACTCCGAGCATGCTTGCCCAGATTTCATCCGCATCGTGCTCAACCCAGCCCGGTTTCGGAAAATGTTGTGTGAATTCTCTCTGTGTGACGCTGCAGATTTCCCCTTTTTTATTAAATAAAATGCAGCGGTTACTTGTGGTTCCGGCATCTAATGCCATAACGTATTTTGACATAATATGTGCCTCCTCATTCTAGTATTACTCAGAACAGAAATGGTTACTTTGGCTTGAATGCATCTCGCCCCATCGCCAAAGGCGATTTAAAATGGCGAGATGCGTTGCTGGTCGCACCTTGTGTGAACAGTAACCAGAAATGTGATAATCGAGGTTCGTTCTGTTCTATATTCTAATAAGATAAGAATATCATAATCGGAATGGAGGTTCAATGGACGAAAGGTGCTGTAATAACTAAATTTTCGCATTTTACTGTATTTTACTGTATGCATGCTTGCAAATCTTTTTGTGATACCGTAAAATAAATTTTGAATTGCTTTTCAGCAGTTCGCCTTATGCAACTAATAACGATACAGAGACATTAGAAAGTTTTATTTTCTTATGCATTTTCATAATAAGAAAGGCGGTATATTCCATGGGAATGATACGTGCTGAAAAGCTTGTATTTGAATATGATAAACGAGACGAAGAAGGTAATGTGATCGGATCCCATCGCGCCATTGACGGAGTTGACATTGATGTCCCGCAGGGGTCTTTTGTGGCGATTCTTGGACATAACGGTTCAGGAAAGTCTACCCTGGCGAAGCATATGAATGCGATTCTTGTCCCGACAGGTGGAACGATGTGGGTGGACGGAAGAGATACGAAAGATCCGAATGAGCTTTGGAACATCAGACAGAGCGCCGGTATGGTATTTCAGAATCCGGATAACCAGATTATCGGAACTGTTGTGGAAGAGGAAGTAGGATTCGGTCCGGAGAACTTAGGAGTTCCTACGGATGAGATCTGGAAACGGGTAGAGAACAGTCTGCGCGCGGTCGGTATGCTGGAGCGAAGAAAGGATTCTCCGAATAAATTGTCCGGAGGTCAGAAGCAGAGAGTGGCGATCGCAGGAGTGATCGCGATGGAGCCGAAGTGTATCGTGCTCGATGAGCCGACAGCGATGCTTGATCCGAATGGACGAAAAGAAGTGATTGAAGCGGTAGAGCAGCTTCGAAAAGAGAAGAATGTTACGGTGATCCTGATCACACATTATATGGAAGAAGTGATCGATGCGGATCAGGTATTTGTAATGGATGAAGGGCATGTGGTGATGCATGGTACACCGAAAGAAATCTTCAGCCGGGTGGATGAACTCAAGAAGTACCGTATGGATGTACCACAGGTGACAATGCTGGCAGATGCATTGATTCAAAAAGGAGTTCCGCTGCCGAAAGGAATTCTTAGAAGGGAAGAATTGGTGGATGCCTTATGTCAATTAAGTTAGAAAATATCAGTTATGTATATAGCCCGGGAACTGCATATGAGCATCATGCGCTGAAGGATGTCAGTCTTGAGATCCCGCAGGGACAGTTCGTCGGAATCATTGGACACACGGGTTCGGGAAAATCAACCTTGATCCAGCATTTGAACGGTCTGATGAAAGCAACCTCAGGGAAATTAATTTATGAGGGGCAGAACATTTACGAGGACGGATATGATATGAAGAAACTGCGTACACAGGTAGGACTTGTGTTCCAGTATCCGGAGTATCAGTTGTTTGAAGTTGATGTGTTAAGTGATGTGTGTTTTGGACCGAAGAACCAGGGACTTTCCAAGGAAGAGTGCGAGAAGCAGGCAAGAGAAGCCTTGGAGCTTGTAGGATTTCCGGAGAAATATTATAAGCAGTCCCCATTTGAATTATCCGGAGGTCAGAAGCGTCGTGTGGCAATCGCGGGAATTCTTGCAATGCATCCGAAGGTACTTGTTCTGGATGAGCCGACAGCCGGACTGGATCCGAAGGGACGAGATGAGATCTTAGATCAGGTAAAATTGCTTCATGAGAAGACCGGAATGACAGTAATTCTTGTTTCCCATAGCATGGAAGATGTTGCGAAATACGTGGAGCGCCTGATCGTGATGAATGATGGAGAGAAGATGCTTGACGGTACGCCGGAAGAAGTGTTCCGCCATTATAAAGAGCTTGAGGCTGTTGGACTGGCAGCACCACAGGTAACATATGTAATGCATGATCTGAAAGAAAAAGGATTTGATGTATCAGCAGATGCGACAACTGTGGAAGAGGCTGCGGACGAGATCTACAACTTCCTGAAGAAGAGACAGGAGGTGCAGTCATGATCAGAGATATTACGATAGGACAGTATTATCCGGCACAGAGTCCGATTCACAGACTGGATCCGCGTGTGAAGATTGTCTGCACACTGATCTTTTTGATTTCTTTATTTGTGCAGAACAGTGTGCTTGGATATGCATTGGCATTTGTATTTCTTGCGTGCATGATTCACGTTTCTAAAGTCCCGGCAAAGTTTATCGGAAAAGGACTTAAGCCGATTGTGATCTTGTTATTGTTTACAGTGGCTATGAACTTGTTCCTTACAAGAGGCGGTGCAGTGTTATTCCATTGGGGAATCATTACGATCACAGAGACAGGACTTCGTACTTCTGTGTTCATGGCAGTTCGTCTTGTACTGCTTGTTGCAGGATCTTCTTTGATGACATTTACAACGACTCCGAACGGACTGACGGATGGATTGGAGAAGCTGCTTCATCCACTGAACCGAATCCATGTACCGGTACACGAAATTTCGATGATGATGTCTATTGCACTGCGTTTTATTCCGATTCTGCTGGAAGAGACAGACAAGATCATGAAGGCGCAGATCGCAAGAGGAGCTGATTTTGAATCAGGAAATATTATCCAGAGAGCAAAGGCAATGATTCCGATCCTTGTTCCGCTTTTCGTGTCTGCGTTCCGAAGAGCGAATGATCTGGCGATGGCAATGGAAGCCCGCTGTTATCATGGTGGCGAGGGGCGTACAAAGATGAAGCCTTTGAAATATCATTATCAGGACAGACTTGCTTATGCAATCACATTGGGATATCTAATCGCGATTGTAGTGATCGGAAGATTTGTGCCGTTTAAATTGTGGATTTTTTAGAATAAAATAAATAGAGAAGAGGGACGGAGATTTCTGTCCCTTTTATTTACGCGAGCAACGAGCCAAAGTCCGTGCTTGCACGAGACCTTGGCGAC
>ERZ824473.3258-NODE-3258-length-16421-cov-3.792069_pt1 | contig 16421 bp, 12 predicted proteins | sample MGYA00519874_ERZ824473 | MGnify/ENA primary metagenome ERZ824473 (study PRJEB31778, sample SAMEA3449151) | human gut metagenome | biome: human gut; feature: human-associated habitat; material: faeces | place: United Kingdom | collected 2010/2012 ... | reverse complement strand
GCACCACTTCAACGAGGATCTCCAGTGGGCGGACGCCGTTCCCATGTTCCAGCGGCTCCAGAAGCTGGCGGACAGCTGCGGGCTGGAGTTCGGCCTGAAGCTCTCCAACACCTTCCCCGTGGACACCACCCGTGGTGAGCTGCCCAACAACGAGATGTATATGTCCGGCCGGAGCCTGTTCCCCCTGACCATCGAGATGTGCCACCGCATCTCCCGGCAGTTCGGCGGCAGGATGCGGATCTCCTTCGCCGGCGGCGCCGAGTACTTCAACTGCGACAAGCTGTTTGCCGCCGGTATCTGGCCCATCACCGTGGCCACCACCATCCTCAAGCCCGGCGGCTACAACCGCCTGCTGCAAATGGTGGAGAAGGTGGAGGCTCTGCCCTACCGCCCCTTCTCCGGCACGGACACGCAGGCCATCTGTGACCTGTCCACCGCCAGCCACACGGACTTCCACCACGTCAAGCCCATCAAGCCCCTGCCCAGCCGCAAGAGCGACAAGCAGGTGCCTTGGCTGGACTGCTTCATGGCTCCCTGCAAGGGCGGCTGTCCCATCGAGCAGGATATCCCCGAATATGTGGAGCTGGTCCGCAAGGGCCTGTACGGCCCGGCCCTGAAGCTCATCACCGAGAAGAACCCCCTGCCCTTCCTCACCGGCACCATCTGCGCCCACCGGTGCCAGACCAAGTGCTCCCGGAATTTCTACGACGAGTCCGTCCATATCCGGGACACCAAGCTGGTGGCGGCGGAGCGTGGCTATGAGGCCCTGATGGCCTCCATCCGCCATCCCGCCAAGGTGGCGGGCAAGAAGGCCGCCATCATCGGCGGCGGCCCCACCGGCATCGCCGCCGCCTATTTCCTGGGCCGTGCCGGTGTCGAGACCACCATTTTCGAGCGGGAGCAGTGTCTGGGCGGTGTCCCCCGCCACGTGATCCCCGCCTTCCGCATCACCAACGAGGCCATCCAGAAGGACATCGCCCTGATGGAGAAGTACGGCGTGGAGGTCCGCTGCGGCGCTCCCGCCCCCTCCGTGGCGGAGCTGAAGGCCATGGGCTACACCCATATCCTCTATGCCGTGGGCGCATGGAAGCCCGGCCGGCTGGGCATCCCCGGCGATGTGGCCGGCGCCATCCAGTGGATGAAGGGCGTCAAGGCCGGGAACATCTCCGTGGGCGGCAATGTGGCCGTGGTGGGCGCCGGCAATACCGCCATGGATGCGGCCCGTCTGGCCAAGCGCAGCGGCGCCCAGCACGTCACCATCGTCTATCGCCGCACCAGGAAGTATATGCCCGCCGACGAGCATGAGTTGGCGCTGGCGCTGGCGGACGGCGTGACCTTTGCCGAGCTGTGCGCCCCGGTAGAGCAGAAGGACGGCGTGCTGCGCTGCGAGAAGATGAAGCTGGGCGAAGCGGATGCCTCCGGCCGCCGCAGCCCCGTGGCCACCGGTGAATATGTGGACATCCCCTGCGATCTGGTGATCTCCGCCGTGGGCGAGCAGGTGGACAGCGACCTCCTGACCTCCAACGGCGTGGAGGTGGACGGCAAGGGCCGTCCCGCCTTCCGAACCAATGTGGAGGGCGTGTACGCCGCCGGTGACGCCCGCCGTGGCCCCGCTACGGTGGTGGAGGGCATTGCCGACGCCGCACAGTTCGCCGAGGCAGTCATCGGCGCTCCCCATACCTACGATATCCCCCAGCAGGCCTACATCACCAAGGCCGACGCCATCGCCAAGAAGGGTATCCTGCGGATGAGCGGCTGCACCGCCTGCGAGGGTGAGCGCTGCCTCCAGTGCTCCACCGCCTGCGAAAACTGCGCCGACTCCTGCCCCAACCGGGCCAACGTGGTCATTGCCATGGCCGACGGCAGCCACCAGATCCTGCACGTGGATAAAATGTGCAACGAGTGCGGCAACTGCACCCAGTTCTGCCCCTACCACTCCGAGCCCTGCCACGATAAGTTCACCCTCTTCCAGACGGCGGAGGATATGGCGGATTCCCACAATGCCGGTGTCCTGTTCCTGGGCGGCGACCGGGTGAAGGTGCGTACCTTCGGGGAGCCCAAGGAGTACGACCTCTCCGGCAGCAACGACCTGCCTGCGGAGCTGGAAAAGCTCATCGTCACAGTACGTGATCGGTACAGCTATCTGTTTGCGTAAGTAGCCATAGTAGAAGGGAGCCGCCCTTGGGCGGCTCCCTTCTATACGGTACGAAGGAGTACAAAAAAAGCGTTCCGGAGCCAAAGGCTCCGGAACGCTTTTTCAAAAGGGGAATATGATCTGCGGAAAGAACTTAGAACTGTTCCTTCTTCTTAGCCACCAGCACGCCGCCGGCCAGAGCCATCACGCCCAGACCCAGATACACCACGATACCGGCGTCACCGGTAGCGGGCTTGGAGGGTGTCACAGGCTCCACGGGGGCCACGTAGCCCAGATTCACCATCAGATCGGTGATCTCGGCATCGGTGAGACCGATAGCCTTCATGTAGTCCTTAGCGCCCTTCTGCAGGTCGGCCTTGGACAGATCCTCCACGCCGAAGGCGTTCTGGAGGGTTTTGATGATGTTGCTGTTGGCAATGGCGTCGTACTTGTCCGTACCGGGCTCTACGCCGTAGTAGTTGTAGTAGGTGACCATGTAGTCCGCCACCACCTCGTCATAGGTTGCGCCCATCAGGCACTCCAGCAGAGCGGAGACGAAACCGGCACGGTCCTTGCCCTCGGTGCAGTGGACATAGTAGGTACCCTTGTTGGCGGCGAAGAACCGCAGGCCCTCGGCCAGACCCTTCTGGAACTCCGGAGCGGAGAAGTCCACGCCCAGATTCAGATAGATCACCTTCTGGCCGGAGTAGTAGGTATCAGCGAAGCCCTCATAGGCCTCGGCCTCCTCCTGACTGTTGGCGAGGTTCATAATGACGTTCACGCCCGCCTGCTTCAGAGCGGCATCCACATAGGTGTTGCGGCCCAGCTCCGGGTTGATGGGGGAGGAGCCACGGTACAGCACGTCCTTGCCCATGCCGGTGGTGGCGATGTTGCGGAAGTTGCCGAACTCGGCGTCGGACAGGTCAGGATAATCGGCACGGTCATTGGTGCGCTGCAGATCGTGCATGATGTACTCGGCCATGTAGCCGCCCTTCTCCGCCATCTTGAAGGTGACCTCCACGGGATAGGTCACACCCTCCCAAGCGGTCCAGTACCACGTCTTATCCTCATTGGTGTGCTTCTTGGCCAGCTCATAGGTCTCGGCGAAGTTGCCCATGTTGATGGCCATGGAGACGTAGCCGGCGGGCTTGCCGTCGGCGTCCTTCTCCACGATGATGGCGGGCTTGCCGGAATCCACATAGGAATAGGTAGGCACCACCGGCAGGGTCAGGGTCTTATCCAGGAACTTGACCGTCACCAGATCGCCCCAGGCAAAGCCCAGCTTGCCCATGAAGTCCTTGGCCTTGCAGTCGGTGTAGACGTTGCCGTACTTGGTCATCCAGACGTTGGCGTCCAGACCGCCGATGGTGATCTTGCCGTCATCCGTCTTCTCCGGCGGGATGATGGTCATGCGGCCCTGAGGCTCGCCGTACCGGGCCTTGGTGACGGTGCCGCCCAGTTCATCGGTGATGTAGTCCATGACCACGGTGTCCAGCGACAGACCGCTCTCGATCTGGCTGCTGGCAGCGGCGAAGGCGTAGTAGATGTCGCCGCCGGCGGCCAGAAAGTCGTTGGTGATGACAGCGTAGGTGGCATCCTTATCAAAGGGCTTGCCGTTGATGCTCTCGATGGTCACACGGTTGATGCTCTTGGGACCATAGTAGGTGGAGCCGGGATAGGTGGTGTCGTTCTTGTCGTAATCCTTGGTGCAGTCCACCGTCAGCTTCATGCCGGCGGTCTGGGGGAAGCCGCCCAGAGGCGCGGGAGTGCAGAAGGTAGCAGCCTCCAACGCCTCCAGCAGCTCGGCGCCGGTGACGTTCACCACCGTCAGCGTATTGCCGAAGGGCAGAACGGTGAACACGTCCTTCTTGGTGATGTCGCCGGCCTTGATGGCGGCACGGATGCCGCCGCCGTTGGTGATGGCCACAGCGTTCTCCATGTTGATGCTGGGCATCCGGGTCTTAACGGCCCACATCATGGCGTCGGTAATAAGGTCGCCCATGTTGGTCTCCTCGGTGCGGTTGCCGGGCTCCTCGGCGCCGTTGAGCTCCACCTCGGTCTTGGCGAACACCTTGCCGTACTCGGCATCCACCTCACCGATGATCCTGTCGGCGATGGCCTTGACGGAGGCATCCTCCTTGGTGTAGGTGCTCAGGTCGATGAGACCGTTGCTCTCCACGCTCTTGGTGGCGTTATCAATGACGAAAGCGCCCACATACGCAAGACCCGTACCGGTAGACTGGATCATGCCGTTGTCCTTGTTGGCGGTCATCACGGTGTGGGAGTGGCCGTCGATGACGATGTCCACACCGGGGACGTTCTTCACGAAATCGATGGAGCGGTTGGGCTCGGAGGACGCATCCACGCCCAGATGGGTCAGAGCGATGACGATATCGGCGTTGCCCTCCTCACGGGCGACCTTGATCACGGCGTTGGCGGCGTCATACAGCTTCTGGCCGGACAGGAAGGTCAGACCCTTCATCAGAGCGGGGTTGGCCTTGGTCTGAGTCTCCGGAGTGGCCAAACCCATCACGGTGAGGTTAAAGAGGGGGTTGCCGTCAGCGTCCGTAACGGGAGCGGTAGCGCCGGGAGCGAAGATGGGATCACCCTTGTCGTCCACCAGATTGACGCAGGTCACCAGGAAGTCGGCGGCGGCGTTGCTGAGATTCGCCTTCAGCTGGGGGAAGCCGTAGTCAAACTCGTGGTTGCCCAGCGTCACGGCGTCGTAGCCCACGGCATTCATCAGCTCCACGGCGGTAGCGCCCTTGCTGAGGCTGACATAGGTAGAGCCTTGGCTGAAGTCACCGGCATCCAGCAGCACCACAGCGCTGGCGCCCCGGTCGTAGCACTCGTTTTTCAGTGCCGCAACCTTGGCGTATTTGTCAATAGCGCCATGTACGTCGTTGGTGTGCAGAATGACCGTCTTGCCCTTCAGAGAAGCCGGCAGCTGATACCCAGCCGCCGGCTTCTCTTCTGCCCAGGTGGCCGGCACCAACAGAGTCAGTGTCATCACCAGGGACAGGAGCAATGCTAATACTTTCCGCATGGTTCTTTCCTCCTTTATTTTTTGGAACGCCCGTGGCATCCCATAATACGTCTCTATCATACATGATTTTGCACAGGAATACAAGTCCGTTCTGTGTTTTTTTGTGTAAAAGTACGATAAAATCTCTCTGTACGAGCCATACAAAAATCCCATGACGTTTTTGTACATTCCGCCGTAACCGGTACGGACGACCCTGAAAAATGGTGTGGCTTTTTGGTTTTTTTCTGTTATAATATAGGTTAGTTTCGTGTCAAATTCGGAAGGGAGTGCAAGCTATGAAGTATCTGTTTCGAGGCGGCACCGTTGTCTCCGGCAGAGGGACACGCCGTGCCGATATTCTGGTGGAGGGTGAAAAGATCGTGGAGGTGGGCCGCAATATCACCCGCAAGGCCGACCAGATCATCGACGTCACCGGGATGCTGCTGATGCCCGGCTTCATCGACGCCCACACCCATTTTGATCTGGACGTGTGCAATACCACCACTGCCGACAATTTCACCACCGGCTCCCGGGCGGCCCTGCGGGGCGGCACCACCACCGTGGTGGACTTCGCCTGCCCCAACAAGGGGGAGAGCCTGCACCACGGGCTGGAGCTGTGGCACCGGAAGGCCGATGGCCGCACCTGCTGCGACTACAGCTTCCACATGACCATCGACGACTGGAACCCGCAGATCGAGGCGGAGATCGACGATATGTACGCCGCCGGTATCTCCTCCTTCAAGATGTACATGACCTATCCCGCCATGATGATCGGGGACAACGCCATGTACCACGCCCTGAAAAAGCTGAAGGAGAAGGGCGGCATCTGCGGCGTACACTGCGAAAACAGCGGCGTCATCGACGCCCTCATCGAGGAAAAGAAGGCCGCCGGGGAAATGGGTGTCTCCTCCCACCCCCGGACCCGTCCGGACTTTCTGGAGGCGGAGGCCGTGAGCCGCCTGCTGCGGATCGCTGAGGCGGTGGATATCCCCGTGGTCATCGTCCACCTCACCAACGCCGCCGCCCTGCGGGAGGTGGAGGCCGCCCGGAAGCGTGGCCAGAAGGTCTATGCCGAGACCTGCCCCCAGTACCTGCTGCTGGACGACAGCGTGTATGATAACCCCGACTACTCTCTGGCGGCCCGCTACGTCTGTGCGCCCCCCATCCGCAAGGCAGAGGATCAGAAGGCCCTGTGGATGGCCCTGCGCCGTGGCGAAATTCAGACCATCTCCACGGACCACTGCTCCTTTACGCTGGCCCAGAAGGACGCCGGCCGGGGGGACTTCACCAAAATTCCCGGCGGCCTGCCGGGGGTGGAGACCCGTGGCGAGCTGATCTACACCGCCGGTGTCACCACCCGGAAGATCAGCCTTGCCACCATGTGCCGTGTACTGGCGGAGAATCCCGCCAAGCTCTACGGGATGTTCCCCCGGAAGGGCATCCTGCAGGCCGGGGCCGACGCCGATATCGTGGTGTACGATCCGCTGGCGGATCACGTCATCCGTGCGGCGGACACGGTGGCCAATGTGGACTATAACCCCTACGAGGGCTTCACCACCCGTGGCTCCATCCAGCAGGTGTGGCTCCGGGGCCGTCTGGCGGTGGAGCACGGCACCGTGCTGGCCGGGCCCGACGGCAAGTACATCCTCCGTGGCAAGAACTGCCTGTAAAGAGAGGGGCAGGCTTCCATGACCGAGATATTATACTGCCAGTCCCCCGCCCTGTTTCTGCTGGCGGTGGTGCTGCTGATCTGCTTCTTTCTGCGGCGGCAGGCTCACCGGGTGCGGGCGGCGCTGGATCTGGTCCTGTGCATCCTGCTGCTCATCGGCGGCGTGGTGCTGTACTATCTGGGAATGTACGGCGACTGCTTCACCATCCATGACTTCTGGCAGATCCGCACCTCCGGATGGGTGGGACTGGGCGTTGTAGCCGCCGGGTCGGTATGGCATCTGTGCAAGGTCTGCAAGCGGGGCGTGGAGCGCCGCCGGACGGAAAGGGCAGCCCGCCAGACGGAGGAGGCCCACCGTCAGGCGCTGGAGAGCGCCCGCCGGGAGGCGTATGAAGCCGGAAAGGCCGACGCCGCCAAGGAGCGTCAGCCGTCCCCCTCCACCCCGGATGTATCCGCCCCGGAGATTTCCCCCGCCCCTGCTGGCTCCCCCATCAACCCGACCGATGGTGTCTCACCGGAGTGTGTAGCCGCTCCCGCTGCCGACGCACCGCAGTCCTCCACCGGAGGAACAGGTCAAGCCCTGTAAAAACCCCGACACAAATCCTATGACCCTCTGGTTACAGTGTCTGCCAAACACCGTGCAGCCCCGGTAAGCAGTCGGTGCTGAACTTAAATACCGCCGGTGCAGCAACCCTCAAAATACCATGCAGCACCGACAGAACACCATGCAGCACCGATAGAACACTGTCCTTGACTTCCCCACCGGCATCTGCTGCAATCCCCCGTGTTCGCTGGGAGGGCGAGTCGTTCGGAGAAATGACAGCCGGATAAGGCGCAGACTGAAATGTCTGTCCTTATCCGGCTTTTTGTCTGGGAAGGGAGCGATCCCATGGAGTTAAAATTTCTCCCCCTCCCCGCCGGGGGCGGTGGCCATGTCCATCACCGAGGTGGTGACGGCCCTCTATGCCGCCTATACCATGAGGCGCTATACCCGTGCGCTACCGCTGAGCACGAGATAAAAAGGACGCCGGTCGCTTAGCCGGCGTCCTTTTGGTATTTTGTGGATCACTTCCACAGGGAGCAGAGCAAATCCGTATAGTCGGAGGGATTCTCCAGCGGCAGATCCGCAATGAGCATGGCCTGATTCAGCAGAATCTCGGCATACTTTTTGGCCCGGTCGGGGTCCGTGATGCGGGCGGACTCCAGAGCGGCGAAGGCGGGATGCTCCACGTTCACCTCCAGAATACGCTTGGCCTTCAGGGCGAGGTCTGGCTGCACGGCGGCGAAGTACTTCTCCATTTCGAAGGTCATACCCTCACCGCTGGTAAGGCAGACGGGGTGGGACTTCAGCTTGCTGGAGGCCTTCACCTGATCCACCCGGCTACCCAAGGTCTCCTTCAGAAAATCCAGCGTCTCCTGATGATCCGCCGTCTCCGGCTGCTTTTCATCCCCCAGCTCCAGATCGCCGTCCACGGCGGAGCGGAAGGCCTTGTCGCCGTAGGTGCGGAAGATATCGGGGATAAACTCGTCGGTCTTATCGGTGAAGTACAGGATCTCCATGCTGCGATCCTTCAGCAGCTCCGTCTGGGGCAGATGATCCACCGCCTCCACGCTGTCGCCGGAGGCGTAATAGATATACTTTTGCTCCTCCGGCATCCGGGAAACGTACTCACCCAGCGTCACCAGCTTCTTCTGGGTGGAGGAGTAGAACAGCAGCAGATCCTGCAGCTTCTCCTTCATGGCGCCGTAGTTGTTCAGGGCGCTGAGCTTCAGCTGGCGGCCGAAGCTGCGGTAGAACTTCTCGTAGCCCTCCCGGTCGTCCTTCAGCATCCGCTCCAGCTCGCTGCGGATCTTCTTCTCCAGATTGTTGGAGATGACCTTCAGCTGGCGGTCGTGCTGCAGCAGCTCACGGGAGATGTTCAGGCTCAGGTCTGGGGAGTCCACCACGCCACGGACAAAGTTGAAGCACTCCGGCAGCAGATCGGCGCACTTATCCATGATCATCACGCCGCTGGAATACAGCTGCAGGCCCGGCTCGAAGTCCTCGGTATAGTACTGGCCGGAGGGCTGGGAGGGAATGAACAGCAGGGCCTTATAGGTAACGGCGCCCTCCGCAGAGACGGTGATCACCGACTGGGGCGGAGCGAAATCTCCGAAGTGCTCCTGATAGAACTTGTCGTACTCCTCCCGTGTGACCTCGCTCTTCTTCCGCTGCCACAGGGGGACCATGCTGTTGAGGGTCTCCCACTCCTTGATCTCCTCATACTCCGGCTTGTCCTCCGGACAGCCCTCCTTGCGCTTGGAGCGGGTCATTTCCATACGGATGGGGAAGCGGATATAGTCGGAGTACTTCTTCACCAGACGCTGGAGGGTGTGCTCCTGCAGGTACTGGCTGTACTCCTCCGGCTCCTCGTCGGCCTTCAGGTGCATGATGATATCCGTGCCCACAGTGTCCTTCCGGCAGGGTTCGATGGTATAGCCCTCCACGCCGTCGGACTCCCAGCGCCAGCCCTGCTCATCGCCGTACTTCCGGGTGACGACGGTGATGTGGTCGGCCACCATGAAGGCAGAGTAGAAGCCAACGCCGAACTGGCCGATAACGTCGCTCTCGGCGTCCTTATCCAGCTCCTGACGGAACTGGAAGGTACCGCTGGAGGCGATGACGCCCAGATTCTGCTCCAGATCGGTATCGTTCATGCCGATGCCGTTGTCGCTGACGGTGAGGGTGCGGGCCTCCTGATCGGGGCGGATGGTGATGGCGAAATCCTCCCGCTTCATGCCCACCTGCTCATCCGTCAGGGAGCGGTAGCACAGCTTGTCGATGGCGTCGGAGGCGTTGGACAAAATCTCCCGCAGGAAGATCTCCTTATGGGTGTAGATGGAGTGGATCATCAGCTCCAGCAGACGCTTGGACTCCGCCTGAAATTCTTTTCTTTCCATAGTTGATTCCTCTTTTCTAATAGATCGGGAGACGCCGCAGCGCCTCCCGCTTTTTACCTGTTCAGCTGCGCTGGCGTTTGCTGCACAGCAGATAGCCCAGTCCCGTGAGCACCGTGGCCACAGCGGAGACGATCATGGTGAGCTTCAGCAGCAGCCGCACGGCCTTGCTCTCCAGCAGATGATCCGTCACCTGCCGGACGCAGCGGCCCACAGCACCCAATAGCCGGCCCGCCAGACCCGTCACCTTGTGGAGAAGTCCCTTCCCCAGCGACAGGATGCGCCGTGTCAGAGGCAGGGCGTGTGACGCCAGCTGCCGAGCCTTGTGTACCTTGGTCGAAAGCATTTTCATCCCTCCCCATTTCTCTATGGTCAATTATAGACAGTCTGTCCGTTATTGTCAATTCCCGCCGGGGCGGGGCGTGTAAACTTCCTGTGAACAATGGGATAAAAAAGCTGCGGTAGGGCTCACGCTCTACCGCAGGGGACATTATTCGCCGCTTCCGGCGGGGGCTGCCACCGGATCGATGGGGGTCAGGACACCCACCACCACAAACCGGGCATCTTCAAACTCATACGAGCAGGTGGAGAGGGTCACCAAATGGGCGCTGGAGAGATCCTCCGGCACCGGCGTCCTGGACTCGAACCGGGACGAGCGCACCAGCGCACTCACCGTATCCGCCGACAGCACCGTGGAGTACACGGCGTCGTCATAGTCCACCACGGACCCGGCGATCAGGTCCAGCCGGTAGCTCTGCTGGGGAGTGTAGAGATACAGATAGGGGTGGGCGTCGTAGAACTCCTGCTTCTTATACTGCACCAGTGCGCCGAACATGGCGCCGGACTTCATGTGGTGGCCGTAGACCAGCGTATTCTGGTCGGAGAAGTCCGAGCGATTGACGTAGTCCATGAAGATGGTGCCGTTCTTGTTCCATGTGCCGTCCAGCAGGCGATAGAGATAGTAGTCGTTGTCCTCCGCCTGCACGATGGGGTAGTTCAGGCCCGTGTCCGCCCCGTAGAGCCACGCCACGATGTCGCTGTTGACGCCTTCCAGCGCCGCAAAGTCCACGTAGACCTGCTCCGGCTCCCCCTCCGGCTCCTCATCGCTGCTCAGGTCCGGGATGTAGACGTATTTGCCGGCATCCTTCAGCACCTCGTCGCTCTTGTGCTTTTCCAGCATATAGCTGCCGATCTGATAGGCCGCAAAGAGAAATACACCTATGAATACCGCCAGCAGGATATAGTATACCGCTTTCTTCATACCGGAGCCCTCCCTGTTGATTTTTTACATTATACCAGATGGCCCACCGCTTTTCAAGAAAAAGCTTGATGCCCTCCGGAGGAACGGGATAGGGGTTTCTGCGCTGGACAGGGGGCGGCAGATGTGATATGATAGCTTAGATTGACAAGGCAAGAAAGGTGTGAGACAGATGCAGGTAGAGAGCCTGAGCTGGTTCCCCGGTCACATGACCAAGACCCGGCGGATGATCGCCGCCGAGATCGGGCATATGGACGCCGTGTGCGAAATTCTGGATGCCCGCATCCCGCTGGCCAGCCGGAACCCGGATGTGGATGAGCTGACGGCGGGCAAGCCCCGTCTGGTGGTGCTGAACCGAGTGGATCAGGCCGATCCCGGCCAGACCCGGCGCTGGGCTGCCTACTTCCGGGAGAAGGGCTATGCCGTGCTGGAGGCCAACGCCAAGGGCGGCGCCGGCACCGCCCAGTTCGCCGCCGCCGTGCGGGAGCTGCTGCGGGACAAGCTGGAGGCCTATGCCCAGAAGGGACAGGTGGGACGTGTGGTGCGGGTCATGGTGCTGGGCATCCCCAACGTGGGAAAATCCACCTTTATCAATAAGGTAGCCCGCCGCAAAACCGCAAAAGCCGAGGACCGGCCCGGCGTCACCCGCAGCAAGCAGTGGGTGCCGGTGGACAGCACGCTGGAGCTGCTGGACACCCCGGGGATCCTTTGGCCCCGGTTTGACGACCCGGAGGTGGGCAAGCGTCTGGCCTTCACCGGGGCCATCAAAGACGATGTGTTGGACATCGAGGAGCTGGCCTGCTATCTCATGGAGTATCTGGGGAGGCACTATACCTCCGTGCTGGAGGAACGGTATAAGATCGCCGTGGAGCCGGAGGACAGCGGGTATGACCTGCTGGAAAAGGCCGGACGCAAGCGGGGCTTTCTCATGCGGGGGGCGCAGGTGGACACCGAGCGCATGGCCCGCATCCTGTTGGACGAGTTCCGGGGCGGCAAGCTGGGCCGCTTCACACTGGAGACAGTGGAGGACGCCACATGACGGACTTCTCGCTGGAAAAGGCCGCCATGGCCCGTGGCTGCGCCGCCGTATGCGGCTGCGACGAGGCGGGGGCCGGGCCGCTGATGGGGCCGGTATACGCAGCGGCGGTGATCCTGCCGGTGGACGGCTGCATCCCCGGCCTTGACGACAGCAAGAAGCTGACGGAGAAGAAGCGGGAGGCTCTGTTCGACGTCATCTGCCAACAGGCGGCGGCGTGGGCGGTGGCCTCTGTCAGTGCAGAGGAGATCGACGCAACGGACATCCTCAGCGCCCGGATGAAGGCCATGCAGCTGGCCATCGACGCTCTGGCGATCCCGGCGGATTATGCCCTCATCGACGGCAACCGGGATCACGGAAGGTCCGCCGCCATCACCACACCCCATGAGACGGTGGTGGGCGGGGACGGGCGCTCGGCGTCCATTGCCGCAGCGTCGGTGCTGGCCAAGGTGAGCCGGGACCGGTATGTGTGCCGGGTGCTGGATCCCCTGTACCCTCAGTATCAGTTCGCCAGGCATAAGGGCTACGGCACCAAGCTGCACTATGCCATGCTGGACCGATACGGGCCATGTCCGGAGCACCGGATGAGCTTTCTCACCAAGTGGAAGGAGCGGCACACATGAGCCGGGCGGAGGGCGTATGGGGCGAGGCCCAGATCGCCAACTATCTGCGGTGCAGGCGCTATGAGCTGCTGGCTCACAGCTATCACTGCCGGTTCGGGGAGATCGATCTCATCGCCCGCAAGGGCGGCGTGCTGTGCTTCGTGGAGGTCAAGACCCGCAGCAATCTGGCCTGCGGCCTGCCCAGAGAGTACGTCACCGCCGCCAAGCAGGAGCGCATCCGCAAGACGGCGGCCTTTTATCTGATGGAAAAGGGGCTGGACTGCCCCGTCCGCTTCGACGTGGCAGAGGTCTACACCGACGGGGCGCACTCCCCTGCCGCCACCCACATAGAATACATCGAAAACGCATTTTGAGGTGATACATACGATTCCCTATTTTGACGCACACTGCGACACCATCCACCGCTGCCACACGGCGGGGACGCTCTTCCGGGACCCGGAGCTGCGGGCCTTCTACGACATTGCGGGTAATTTGCGCCGCAGCGGCGGACACATCGATCTGGAGCGGGCCGGGGGCTTTTCCCGCTACGCCCAGTTCTTTGCCCTATATCAGAGCCCCCAGCTGGTGCCGGAGGGCAGCTCCATGCCGGAGCAGGGCGTTCTGCTCCATCAGCGGTTCCTGCGGGAGATGGAGGAGAACCGGGAGCGCATCCTCCCCTGCCGCACCGGGGCGGAGGTGGACGAGGCCGTGGGGCAGGGCAAGGCGGCGGCGCTGCTGAGCATCGAGGGCGCCGAGCTGCTGGACTGCGACATCCAGCGGCTGGACACTGCCTATGACTGGGGCGTGCGTCTGCTGAACCCGGTGTGGAACTACGCCAACCGTCTCTCCGGCTCCAATGCCCAGCAGCCGGAGCAGGGACTGACCGCTTATGGCCGGGACTTCCTGCAGCGGATGGAGGAGCTGTCCATCTACGTGGATGTGTCCCATCTGTCGGATGCGGGCTTCTGGGACGTGGTGCGTCTTTCCCGGCGGCCTGTGGTGGCCTCCCACTCCAACAGCCGGGCCGTCTGCCCCCACCGGCGCAACCTCACCGACGATATGTTCCGGGCCATCCGGGACAGCGGCGGCGTGGCGGGGCTCAACTACTACCAGCACTTTGTGGGCGACGACCCCACCATGGAAGGGCTGGTGCGCCATGTGGAGCATTTTCTGGAGCTGGACGGGGAAAGGTCCCTGTGTCTGGGCGGCGACATGGACGGCTGCGAGCTGCTGGCCGGCGGGATGCGGGGTCTGGAGGATGTGCCGCTGCTGTGGCAGGCGCTGGCGGACCGGGGCTATCCCCAGTCGCTGCTGGAGGATCTGTTCTGGAACAATCTGCGGCGGCTGATATAAAATCGGGAGAGGAGGCGGCGCATGGCGCTGTATGCTCTGGGGGACCTGCATCTGTCCCTCAATTCCAACAAATCCATGGAGATCTTCGGAGACGGCTGGCAGGACTATGTACTCCGGCTGAAGGAGGCCTTCTCCGCTCTGAGACCGGAGGACGTCACCGTGCTGTGCGGCGACCTGTCCTGGGGCATGAGTCTGGAGGAATCGCTGGAGGACTTCCGGTTCATCGACGCCCTGCCGGGGAAGAAGTATCTGCTCAAGGGCAACCACGACTACTGGTGGAACACCGCCGCCAAGATGGAGCGGTTCTTCCGGGAGCATGAGCTGACCACCATGGAAATTCTCCACAACAACTGTAAGTTCTACGGGGAGCTGGCCCTGTGCGGCACCCGTGGGTGGTTTTACGAGCTGGACAACCAGGGGACCCACGACGAAAAGGTGCTGCTGCGGGAGATCGGCCGGCTGGAGACCTCCCTGAAGGCGGCGGGGGAGCACGAGAAGCTGGTGTTTCTCCACTATCCGCCCCTGTATCAGGGCTACCGCTGCCCGGAGATCCTGCGGCTGCTGAAGGAGTACGGCGTGAAGCTGTGCTGCTACGGCCATCTGCACGGCGCTTCCCACCGCCGGGCCATCGAGGGAATGTGGGATGGAACGGAGTTTTCGCTGGTGTCGGCGGACTATCTGAAATTTGTTCCCAAAAAAATTTGCGAATGACGCAAAAAAGGTGTGGAAATTGAAATTGTTTTCTGGTATTATATAAAATTGCATTGATTATAAATGAATGCTGAACGGAGGAAAAGTCAAAATGAGTGTAAAGTCCTGTGAAAATCTGGAAAAGAGCCAGGTCAAGCTGACCATCGAGGTCGGCGCAGAAGAATTCGAGAAGGCTGTCAACAAGGCCTATCTGCAGATGCGTGGCAAGATGAACGTCCCCGGCTTCCGCCCCGGCAAGGCTCCCCGCAAGATCATCGAGGGGATGTACGGCGCTGAGGTCTTTTACGGGGAGGCTGTGAATATCGTGCTGCCCGACGCCTATGAGGCCGCCGTGCAGGAGCAGAAGCTGGAGGTCGTGGGCTATCCTCAGGTGGAGCTGGAGTCCTGCGGCAAGGACGGCGTGGTCTTTCAGTGCACCGTGGCGGTGTATCCCGAGGTGACGCTGGGCCAGTACAAGGGTCTGGAGGCTCCCCGTGCCGAGGTGAAGGTCATGGCCGCCGACGTCAACGCCCGTCTCAAGGAGATGGCCGAGCGCAACAGCCGTCTGGTGAGCGTGGAGCGTGCCGTGAAGAAGGGCGACACCGCCACCATCGACTTCGAGGGCTTCGACAACGGCGTGGCTTTCGACGGCGGCAAGGGCGAAAACTTCGATCTGGAGATCGGCTCCGGCAGCTTTGTCCCCGGCTTTGAGGATCAGCTCATCGGCATGAAGGCCGGCGAGGAGAAGGATATCGACATCACCTTCCCTGAGAATTACACCCCCGAGCTGGCCGGCAAGCCCGTTGTGTTCCATGTGAAGGTCAACGAGGTGAAGGTCAAGGAGATCCCCGCCATGGACGACGAGTTTGCCAAGGACGTCTCCGAGTTCGACACCCTGAAGGAGCTGAAGGCCGATCTGAAGAAGAAGATCACCGAGGAGCGCCAGAAGGACGCTGACCGCGTGTTCGAGGAGAACCTGATGAACCAGGTGGCCGAGAACATCACCGCCGACATCCCAGATGTGATGGTGGAGAACCAGGCCCATCAGTATCTGGACAACTTCAAGGCCCAGATCAGCCGTCAGTTCCCTTATGAGGAATACAAGAAGATGACCGGCATGGACGATGCCAAGCTGCTGGAGGAGGCCAAGGAGCCCGCTCTGCGTCAGGTGAAGATGGATCTGGCTACCGCCGCCATCATCAAGGCTGAGAACATCGAGGCCAGCGATGAGGACGTGGAAGCTGAGTTCGCAAAGATGGCTGAGCAGTTCGGCATGGACGTGGAGATGGTCAAGAAGTATCTCTCCAAGGAGCAGGTCCACGATCAGATCCTGACCCAGAAGGCCGTGGCCGTGGTGGTGGACAGCGCTACCGCCGAGAAGCCTGCCAAGAAGACCGCTAAGAAGGCTGAGACTGCCGAGGGTGAGGAGAAGAAGCCTGCCAAGAAGACCACCAAGAAGGCTGAGACCGCCGAGGGCGAGGAGAAGCCCAAGAAGGCTCCCGCTAAGAAGGCTGCCAAGAAGGAAGAAAAGGAAGCCGAATAAAGGCGAAACTTTTTCGCGGCGATCACGGTACATTTTACAGATTCGACACATTCTCTCATGGTACCCGTGGTATCATGAGAGAATGGTTTATCAGGCACGATTTGCGCTGTAAATGTGCCGCGTTACAAAAGGAGGTCAACTTATGAGCTTAGTCCCTTATGTTGTCGAGCAGAC
>ERZ824473.3250-NODE-3250-length-16467-cov-3.114368_pt1 | contig 16467 bp, 10 predicted proteins | sample MGYA00519874_ERZ824473 | MGnify/ENA primary metagenome ERZ824473 (study PRJEB31778, sample SAMEA3449151) | human gut metagenome | biome: human gut; feature: human-associated habitat; material: faeces | place: United Kingdom | collected 2010/2012 ... | reverse complement strand
CTCACCATCTTTGCATCAAAGGTAACAGTTTTCAGATGATCCACCTCAATCTGATACAGCGCATTTGCTGCAATATGCTCTGCCGCCTGCTCCAAATCACGGATTCCACTGGTACCCGAATACAGATCCACGATTGTATTTAATGCATCATCTGTGATGATACATTCCTCTTCCTTTAAGCTCATGCGCTTTAATACCTTAGGCAGTGCAAATTTTGAGAAGATAATCTTCTTTTCCTCAAACGTATAATCCGGGATATCAATTACCGCAAAACGGGACAGAATCGGTGCGCTGATCTGCTCCTTGTCGTTTGCTGTGGCAATCGGATAAACACCGGATGTCGGGATCATACACTCGATATAGTTATCTGTAAATCCCAGATTATCCAGAAGTGTCAGTAAGACATCTGCCGGATTTCCGTTTCCTTTTCCAGAAGCTGCCTTATCCAGCTCATTGATAATAAATACCAGGCTTGACTCTCCTGCCATGGCAAATGCATCCATGATGATCCCCGGCTTTGCGTTAGCATAAATTCTCGAACTTCCGGTCAGCTGCTCCGGATCATTGATGGAACTCATATCAAGAGTTGTCCACGGAAGTTTTAAAATACGGGCAACTGCATAGGCAATCTGCGATTTTCCGGTTCCTGCCGGTCCCACCAGAAGCAGTCCGTATGCCGGAAGCGTATGTGTGCGGTTGATCTGAATGATCGTCTCAATGATTCTCTGCTTTACACGCTCCATGCCATACAGTTCCTCATCTAAAATCCGACGGGCTTCCTTGGGATCAATGGCCTCAAAATAATTGTTTTTCCACTGGATATTCATCATGATGGAAAGTGCACGCTGTGCATGACGCCGCTCTTCCGGAGACACTTCATTGGAACGTGCCACTGCTAAATTCCGGCGTGCCCACAACCGGATGTTATCCGGCATGGTCCGTCCTGCGCAGGTCATAAAATCGGTGATGCTCTGAATACTGGTGAGCTTCATATCATCGCCGTCTTCCTCCTGCTCCTCATCCACCGCTTCCTCACTCGGTGCACTGCTGGCAAACAGACGCTCCATCATAAACTGTAAAAAGCCATCTTCCGCGGAAAGCTTTTTTCCACCGCCAAATGCAATTTCACGGATCTTATACACGGCATATCCATCCGGTGTGTTCTCTCCAGACAGCCGGACATTAATGTGGTTTTCCCCCAGCCAGCGAAGCAGATTGACAAAACGGGCATCCACCCGCAAAATATCCGCACATACAGTTCCGTCTTCCTGGGTAAACTCAAATGCTGTGCGCTTTGTCTGGTTCGTAAACACTCCGCAGGAATGATATTTCCACTGCTTTGCCGTATTATCTAAAACCAGAATCGGATATTTTGCACTTGCAGTGTTTTCATTCGACTGAAATGTTGTATAGGTACACTCACAGGCTTTCCTTTCTTCCGTTGTATTGCTGAAATCAAATACAGGCATATCTATCTCCCTTCTACATGATTTAAGGGTCAAAAACAGTTTTGACCCTTATCATGCTTAAACAATTCTGTTATTTTCTACGAAAGCAGTGCTTTATCACTTGCAAATTCCTCACCGCTTACTTTTTCAAACTGATGCAGCAGATCTCCGACCGTAAGTTTCTTTTTGTCTTCACCTGCGATATTTAAAATAACTTTTCCTTCATGCATCATAATCAGACGGTTTCCATGGGCAATCGCATCCTTCATATTGTGTGTTACCATCATGGCCGTCAGATGATTCTCTGAAATGATCTGATCCGAAATCTCAAGTACCTTTGCGGCAGTCTTTGGATCCAGCGCAGCCGTATGCTCATCGAGAAGCAGAAGCTTCGGTTTCTGGATGGAAGCCATCAGAAGCGTGATTGCCTGACGCTGTCCACCGGATAACAGACCGACTTTTGATGTCAGGCGATCTTCCAGTCCAAGATGCAGGGTGGAAAGCATTTGGCGGTATTTCTCGCGTTCCGCTTTGGTAATTCCCCATCGCAATCCCCTGGATTTTCCACGTCTTGCTGCAATTGCCATATTTTCCTCAATGGACATTGTGGTAGCCGTACCGGTCATCGGGTCCTGGAACACACGTCCCAGATATTGTGCCCTGCGATGCTCGGATAACTTTGTCACATCCTCGCCGCCGATATAGATTTTTCCGGAATCTACCGGCCATACACCGGCTACGGCATTCAGTGTTGTCGATTTTCCTGCACCGTTTCCACCGATCACTGTGACAAATTCGCCTTCCTCAAGTGTCAGGTCGACACCGTCCAGAGCCACTTTTTCATTTATCGTACCCGGATTGAATACTTTCCGGATATTTTCAATTTTTAACATCTCACTCATCGGTTACAGCCCCCTTGTTACTTTTTTCTTATTCTTCAGATATGGAATCGCAAGGAAAATTGCTACCACGATTGCTGAGAACAGTTTCAGATCATCCGATGGGAATTTCAGCCACAAAATGATGCTCAGCACAAGGTAGTAAATGATCGCTCCAACGATCACGGAAAACAGCGTATATGCAAATGCCAGTTTTTTTCCTGCACAGAGTTTTCCAAACAGTACATCTCCGATAATAACGGCAGCCAGACCGATAACGATTGCGCCTCGTCCCATATTGACATCCGCTGCACCCTGATACTGTGCATAAAGTGCACCGGACAGACCAACGAGTCCGTTGGAAATCATCAGTGCCAGTACCTTACAGAAGCTGGTATTGATTCCCTGTGCACGCGCCATCTGCGGGTTACATCCGGTTGCCCGGATGGCATGCCCCTGCTCGGTTCCGAAATACCAGTAAAGAATCGCCACGATCACTACCCCAAACAGGATACAGGTGGTAAATACTTTAATTTTTGCTGCTGTATCACCGGATACATAACGAAGCGATACCGCAAGGGAATATTTATCCACACTGATCGCCTGATTGGACTGTCCCATAATATTCAGATTGATGGAGTACAGTGCAATCTGCGTTAAAATTCCGGCAAGAATTGGAGGAATTCCCAGTTTGGTGTGCAGAAGACCTGTGACCATTCCCGCAAGCATTCCTGCAGCAAATGCAAAAATAAGGGAAATCCACGGATTCATATCACTGCGGATCAGCATAACCGCCACAGCTCCGCCGGTTGCAAAAGAACCGTCCACCGACAGATCCGCAAAATCCAGAAGTTTGTATGTAATATATACTCCCAATGCCAGAAGGCCCCAGATCAGACCCTGTGCAATGGAGCCCGGCAGCGCACGAAACAGCGCCAGCGGACTTAAGGAAGCAAAATAAGCAGATATTAACACGATACCCATCCCCCTTAATTATTCAGCCTCGATAGCCTTGTAATCATCCGGAACTTTAACCCCAAGCTGATCACAGATATCTTTGTTGTATTCTTTGGTTACGTTTGGTGCAGTCTCAATCTTCATGGTTGTAATGTCCGCACCGTTTACTAAAATGTCATATGCCATTTCACCGGCCTTTTTTCCGATGTCATAATAACTGATGGAAAGCGTTGCCACTCCGCATCCTTTACAGATACCTTCCTCTCCGGCAATAATCGGAGTTCCTGCCGGAAGTGCGATATTGTTGATTGCTTCTGTGTTCTGTGCCATGGTATTGTCTGTCGGAACGTAAATGACATCTGCATACTCGGTTGCACTCTGTACCACAGAACCGATATCATTGGAATCGGAAGCGGTAAACTCTTTGTAGCTGATACCGTCCTCATCCAGGTATTTTTCAAACTCGGTTGCCTGATATTTGGAGTTTGCCTCTGCAGAGCAGTAAAGTATTGCGACATGCTTTGCATCCGGATAGAGCTCTACGAGCATATCCTCCTGCTGATCAAGCGGAGCCAGATCGGATGTACCGGAGATATTTCTTCCGGTTGTACCACTCCAGTCACTGATCTCCAAAGCCGTTGCATAATCGGTAACGGAAGTTCCCAGAATCGGAATATCGGTTGTCGCTGCTGCACATGTCTGTAAAGCAGTGGTTGCATTTGCAAGAATCAGATCCACATTGGAAGATACGAAATTATTTGCAATTGTAGAAGCATTTGCCTGCTCGTTCTGTGCATTCTGAAGATCAAATTTTACATTGTCTCCCAGCTTTTCCTTTAAGACATCCTCAAATCCCTGTGTTGCCTGATCCAGTGCCGGATGCTCCAGCTGCTGGCAGATTCCGATGTTATATACTTTACCGGATGCACCTGCACTCTGTGTCCCGTCTTTTGCTGCATCTGCGGAATTTCCACAGGCGCCCAGGGATACCATCATGGCTGCTGCCACAGCAACCGACATTGCCTTGTTTAATTTTTTCATAGTTGTTCCTCCATTTATATTTTATATAGTCAGATAGACTTTAAGCCGCTTCCCGTCCTACTGGAAAGCGGCTCGTCCACTGCGTAATTACAGGAAAATATATTTGCAGATAAAAAGTACTGCAAGGATATACATCAGTGGAGTAATCTTCTTACGCTTGCCACAGATCAGATTGATCAGTACAAAAGAGATTACACCAATGGCAATACCCTCTGCGATACTGTACATTAAAGGCATCGCAATGAGGCACAGATATGCAGGAACTGCATCTGTCAGATCCTCGAAATCAACCTTTACAATTGCGGATACCATCAGGAATCCGACAAAGATCAGCGCCGGTGCTGTTGCAAAGCCCGGAATTGCCGTAAAGATTGGTGCAAAGAAAATTGCAAGCAGGAATAATAATCCTGTAACGATGGATGCAAGACCGGTTCTTGCACCAGCTCCGACACCGGCAGAGCTCTCTACGAATGTTGTAGTTGTAGACGTACCAAGGACCGCACCTGCAGAAGTAGCAATTGCATCTGCCATCAGTGCCTGCTTTACGTTCGGAAGTTTTCCATCTTCGTCTAACATGCCGGCCTTATCCGATACACCGATCAGTGTTCCGATCGTATCAAACATATCTACAAACAGGAAAGACAACATGACTACGATGAAGTTCATAATTCCGACTCCATGGAAATCTGCTGTAAAACACTGTCCGAACGTCTCCCCGATTTTTGAAAAATCAGTCATGGCAAATGTCGGATACAGAGAATAAAATCCAGCGTCTGCATCGATACGGTAAACACCCGCTGCCTGACAGATCATTCCAAGAATCCAGGTAGCCAGAATACCGATCAGAATAGATCCCTTGACTTTTTTGATGTATAAAATTGCAGTAAGAAGCAGACCGATCAGTGCAAGTACTGCACAGATTCCTTCGGTATGCCAGTTATCTCTGAAATTTACATAAGATAACAATGTGGAATCGTTGTTTACAACGATATGTCCACCCTGCAATCCGATAAACGCGATAAACAGACCAATGCCGGCGCTCACACCTTTCTTTAATGTGGTCGGAATGGCATTGAAAATTGCCTCACGCACATTGGTAAGAGAAAGGATAATAAAGATAATACCTTCGAAGAATACTGCCATCAGGGCTACTTTCCAGGAATATCCCATATTTCCGCATACGGTAAATGCAAAGTATGCATTCAGTCCCATACCCGGTGCAAGTGCAAACGGATAATTTGCAAGGAGTGCCATTGCAAACGTACCGATAAAGGATGCCAGACAGGTTGCGATCAGCACTGCTGTCGGGTCCATTCCTGCCTGTGAAAGCAGGTTCGGGTTTACAGCCAGGATATACGCCATGGTCATAAACGTCGTAATACCGGCGATCACTTCTGTTTTCGCTGTGGTATTATTCTCTTTGAGCTTAAACATTTTCTCTAACATGTTCTCTCCTCCATATTTTATTGTTGTGTAAAAGCACCCTACTATTTTATCATAAAATAATTGAGAAATCCATTCAATTATTTATGTCTCCAGGTACTTCTTGAAAAGAGAACAAGCATCGGGAAAATTTCCAGTCTTCCGGCCAGCATGTCAAAAATCAGCACAAGTTTGGAAAACCAGGAATACACCGAAAAATTACAGGTAGGTCCCACCACATCAAATCCCGGTCCGATATTGTTAAAGCACGCAGCAACCGCAGACACATTTGTTGTCATGGACAGTCCATCAATAGAAATCAAAAGAAAACTTCCGACTAAAATCACACCGTAAGCCGCCAGATAGGTATTTGTATTATTTAATACATCCTCCCCGATCCGGTTTCCATTCATGCGCACAACTTCCACACGCTGCGGGCTTAAAATTCTGCGGATATTTCTGCGCAGGTTTTTCAGAATCAGAAGAAGTCTTCCCATCTTAAGCCCTCCTGCCGTACTGCCTGCACAGGCACCGACAAACATCAGGCACAGCAACAGTGCTTTCGAAAATCCGGGCCACAAATCAAAGTCCGTGCTTGCAAACCCGGTCGTCGTCATGATAGAGGAAACCTGAAATGCCGCATGGCGGATCGTCTCTTCCCAGGAGCCGTACAGTCCCCGGATATTGAACGTAATTAAAAGAATACTGACCACAAATATGATGATATACAGCCGCAGTTCCTGATCTTTGAGCACTTCCTTTACATGCCGGACTAAAAGCAGATAATAACAGCTGAAGTTGATTCCAAACAAAAACATGAAGACCGTACATACATTCTGTATATATGGGCTGTATCCTGCAATACTGTCATTCCGGATTCCGAATCCACCTGTGCCGGCCGTTCCAAAAGCGGTACATACGGCATCAAAAACCGGCATTTTTCCCAACAGGAGAAACAGGAAATTGATGAATGTCAGCACCATGTATATGACGTACAAAATTCTTGCTGTTGTACGCATTTTCGGCACCAGCTTGTTCACATTCGGTCCCGGACTCTCCGCACGCAGCAGATGCATGGTATACCCTTTGCCTCTCTCTCCGTTCGGAGAAAGTGCCAGAAGAAATACAAGTACCCCCATGCCGCCCAGCCAGTGGCTGAAACTCCGCCAGTACATAATTCCGGGAGAAAGTGCTTCCACATCTCCCAAAATCGAAGAACCTGTGGTTGTAAATCCCGATACAATTTCAAACAGGGCATCGACAAAGTTTGGAATTTCCCTGGAAAAAACAAATGGCAGACACCCGAAAAAACTGATTGCAATCCAGCTTCCGGCTACGCAGACCATCCCTTCCCTCGCAAAAAAACGACGGGTGGAATTTCTGCAAAAATAATACATTAAGGCACCAACTCCGGCAGTGATCAAAATGGACAGCCCAAACCCATAAACTGCTGCCCGGCTTCCGGTATACAGACTGATTAAAAGTGCCGGAACCATAAACCCTGCTTCCACAATTAAGATCTGGGAAAGAAATTTTCCCATCATTTTATAATTCATAGCATCCTCACTCGAAAATATCATTCAGCTGCAAAAGTGTCATCCCACCCTTTGCAACGATAATCACGGAATTTCCAGCCTCATACATGGAATCTCCGTTTGGAATCTCCGTTTTACTTCCATGGCTGATACATGCGATCAGTATATTGCGTTTCAGGCGGATATTACGCAATGGTTCCCCGATATGTTTTGTGTCGGCATCTACGACAAACTCCAATGCTTCTGCCTGTCCTTCTGCAATATTGTGCAGTGTCAGTGCTGCACCTGTTGTATTCTGCATGGCACGGACATAACGGACAATCGTATTGCAGCAGAGTTCTTTCGGGCAGATTACACTGCCAAGTCCCAGACTGTCCTGCATACTGTTATTTTCCATATGACCGACTTTCGTAATCACCTGTGGCACTCCACAGGTCTGCGCATACAGCGAAATAATCATATTCATTTCATCCATGCCGGTCATGGTTACAACGGCGTCACAATCATGGATGCCTTCACTTTCAAGCAGAAACTGACTGCTGGCATCCCCGTGTATGATACATACTTCCGGTGGAAGTTTGCCGGATAATTCTTCACAGCGCGCTTCATCCTGCTCAATCAGCAGCACACTGACACCTTCTTTTGCCAGCCAGGTCGACAGATAATAACCGATTCTTCCGCCACCGCAGATAATTACACGCTTTGCCTTGTGCGTGATAATGCCAAGATTGCGCAGAAGCTGTGTCAGCATCTCAGCAGTTGCCGTAATAAACAGATGATCCCCCTCCCGGAGAATAAAATGTCCGGATGGAATCTCCACAACCCCTCCGCGGCTCACTGCGCAGACAAGCACCTTGCATTTGACAACATTTTCCAGATTCATCAGTGCCACATCGCAGAGTTTACTTCCTTTTTGAATCCGCAGCTCCACGATTTCCACACGGCTTTTTGCAAATGTTTCCCTCTGCAGGAAGCCCGGATAGCGAATCAGCCGTTCAATCTCGCGCGCCGCCTGTTTTTCCGGATTCACCATAAGCGAAAGGGAATAGACATCCCGCATGGTAAAAATCTGCTTGCCGTATTCGGGATTACGGATTCTTGCAATGGTGTGAATTCTCGGATTCAGACCATGGGCAGTCATACCACAGAGCAGATTGACTTCATCCGAACTGGTGGCTGCAATGAGCAGATCCGCCTTTTTCACATCCGCACTCTCCAACACGCGCATGGAGGCACAGTTTCCCTGTACCCCCATAACATCGTAACGCTCCACACTCGAATCCAGCACACGCTGGTTCGAATCGATCAAAGTCAGGTCATGTCCTGCCGCAGAAAGCTTCTGCGTCAGCGTGAGTCCGACCTTGCCATCACCGGCGATTATTATTTTCACAGATTTGTCCTCCGTTTATATTCTGTATTTAGACGTCCCACATTATAGCACATGGCATATAGAAATACAACCGAGGAGTTTTTGGTCTTTACTGCTTCTTATCCTCCTGATATTCCTCAAAACTGAGAATTACTTTAAACAGATCGCCGTCCATCTGCACCGCAAGATTTCCATGCATCAGCTCGGTCAGGCTTTTTGCGATAGAAAGCCCCAGTCCGTGTCCTTCCGTATTCCGGGAACTGTCTCCACGGACAAATCTTCCGAAAAGTTCCTCGCTGGTCATTTTCAGTCGATCCTTCGAAATATTGCGGAAGGTCATAATCACCATTCCGTGAAATGTTTCCAGCGTAACATACACACGTGTTCCCGGCTGTGCATACTTACATATATTTCCCATCAGGTTGTCAATGATCCGCCACAAATGTCTGCCATCCACATAGATTTCAACGGGTGGTTGCGGACATTCTACAACCATCTCCAGCTGATTTGCCTCTGCCTTTTCTGAAAATTCCCCGACAATCTGTGTCAGAACGACCGTTGCATCACATACTTCCGGATTCACCGGAAGATTTCCGGTAGATGCTTTGGATGCCTCCATCAGATCCTCAATCAGCTTTTTCAGACGGTTGGACTGTCGGTCAAGCACCTCAATGTACTCCCGCATTGTTTCACTCTCTGTCGGCTCCTTTTTGATCAGATCCACATAGTTGATAATGGAAGTAAGCGGTGTTTTAATATCATGGGAGACATTGGTGATCAGTTCGGTACGAAACCGCTCACTCTTCATTTTTTCTTCTACCGCCGCTGCAACTCCGGTCTGTACATTATTTAAATTTTCCGCATGTGTGCGCAGCTCATACATCATTTTTTCTGTATGGATCGGATGCGAATAATCACCTTTTGCAATCCGTTCCCCTCCGTCGAATATCTGTCGAAACTGCACCACAATCTTTAACAGTACGCCGTATTCCACAACTTTCCAGAGGAGATAGACCATGATAATTCCGCCATCCGCTCCGGCACACAGTAAAAGAAATGCTTCTATGAGGAAGACCACAAGAAATACAGCTGTGACTTTTACCGTCATAGACAGATTGGCCAAAAGTGCCAGCCTGATTTCATGCAGTTCTCTTTTTATCCGGCGAAACGGGTTTAAAAGCAGACGCAAAAGCGTATAATGCCAGAATTTTCCTGCACGGATTCTTACAATGATACTGATCACATATTCATACACAATCAGTTCTGCCAGTGCAAAGGCAATTGTAAAAAATGAAATACAGAATACGATTCCTGCATTCTGCATAAGCAGATCTCCCATATAAAGGCATACCATACCGCAGCCCAAAAACGCAAGTCCTGAGATTCCTGTATAAATACCAAATGGTATACAGTCAATCCATCGAATCTGTACCGTATCAGAACCACGTTTCCATCCTGCCGATGCAAATAGAATGCCAAGAGAAAACACCCACACAAGAACACTCAAAAGCAACCACAATCCCGAAATTTCCCGCACCTGTACCACAACGCCTGCAAGTGTGTGTGCTTTCTGGAAAAACTGTGTTTTCCCGGAATCAATCACAATATGGGTTTCACCTCCGACTTCCGGTGAAAACAAAGAAGATACCGTAGCAGTGCTTCCCTTCAGGGAATCCGCTACCGTAAGATAAAGCGTATATTCCGTTGCTTCTTTCTCCTGATGTGGATTATAATAAATACGACCCTGTTGATCTTCGTATGCAAATGAAAAATCCTGCCACTGGAATACCTTTGCTTTCGCATAGGTATCCGCAATGGATTCCTGCCGGATCGGGTAAATCCCATCCTTTTTTGACCATAAGTAACCTGCCTCTAACCCATCAAAATCAAACCGCAGCTCGGATGATTTTAAATACGGTTCGAGCTTACCTTTTTTCAGCTGTTCTCCATTTTCCGCGCAATATCTGCCACCATCGTCCGATTCCCGGTAAGTATATTCCACATACGGTTCAAGATCCGACTCCTCTGGAACCGCGTAAAAAGAAAAGGAATTGATCCGAAACAGGGTATCGCCCGCATAACAATAAATCACACCATTATCATAGATAAAATGATCCACCTGCGTATAATGCTTGACTTTTTGCATGTACTGTCCCCTGTTTCTTCCAAGCAGCATATCCCAGAAAGAACGATCATTGGTATGAAACTCATTTTCATCTGTAAATTTCAGCCAGGCAAGTGCGTTTTCCTTATTTAAAGAGGTACCCGTGTAATTTCCACAGACAAGTTCGGTCTCTTTTTCATTCGGCTTGTTTTTTACAAGTGAATAAACGATATTTCCGTCATCAAATTTTTTCAGTGCATCTGCTTCGTCCTGTTCTTTTGAAATGCCGGTAACCGCATCCCCCATCCAGTACGCATAGCTTCTAAGCAGCTCCGTATCCAGTATTTTTTCAATGTCTTTCTGTGAGCCCTGCCAATCACTGTTCATGCCTAATGTAACTGTCACCACACTGGTCACGGCCACAAAAAATCCGCTTACAATTGCAAGTACCATAGCCAGTAATCTGATGCCCTGCGATGATTTCCAGTTTTTGGACACATATTCCGGCTTTTTGGATTTTTTATCCTTTTTCTCATTCATTTTCTACATCCTCCATCTTGTATCCCCGTCCCCATACGACTTTTAAATAGCGTGGCTCCGCAGGATTATATTCGAGTTTTTCCCGAAGGTGCCGGATATGTACGGCTACCGTGTTTTCGACGCCGCACGGGCTGCCCTTCCACACGGCCTCATAAATCTGTTTCGGTGAATATACTTCCCCCGGATGTTCCATCAGAAGTTTTAAAATATCGTACTCTGTTCTGGTCAGACTGACAGGTTCTCCGTCCAGAGTGACTTCCTTTAATTTATCATCCAGCTCGATGCCGCCGGCTGACAGTTTTGTCCTCACCTTCTGTCCGCTTCCAAGCAGCATATACCGCCGGATCTGGGATTTCACTCTCGCCTGCAGTTCCACCGGATTGAATGGTTTCGTCACATAATCGTCCGCGCCCACGGTAAGTCCGAGTACCTTATCGGTATCCTCACTTTTGGCCGTCAGTAAGATCACCGGAACATTGGAAATTTCACGGATTTTGCACATCGCTTCTATCCCGTCCATTTCCGGCATCATAATATCCATCAGAACCAGCTGGATATCCTCCCGGTTTATAATTTTTAAGGCTTCCTTTCCGTTATAAGCCGAAAACACCTGGTATCCTTCACTTTTTAAATAAATCTGCAAAGCAGAAACAATATCCTTTTCATCGTCACAAACTAAAACATTATACATAAAAAAACCGCCACCTCGTATTCATGATTAATCATAGATACATTGTAGCGGTTTTTTTCTTAATTTCCAATGGGGCAAACCTTTAAGGTTTGCTTAAAATCAGGAATTATTCTTATTTTGATGTCTTTTCTTCTTTCAGCCATGCATCAACGCTCTCATACAGACGCTGCATTCCATCTTCAACAACCAGCTTGGAGGTAGCCACATTCATGCGCAAAAATCCTTCGCCTCCCCTGCCATACTGATTGCCTCCGCTGACATACAGACCGCTGGTTTTGCGGATAAATTTTGCAAACTGCCGGCCACTCTCCGTGATTTTGCGGCAGTCCAGCCACATGAGGTAAGTAGCATCTCCTGCAACCGGATGGATGAGTGGAATTTTCTCCTGCAGAAATTCCGTCACATACTGCTTGTTCTTTTCCACATATTCCCGCAGTTCATCAAGCCATTCTTCCCCATATTGGAAAGCGGCAATCGTTGCCTGAATTGCAAAAGCGTTCGGTTCTGCTACTTCGTCGGTATTGAGCTGTCTCCACATTCTGTGATGCAGAATCGAGTTTTCTGCATAGACGGCAGCCGTCTGCAGCCCTGCCAGATTAAATGTCTTCGTCGGCGCAATGCAGGTAACACTGATGTCCCTGCAGGTATCATCCACAGAGGCAAACGGAATGTATTCTGTACCGGGTTTTGTCAGATCACAGTGAATTTCATCCGAGACAACAATGACATCATACTGCTTACATAATGCCCCGATCCGCGCCAGCGTCTCATAATCCCAGATGTTTCCTGCCGGATTCTGCGGATTACACAAAATCATAAGCGTCGTCTGCGGATCTGCCAGCTGCTGTTCAAGTTTTTCCCAGTCTACACGATATTCTTTTCCATCATAAAGCAGTTCATTTTCCACGACATTTCTTCCGTTATTACGAATGGAATTGAAGAAATTATTATAGACAGGTGTCTGAATCAGCACATTTTCTGCCGGAGTCGTCAGTTTTCGGACAGCCGAGGAAAGTGCAGGGATTACTCCCGTTGTAAAGATCAGCTTCTTTGGGTCCATCCGAAAATGATGACGCTTTTCCCACCAGTTTACATAGCTGTCCGCCCATTCGTCCGGGATGACAGAATATCCATATACCCCGTGCGCCACGCGCTGTACCAGTGCCTCCTGCACTTCCGGCACCGTCTCAAAATCCATATCTGCCACCCACATCGGGAGTTCTTTGCGATCCACATCCCACTTGAGGGAATTTGTGCCTCTGCGGTTTGGTATTTTATCAAAATTATATTTCATAATCATCAGGTCTCCTTTTTCTGTCTCTCTATAATGCCTTATCATACCACTTCTGCATCATTTCTTCAATCATTGCAGTACCATCAGAAACGGAAAAAGAAGGGAAAAAATACCTCTTTTTCCGGTATTTTTTCCCTTCTTTTGTAAACAATCACCGGGCTACAGCAGTCTGTTTTCAGCCTTCGGTCTTTGTTGTGCTCTCTTTGGACTTATAATAATCCTCAAACTTCTGATTTGCAGCATCCAGTGTCTTCTGGCAGATGTCCGGAAGGTCTTTGCCCCATGCACCGGTTGCCTGCTTGAATCCCTTCTGCATGGCAGTCTGCATCTTCTTCATCTTTTCCACATCATCTCCGGCAAGGGCACTTGCAAAATCAAATAATCTCTCTGATGTCTGCTTTACTCCGTAATAGCCATCTTCGGAGATATCCTTCTGCGCCTGTGCCTTTGTTGCTGCATCAACCGTGAAATCCCCTTTTGCAAGGAACTTCCATATATCATCGCTGTTTGTTCCGTTTGCAACAGAAGAAGTAGCTGCCTGACCGGTCATCATTTTCTGCACGATGCTGATCAGCTGCTGCTGTCTGGACTGTGTATCCGCTTTCATCTGCTGTACGAGTGCTGCACGATCCTCAGCGCTCATCTTATTAATCGAATAGGTTGCTTTCTTATTGTCCTTGCTGCTGTCTGATTTATCATAGACTACACCGCTCTCATTTTTTCCTTCCGTCTTTGCCGTGGAGTCCTTCTTTGCAGCCGTCTCATTTTTGGTCACCGCATCGTTTTTATAGGATGCGTATACCTCTGTCTGCGTGTTTAACAAACCTGTTGTGTTTACACCCATACTCTCATCCTCCTTGAATTCTACCGGTCAATTCCATTTGTTTCCGGTTAAACTATGTTGGTATCTACTATAGATATCGGTTCTTTTCACAGAATCTTTATAGTTTGCTTTATTTTTGTTTCACAGTGACACGATAGGTCTTTCCAACGGCAGATTTTGTTCTGGCCTTCACCATCACATAGAGTTTCTGCCCCTTTGCAGCTTTTACGGTAAACTTCTGTCCGGTCTGTGCATAATCTTCCTGTTTGACCAGCTTCTTTTTCTGATTATATACACACACATTCCAGTATCCGCTGTCAGGAAGGCTTACTTGTATGGTCACCTTTCCCTTCTTTGCAGCCTTATATACAAAATAATCTTTATCCTTTACCGCATAATTATTCGCACTACAGGTCTTATTCTTTTTTACAGTTGTAGCTGTGGCAAAAGAATCATTGTATTCCTGTTCCCAGTTATCAGCCTTGTACTGATTGACTGTCACCGTGTATTCGTGTCCGCACGCATAATCATTGATATTCCGTTCTACCTTCAGGTAAATCTCTTTGCCTTTCCGGAAACCGAGCTTTGCAGTGGAAATCTGCAGATCATCCTCTGTTTCCACGGTCTGAAGCAGCTTCTTTTTCTCATCATATACGGAAAGTTTCCAGTACTGATTGTTTCCACCGTCCGCATTTGTAAATTTGAAATTGAAATATCCACTGCCCGTGGCAACGTAGCGGTAGTAATCCACATCTTTTTTGCTGTTGATACTTCCATGCAGTGTCTTTCCGGCGGTAAGATCCGTGGCAAGTGCCATGATATCGTTGGATTCCTTTTCCCAGCCTTCCGTTGCATAGTAATTGGAACGGATCCTGTACTGGTTTCCAACGCCGTAGCAGGTAACTTTCACATACACTTTTGCTCCCACCGGGAGGACATATTTACCGGAGGATACGGTTCTTGTATTGGTATCCTTCTGCAGTTCATTCATATTTTCATCATACAGATACAGATTCCAGAGTGCGGAAGATCCCTCCCCCTGAAAATCATATGTGAAATATCCGTTTTCCGGAATGGTATACTCATACCAGTCCACATCCAAAGCTTTGTAAGAACTTCCATTGATCCAGGTGCCGTTCTGCAGGCTTGTCGCTGCCACCTGCGTATCGTTGTCTTCCTGTTCCCACTGTGCACTCTCCGTTGTTTTCACCTGAAGGGAATACTGATAATCCTGTGTCAGCTGATAATCTAAAATGGTAATATCCGTAGATTTCACACGCTCAACTTTGATATATACGCTTTTGCCCGGTCTGAAATTATAAATTCTTGATGTATAATTGGATGCCAGAGGTTTTGTTTCCAGTTCCTGATTTCCATTGTCCGCATCATATACGGAAAAATTCCACTTTCCTTTTCCGCTTGTCTGTGCAAGATTTACAGTAAAATATCCGGCTTTTTCCGCAGTATACTTATAAAAGTGAACATTATTGGAAGTAGACAGCGTATCATACACCACCGTATCTGACTTCAGCACCTCTGCTTTGGTATAGCTGCTGTATGTGCCGGTCGGTGTCTGATTGGTGGAAATAGATACATTGTCCGCTTTTACCGCCACCGGTGCCGCTGTAAAAACACAGCAGCATGCCAGCAGCAATGCCAGACCTCTTTTTTTCATGTTATGATTCATACGCATATTCCCTCTTTTACAGAGCTTTGATACGCTCCAGTGCCTTTACGGTGTTTTCATAATTTCCAAATGCAGTCAGTCGGAAATATCCTTCTCCGCTCGGTCCGAAACCGGATCCCGGAGTACCAACAACATTTGCATTCTCCAGCAGATAATCAAAGAACTCCCAGGAAGTCATCTGATCCGGAGTCTTTAACCAGATGTATGGTGCATTTACACCACCAAATACGGTATATCCGGCATCCTTTAATCCTTCCTTAATTGTCTTTGCATTCTTCATATAGTAAGCAACCTGCTCCTTTAACTGTGCTTTTCCTTCCTCAGAATATACAGCCTCACCGGCACGCTGCACAATGTACGGAGCACCGTTGAATTTGGTTCCGTGACGTCTTGCCCACATGTCGTGCAAAGAAACTTCCCCGCACTTTAAATCCTTCGGAACTACGGTATATCCAAGACGAACACCGGTAAATCCTGCATTCTTTGAGAAACTGTGCAGCTCAATGGCGCAGGTTCTTGCACCCTTGCACTCATAAATGGAATGTGCCACATTGTCCTCACTGATATAAGCTTCATAAGCGGCATCATAAATGATTACGGCGCCAACTTTATTGGCATAGTCCACCCATTCCTGCAACTGATCCTTTGTAAGCGTTGTTCCGGTCGGGTTATTCGGCA
>ERZ824473.3233-NODE-3233-length-16560-cov-2.559103_pt1 | contig 16560 bp, 28 predicted proteins | sample MGYA00519874_ERZ824473 | MGnify/ENA primary metagenome ERZ824473 (study PRJEB31778, sample SAMEA3449151) | human gut metagenome | biome: human gut; feature: human-associated habitat; material: faeces | place: United Kingdom | collected 2010/2012 ... | reverse complement strand
GAATCTTTGCGTGTGTCAGCAAAAAGCATTGAGGACTTAGAATTATTAAAAAAGGTAGCTGATGTGTTTAAACTTAAATTTAATCCTAATGCAATCACATATTTGAAAGACTCAATTGATTTAGAAATTGTATGTTTTCATAGAAGAGACACAAGAACATTTATAGAAAAGGCTATGCAGATGCAAATTATAGAGAACTTCAACCTATTTTTCCCAAAATATACATTCATCGAATGTGAAAAAGTGCTAGAAGGAATAGGTAGAATTGATATATATGCATTGTATGAAGGCAGGAGCGTAATAATAGAGTTAAAAGCAGGCGCAAAAAGCCCTAATTCTCAGCTCATTTCATATGGTTCAAGGTTTGAAAATCCTATTTTAATAGGAGTAACAGAGAAAAAGATTCCTGTAAATAAAAGAATTGATGGAATTTTATATTTTACTTTTGAAGAATTAAAAAGGAGAACTATAAGTAATGAATAAGCGGCAGAGAAAGAAGCAGTTTAAGAAGCTTCACGACATGAACCCCAAACAGTATTTTCTTGAGAAAGCAATGCCAGAAATCGTAAAAGTTGTAGTAGATGTAGCTACCGCCATGGTTAAAGTATTGTGCAAGCTTAACGGTACTCTTTGGGAGATTGCCAGAGTACGGATGGCAAATGCTAACCTGCTGAAAATCTCACAGAGCAGCGAAAGCAAGGGAAGAGAAAGAAAGGAAAATGGAGCAGATGAAATTTAGAGCATTGACAGCGGATGATGTGGAAGTGCGCATCGCAACCGTAAAGAAAAGTGGTGTATCACTCCTGCTGTATAAAGATGCAAGAGTAGATCAGAATATCTTAGATGATACCGTAGGAGCTGATAACTGGCAGAAGAAATACGAGATCATCGGAGGCAACCTCTTTTGCAGCGTAGGCATTCGAGTGCTGCACGAAGATTCACAGGAGAGAGAGTGGATTTGGAAGCAGGATGTCGGTGTGGAGAGCTACACCGAGAAGGAAAAGGGACAAGCTTCGGACGCTTTCAAGAGAGCGTGTTTCTGTTGGAGCATTGGAAGAGAGCTGTATACAGCGCCATTTATTTGGATTCCTGCCGATAAGTGTAAGATTGAGCAAGTCGCAGGCGATTACCAGAGGTATACCTGCTACGAGCGATTCCGCGTAAAGCATATGCAGGTTGAGAGTGGCAAGATAACCGCCCTGGCAATCACTAACGAGCGTGGGATCGAAGTATTTCAAATGGGAATGAAGAGGGTAGAACAGAAGGTAGAGCAGAAGGAGCTTAAACCTATGCTTGTATCTGCCGATGAAATTAAGATCATAAGGGCAGAGTTAGCTAGAACAGGATTGCCTGAGGACACCATTTGCACAGCGTACCATATCGCAAAATTAGAAGAAATGACACTGGGGCAGTTCCAAAACTGTAAGAAGAGATTAATTGCGACTAAGACTAAGGAGGAAAAATAATGGCAAAGTTGACACCATTGAAAGCAATCCGCGCCAAGTGCATGGATTGCACAGCAGGGCAGTTTATTGAGATTCGCCTTTGCACCTGCACAGAATGCCCTCTGTACGAGTACAGAATGGGAAAACGTCCCAAGGGCGAGGAAAGTATCACTGAGGAAGTTGAAGCCGAGAATAGCGCAGATAGCGCGGCACTTATTGGCACAGATGAAGAATTTGAGGAGGATGAAAATGAATAAAGTTATTTTGATGGGAAGATTGACACGTGATCCAGAAGTCAGATACACGAATCAGGGTACGCGACAGATGGCGGTTGCTAGATACACTCTGGCAGTAGACCGCAGAGCATCAAGCCAGACAAAGCAGGGAGATCAGACAGCAGATTTTTTAAACTGTGTGGCTTTTGACAAGTCGGCAGAGTTTGCCGAGAAGTATATGCATCAGGGAATGAAGATGCTTGTAACAGGACACTTGCAGACAGGCAGCTACACCAATAGAGAGGGACAGAAGGTGTACACCACTGATGTAGTGATTGAGTCGCAGGAGTTTTGCGAGAAGAGAAGCGAGGGCGAGTCATACGTACCTCATCCTGCTATGGCAGAGGCACAGAAGAACACACCGCCAAGTCAGCATAAGGATGGATGAATATTCCTGATGGCGTAGAAGATGAAGGTTTGCCGTTTAATTGATAGGGGGTCAAAACAATGCTTTTAATGGATTTGAAGAGAAGTACAGCCTACAACGTAGATTCTTTTGCAGCCATCTACTACAGAGAAAAATGTATATATATTGGCAACAACTATGGAAAGCGGATTGTAGCGGAGTATGATGATGAAAAAACTTGTGCAAAAGCATTTTACAAAATCGTTACGCAGATGAGCACGAAAGGAGTAAGGTTAGTTTTTGCACCAACGCAGATTGAGGTTGAACAGTGGTAGTTTCTGGAAAGTTTGATAGCATGAGCCTATCACTAGATGGCAAGCTAAAAATCACCTTTTCTGTATCCGAGAAAGAAAAAGCTCTGCGAGAGGTGGAAGAAATAAAAGACGTAGAAAAGCTTGATATTACCGCAAAAAAGCACCGTAGCAAGCGAAGCTTGGATGCCAACGCATACTTTTGGGTGCTGTGCGATAAGATGGCGAAACGTCTAGGCTCAGACAAGTGGACAATCTACCTCTTGCAGCTCTCAAAGTATGGAGTTTTTGCAGACCTGAGAGCAACCGCCCAGGCACTGGATATCTTGAAAGAAAAGTTCCGATACACTGAGATTTTGAGCGCGGATGATGATAGCTATATAGTGCGATGCTACTTTGGTTCATCCACCTACAACACCAAAGAAATGAGTGATTTGATACATGGCACAGTATCGGACGCAGAGTCATTGGGCATTGATACCATCACACCCGAAGAATTAGAGAGGATGCTTGCTATCTGGAAGGGCAGCAACAACATGAAAGATTATTGATAACGTTTAACCCCCTCGTAGATGCCTTTTAAAGCAATTTGAGGTTTTGGGTGATAACTTATAGCCTAAAGCACATCAAAAAGCTAAAAGGCATTGCAGAGGGGCAAGAAAGGAGCAAAGAATGAAGATTATTAAGTATGGCAACCGTAAGTTAAAGACGAAGCGTTTCACATGCCAGTATTGCGAAAGTATTTTTGATGCAGAGCCGAGTGAGTACAAAACGACTTTTGCAAAGAATACTAAATACAATACCGTAACCTGCCCTTGCTGTGGCTTGCAGGTGATGCAGGCAGAGGAGGAATAAGCGGATGGCAAAAAGATATTATTGGCTGAAATTGCCAGAAGATTTTTTCAGGCAGAAGGCTATCAAAAAGCTGAGAAGAATTGCAGGAGGAGATACCTACACAGTAATTTACCTTAAAATGCTTTTGCTGGCACTCAAGCAGGAAGGAAAGCTTTTCTTTGAGGGAGTGGAAGATGATTTCTGTGATGAGCTTGCGCTTGATCTGGACGAAGAACCAGACAACGTAAAAATAACAATTCAGTTTCTAATTGCACAAGGATTGATGCAGGAATGTGCAGATAATGAATATATTTTGCCAGAATGCACGAATCTGACAGGCTCAGAAGACCCCAGTGCAGCACGTGTAAGAGCTTATAGAAGCAGAAAAGCGTTACAATGTAACGCGGATGTAACGGAGTGTAACGGGGCTGTAACAAGCTGTAACACAGAGAAAGAGAAGAGTATAGAGAGAAATAAAGAGAAAAATACAGAGGATAGAGGAGAAGTAGAGATAAAGGGTCAATCCGTTCCAAATGTAACGGATTCACCGACACAAGATGTCGGTACTGCTGATATAGAGGAGATTATCCAAGCATGGAATACGCTTGAAACTATGGGAATTGCAGAGGTTTACAAGATTGTTCCATCCAGTAAGCGATATGGCAACTTAAAAGCACGGCTTAAACAATATGGCAAAGAAGCGGTATTGAAAGCCATTGAAAATATCAGATCAAGCAGCTTTTTATGTGGTGATAACAAAAAGGGATGGATGATAACCTTTGACTGGTTTGTATTGCCAAACAATTTTATCAAGGTGTGGGAAGGAAATTACAATACTTGGGTGCAGAAGGACACCCCATTGAAGAAAGGAGATAAATTAGATGCTGTACAAGAATGGTTCAGAGAATCAACAGAAAGCAATGTGGGCGCAGGTGGTAGCAGCCCTTCAAACAGCCTATCCAACCAAGGGTTTTTTGGATTCTAAGGCGGCTATTTCTTTGTGGTATCAGATGTTACAGGATATCCCGATGCAGCAGGTTGAGGACGCGGCAAAGCGATACATCATGGAGGAGCATTTTCCACCAACAATTGCAGATATCCGCAAGCGTTGCTTTACACAGCAAGCCGCAGCCCTCCCCGACTGGGAGCAGGGATGGGGGGAACTAATGAACGCAATCCATAGATACGGCTACATGAGAGAGGCTGAGGCACTGGCAAGCCTCAACCCGATTACGGCAGAAACCGTAAAAGCCCTAGGCTATCAGGCACTATGCGCCAGTGAAAACCCTGAGGGGGATAGAATATCATTCAGAGAAATTCACAGCCGCTATACGGCACTAGCAAGGCAGAATTTACAGCTAGCAGACGGATTTAAGGTGCAGGGATATAGCACACTGGAAAATTCAGAGCGCCCGATGATTGAAGCAGTGCAGGAGAGTATGAGATACCGTGGCACAGATCAACTCACAGAAGGATATGCAGAAGTGGCAGCGAGCAGGATTCGAGAGAGGTTGGGGAATGCAGAGTAGTGACAAAATGAAATTTGAGAAAATCAAAAGTGTGACTTACTACCGCTGCCCAATTTGTGAAGAAAATTCTACTAATCGAGCAAAATAGGAGGATATTATGGATATAGAAATTAACTTTGGAGTTCGCCCATGCATTGTAACCACAAATGGCGAAGAAAAGAAAGCGTTATTCCATATGTGGGGGAATTTTGCAAAGCCTGTTGCAGCAGATTTGTACATTGGCGGTTGCCCAGAGGGACAAATGAGCATGATATTTGGGCTTGTGGAGTATGAGGACGGCACGATGGGCGAGGTAAACCCAAGCCAGATTCGATTCGTGGACAGAAAAATCAAAGATTATGCTTTTTCAGAGGAAGGAGAGCGGAATGATTAACTATTTGGTTGCATTATATCTAGTTGTTTGCGGAATTGCTACAGGAGATGCCTTAACCTTTGTTGCAGCAGGTGTATTTGCTGTAGCAGGAGCTATTGCATGTGCAGATTTTAGAGAAAAGAAATAAGGAGGAATGGGAAAATGGCTGAACAAATTAAATTTGAGATGGATTCCGATGAGGCATTTGACATTTTGAAGGATATCGGAGAGGCAGAAAACGAGTTGGGAAATCAGTGTTTAAAAGATGGATTAAAAGCACAAGCAATTGAGTATTTTAAACATGAGGCTACATGCGAAATTGCGATTAAAGCAATCAAAAAAACAATTCCAATGAAACCAACTAGAATTGAAAAGGGGAATTATGTATCAGATATCTATAGATGCGAATGCTGCAAACAGTTCATCGCAGGCATTCCAATGGCGACAAAATATTGCGATAACTGCGGGCAGAGACTTTACTGGGAGGAGAAAGAGGATGCGACTGATTGATGCGGATGCACTGAAAGAAAGAATCGGCAAAATTTGTGACAAGGCCGAGGAAGAATATGAACATACGAGCCTTACCAGACTGACATGGATATTTCAGGGTTTGAAGAATGCACTATTTACAGAAATTGATAACGAACCCACAGCACAGACATGGGTGACATGTGAAGAGAAATTGCCAGAAATGAAAGTAACTTGTGATGATTCACTTTTTAAGGTGTATCGCTCAGAACCGGTTGTAGTGCAGACAAAGCGAGGAGAAAAATAGACGATGGGATAGCGTTGACTGGTACACATCTGGAACTGGTGGCAGAAAGATGAAAGTAATGAGTAAGGTTGTGGCGTGGATGCCACAACCAGAACCGTGGAAACCAAATTTTTAATTTAGAGGCTAAGAAAAAATGAAAAGTATAATGCAGACAAAAAAAGAGTGCTATGTCTGCCGAGAACTGGTAGGGGCAGAAATGTCCCTGCCAGACACAGGGCTTGAAATGCACCACATTTTCGGAGGGACGGCAAACAGAAAGTTATCCGAGAAGTATGGCTTAAAGGTTTGGCTGTGCCATAGTCACCACAACGAGCCGCCCTGCGGTGTACATTTTTGCAAAGAAGCAGCGGAAAAGCTGCATGAGGAAGGACAAAAGGCATTTGAAAGAAAATATCCCAACAAAGATTTTAGAATGATTTTCGGGAAAAATTACAGGAGGTAAAAAATGGCAGAAAGAGAGTGGAGTCCAAAAATCGGAGACAAGGTATACTGTGTATGTGAGTACTACACAAGCGATTACACGATGAGATATAAGGGACTGGAAGGTTTTAGAAATTACGGACTTGAGGTAGTGGAGAGCATTGTAAAATCTCCGTACAAGTGGAAAAGTGGTGGGCTAGGCTGCGTATCTGTGTGCTTGCACAGAGAGGTGGGCGACAATGCCAATAACTTATTCTATTGGAAAAAGAGCGACCTAGGGACACGATTATTTGCTACACGAGAGGAAGCTGCGGCTGTAGCGGATGTTCGTGCTCACAACATGGACTTAGGAATGTGGGGGAAGAAGTACGAGAACCGCCCGATGTACAAGAACTGGTTGCACTGGGAAAAACCAGAAATGCGGAAAAATGGAGCAGAAGCCACAAAATCTCCAGAAAATGGAGCAAAGACCAGAGAGCGCACAAAGAGAAAATCAAAGCAGGTATTTAAACGCAAGGCAGAGCTACCAGAAGAAATCTATACACAGTGGAGAGATGGAAAGCTTACAACCGCAGAAGGGGCAAAGATAATCGGGGTAGCAGCAGTAACTTTTGAAAAGTACGCATACGAGCAGATAAAAGCCAGAGGAGAAAAGCACACAGGATATTCCAGAAACAGAAAGAAACTTGAAATTGAAAATTTTGAAGAAAATTATCAGAAATGGAGAGATGGCAAGTTAAGCGGAGTAGATGCTGCTGAGAGATGTAAGGTATCACAGGCAACATTTACAAAATATGCAAATGAGCAGCTTAAAGCCAGAGGAGAAAGTAAAAAAAGCTCTCCACATTGCCCTCTTCCAGATAATTTTTATGAAATTTTCGCAAAAGTGGATAGCGGAAGAATCCCGATAGCAGAAGGTGCAAGGCAGTGCAATATGCCGTATCGCAGATTTTTATATCAGGTGGAACGGGTACGGAAGGAAAAGAAAAACTGAAGGAGGATTAAACATGGAAATTGCAGTATTTGTAGCAGGAGTATTTACAGGAATCATTGTAACTATCGTTTTTGCATTGTGTGCAGCAGGTGGTGATGATGATTGAACACATCACGCTATAAGAACTGGTGGTACAACATAGTACTGGGAATGATTAACCACTATGCAAGGGCTACACCCAATACTCGACAAGGAAAGTTGATAGAAAAGGCAATGGAGCAGGCTGTAAAAGAAACTGCAAAGTATGGGAATTACAGAGATAGGCTGCAAGCTATAGAATTGCTGTTCTTTGAGGGCTACAGCGTGCCTAAGGTATCAATGATATTAAGCTTCTCGGAGCGCACAATTCAGCGGTGGAAAATAGATTTTGTAAACTCCGTTGGGAAAAATGCAGGATTCTAAAAGTTGGCACAACATCAATCAAAATTAGTTCTACAATATGGGAGTACGGAGAAAGCTGTTGACGACTCTATACACCTCCTATAAGCCACAGGCGGTAAAAGTGGCTGAGTTGATACACTCCCCCAGTGCAATTCTGGTTCGCCACACCCTCAGGGTGCATAGCCGTCTGGAAAGGCGGCTTTTCTTGTATTAGAAAGGAGAAGGAATGGAAATCAAGGATTTAAAAATCACGGATTTGAAACCATATGAAAAGAATCCAAGAATGAATGATAATGCAGTGCCATATGTGGCAAATAGCATCAAGGAATTTGGCTTTAAAGTCCCAATCATCATCGACAAGAAAAATGTGATTGTAGCAGGGCACACTAGATACAAGGCAGCACAACAGCTTGGGTTAGAGACAGTCCCGTGCATTATTGCAGATGATCTTACCCCAAAGCAGATTAAGGCATTTCGGTTGGCAGATAACAAAACGGCTGAAAAGGCAGAGTGGGAGACTGAATTTCTGAGTGATGAATTAAAAGAACTTCTTGATGCAGATATGGGAGCTTTCGGCTTTGAAGATGTATTAGATGATCTTGAAGAAGAACTTGAAGCACAAGAAGATGATTATGAAATGGAGCTTCCAGAAGATCCAAGGGCAAAAACAGGACAGATATGGCAGTTAGGAAAGCATCGACTGATGTGTGGAGACAGTACGAAAAAAACAGACGTTTTGCAACTGGTGGGGGGGTGCAAAATGGATATTCTGATAACCGATCCACCGTACAATGTATCGTATGAAGGGAAAACAAAAGACAATCTTAAAATCCAGAATGATAATTTAAATAGCGAGGATTTTAGAACATTTTTAAGGGATGCATTCAAAAATGCAGACGATGTAATGCGTGAGGGGGCTGCTTTTTATATTTGGTATGCATCTAGCGAAGCAATTAACTTTGAATCCGCATGCAATGACGCAGGATGGAAAATTAGGCAAAACCTTATATGGGAGAAGAACACATTCGTTTTGGGAAGACAGGATTACCAATGGAATCATGAGCCGTGCTTATATGGTTGGAAAGATGGTGCAGCGCATACATGGATGAGTGACAGAAAACAAACGACAATTTTAAAATTTAATCGACCTATAAGAAATGACATTCATCCAACGATGAAACCAATTCCATTGTTTGACTATCAAATCAAAAATAGTACAAGATCAGGTGACAAAGTGCTTGATCTATTTGGGGGAAGCGGAACAACGATAATGGCATGTGAGCAAAATGGGCGGACTGCATACGTGATGGAGTATGATCCTAAATATGCGGACGCGATAATAGATAGGTGGCAGACCTATACAGGAGAAAAAGCAGTATTGCTAGAAAGTGAGGGCTAAAATGGCACGACCAGTAAAACAGATTGATAGAAAGACTTTTGAAGGCTTGTGTGGACTACTCTGCACCAAAAAAGAAATATGCGCAGTGCTTGATGTAACAGATAAAACATTAGACAATTGGTGCAAAAGGACATATAACTTGCCGTATATGGAAGTGTATCAGCAGAAAAGCTCAAATGGGAAGATCAGGCTGAGACGATATCAGCTACAGTTGGCAGAAAAAAGCGCAGCTATGGCAATTTGGCTTGGCAAGCAGTGGCTTGGACAGACTGATAAAGCAGTTGTGCAGGTGCAGGAACTAGAAAAAGATCCATTGTCACTTGCGCTTGAAGCACTTGAAAAGGATGATGATGCAAGTAGCGAAATTTAGCAAAAAGCAGTTACAGGTTTTGGCATTTCCAAACAGCAGCTACGATGCGCTCATCTGTGATGGATCAGTGCGAAGCGGAAAGACTTCTGTAATGTCGGTGGCTTTCGTTCTCTGGGCGATGCGAGGATTCAACAAACAAAATTTCGGTATCTGTTCCAAGACTGATAAAACGTGTCTGAGAAATGTCATTCGACCGCTTATGGCAATGGCTTACATGCAGACACACTTTTCCATGCAGCTGCATATAGCATCGGGTGATCTGGTTATCAGTGACGGAAAGCATACCAACACTTTTTACATTTATGGCGGCAAAGACGAGGCATCATATCAAAAGATACAGGGTGTTACTTTAGCGGGTGTATTTCTGGATGAGGTGGCATTAATGCCGAGATCATTTGTCGAACAGGCATTAGCACGTTGTTCAGTGAGTGGGCGAAAGTATTGGTTTAATTGCAACCCAGCAGGTCAAATGCACTGGTTTTATCAAAATTGGATATTAAAAGCCAAAGAGCATAACGCACTGCGATTGCATTTCTTGATGGACGACAACCCAGGTCTGTCTGAGGAGATCAAGAAAGGCTATGAGTCAACATTTTCTGGCATTTTCTACGATCTCTACATTCTTGGCTTGTGGGTAACTGCCGAAGGTCTTGTATATGATATGTTTTCAGACGCTAATATTCTGGACGAAGAACCAGAAACCATAGGAGACTACTTTGTTTCATCCGACTTCGGTATTCAGAATGCAACAACTTTTCTTTTGTGGCGCAGAATCGCAGGCACAGACGATTGGTTATGCCTCAGCGAGTATTATTACAGTGGACGAGAAGAACGCAAACAGAAGACTGTTGCGGAGCGTGTAGACGGACTCGTGCAGATGCTTGGAGAAAGGAACGCAGACCCAAAGCAAGTTATCATCGACCCTTCCGCAGCTGCATTGAAAGTCGAAATAAGAAAGCGTGGCTTACATGCAAAGGATGCCGACAACGATGTGATAAACGGTATCGCTGATGTATCAAACCTTTTAGAGCGCAAGAGGCTTAAATTTATGCGCAGGTGCAAAAACACAATACAGGAGTTTGGTGTGTACGCTTGGAACGCAAAAGCCTTAGAGCGTGGAGAAGAAAAACCAGAGAAGGAAACCGACCACTGCATGGACGCTGTTAGATACTTCGCAAGAACAAAGAGAATTACAGTTAAAACGCAAGCTGCATTAGATACCAAAATGCGGCAGGGAAATTATATGCTATAAGGAGATTAGATTGAAAACATATCAAGATTTAGTAAACGTTCCAGACGAGGGTAAGGGCGATTTCTGCGTAGAAGCTGTGGCAGAATTTAGAGGGACGAAAGAGTATGCAGAAGCCAAAAACGGTGAGCGGTACTACAATAAGCACAACACTACAATAGAACAGTTCCAGAAGTTTTTGTATACTGTGAGCGGTAAGCAGGTAAAAGATATTTTCTCAGCAAATTACAAGCTTAAAACGCTCTTTTTCCGCAGACTGTGCCAACAACAAGTGCAGTATGTATTAGGAAACGGCTTGAAGTTGGAGAAGCCAGAGAACAAAGAAAAGCTTGGGAAAGATTTTGATTTTAAGTTACAGCTTGCAGCAAAAAGAGCTATGGCAGGAGGTAGAGCTTTCGGCTTTTGGAACTTAGATCATCTGGAGGTGTTCGGGTACGCTGATACACCATCACAGCCGGGTTTTTGCCCTCTGTATGATGAGGAAACATCACAGCTAATGGCAGGTATTAGGTATTGGTATCGCCAAATTGGGTTAGATGTTATCTTCCATTGCACGTTATATGAGCCAGACGGCTATACCGATTACATTCAGACCAACAACGAGCCAGTGAGGACGAAGGATGGAAAACATGGCTATATCAAGACAATCAAACGCACGGCTGTAGGAGTAGATGAGGAAATTGAAAGCAACTACTCAGGGTTGCCGATCATCCCACTATATGCCAATGACTCACATGAGAGCGAATTGGTAGGCATCAAAGAGAGCATAGATTGCTACGATTATATCAAGAGTGGGCTTGCAAATGATATTGATGATACCGCAGGATTCTACTGGGTACTAAAAAACGAGGGAGGCATGGACGACCCAGACCTTGCAAAATTTATTCAGCGTATGAAGTCCGTAAGGGCGTCAGCAGTTGAGGATGGAACAGAAGTAGAAGCACATACACTAGAGGTTCCAACAGAAGCAAGAAATACCATGTTGGAAATCCTCAGACGTGATATATACGAGGACTTCCAAGCTCTGGACGTATCCACGCTTTCAGCGGCTGCAAAGACTACGCAAGAGATTCAAGCGGCTTATCAGTCACAGGATAACAAGTGTGCGGATTTTGAGTATTACATATTGGATTTTGTTCAAAGCATTCTTGAACTTGCAGGAATCAGTGACAACCCAACACTTACTTGGAACAGAGTTGTAAACCAAAACGAGCAAACAAACATGGTATTATCAGCCGCAAACTACCTTTCCGATGAATGCGTGATTCAGCATCTACCATTCCTCACACCAGAAGAGGCAATGGCAGAAATTGAAAAACGGCAGGATGAAGAAATTAAAAGATTTTCAGCAGACGATGAAGAGGAAGAGGAAGAACAGGAAGGGACTGATACTAAGTGAGTAGTTACTCCGACAAATACACAGAAAAAAGGCTGAGAGAGGTAGAAAAGCGGCTGCAACAGGTATATCAGGAAGCGCACAAAGAGCTGAAAGAAAAGGCTACGGAGTACTTTAAAACGTTTCAATCACGCTACCTGAAAGAGTATAACGCATACATGGAAGGGAAATATACAGATGCAGAGTTCTTCCAGTGGGTCAGCAATCAGGTAGCGCGAGGGGAAAGGTGGGAAGCTCTGAGAGATCAGATGGCAAGGCGACTTACTGATGCAAACAAACTGGCGGCTGACTATATCAATAACGTTACTCCTGAGGTGTTCCGCGAAAACTACAACTACTCAGCCTATGAGATTGAGAAGGGAAGCGGCATAAGCTTTGATCTTCTGGACGAGGACACAATCAGGAGACTGTCCGAGGGTGAGATTGAGTTGCTACCACCTGCAAGAGTAGATATCCCAAAGGATGAGCGATGGAATCGCCAAAAGGTGCAGAATGCAGTGCTGCAAGGCATCTTACAAGGGGATGCAGTGGGCGATCTGGCAAAACGGCTAGAAAACGTCACCAACATGAACCGCAGTGCAGCTATCAGAAATGCAAGGACGATGATAACAGGCGCACAGAATGGTGGGCGGCAAGAAAGCTATAACCGTGCCTCTGCCATAGGGATTGAAATGCAGAAAGAATGGATGTCGGCAAATGATAACCGAGTGAGAAATTCACATAAGCAATTAAACGGAGTAAGGGTGAGGTATGACGAACCATTCCCAAACGGCTGTATGTACCCTGCCGACCCTAAAGGCAAGCCGTGCGAGGTATACAACTGCCGCTGTACTATGGTAGCAATCACAATACACGCAGATCAGACGAGGAGAAACGATCACAGCGTAAAAAGTTATAAGGAGTGGAAACAGAGACATGGGTAGCATAAGAATTGAGATTGATAATACTGATGCTGTTATCCGTGCCAGTCGCGATCAGATCAAAAAAGCACTAGAGGAGTGCGGACTGACAGCGGAACGATATGCCAAGGAGAAATGCCCTGTCGATACTGGAAACCTGCGTAATAGCATTACACATCAGATGGACGGAGATAACAAGGTACTGATAGGTTCTAATGTAGAATATGCACCGTATGTTGAGTTAGGCACTGGAAAGTATGCTGACGGGGGTAGAAAAACCTCGTGGGTATACGAGGATAGCAAGGGCAACTGGCACATGACAAATGGGCAGAAAGCGCAACCATATTTGAAGCCTGCACTTGCAAATCATACGGATGAGTATGCAAAGATTATACGAGAGAATTTGGAGGGTTAACACCCTCCTTTTTCTTTTGCCATTTTGAAAGTTGGCACAACATCAATCAAAAATCATGGTAGGGTGTAGCCACTGTAAAGAATAACAGTCGCAATACGGCTATAGCGCGAGAATGCGCCCCAAAGAATAGGAGAAGAAATAGCAATGGCATTAAAAAAATCAGATTTTAGAGAGATCATTAAAAACCAAAACGCAACCGATGAGGAGAAAATTTCTGAGATTCTTGAGCTAGCACACGCTGAGGTAGACTCAATCAAGACCGAGCGTGACACCTTAAAGGCTCAGCTTGCCGAAGCTCAGAAGGGCAACAGCGACAAGGAAAACGAGTGGAAAACCAAGTATGAGTCCGAGCATGATGCTTTTGAAAAGTATAAGAGCGATCAGGCACAGGCGGCAGAGCTTACAGCGAAAGAAAACGCTTACAAGCAGTTGCTTACTGATGCAGGAGTTTCCAATAAGTTGGTTGATCTGGTAGTAAGGGCGAGCGCAAAGCAGATTTCCGATATCAAGCTCAAAGACGGCAAGATTGAAGGAGCTGACGAGCTTACAAAGTCCATCAAGGCAGAATACAAAGATTATATCGTGGACACGCAGAAGAAGGGGGCAAACCTCCCGAACCCACCGAAGAACGATGAATCAAATGATTTTGAGAAGATGAGCCTTGGGGACAAGATGGCATATGCAAATGAGCACCCAGACGCGCCAGAGGTTAAGACATGGCTCTCTAAGTAAAGGAGTAATACATGGCAGTATTTGATAACAAACACTTTAATAGCGAGGTATTTGGAAAATACCTCGAAACCGTACCGAGAATTAAGCAGAACGCTTTTTTAAGAGCAGGTATTTTTAACGTTAGAGACGAGCTTAAAACATTACTTGCAGATCAGACAGGCGGCAACTACGTTGTATTGCCCATGGTTGGCTTAATTGGCGGTGATGCTCAAAACTACGATGGCAAAACTACGATTACACCTAACAGCATTGATAGCTATATGCAGGGTATTGTAGCTTATGGTAGAGCTAATTCGTGGGGAGAGAAGGACTTTACTAAAGATATCACGGGACATGATTTTATGGTAGATATTGCAAAGCAGGTATCTGGCTACTGGGATGATAACCTACAGCTTAATATCTTAGCTGTCCTTGAAGGTATTTTTGGCATGACCGAAACGGATGATGCCAAGTTTGTTGAAGCGCACACACTTGATATCACTGAGGCAGGCGAAAAGACTGTGGGTGTAACCACACTTAATAATGCTATCCAGAAAGCAGCAGGTGCAAACAAGAATATTTTTTCACTTGTGATTGCGCATTCTCAGGTAGCTACTAATCTTGAGAACTTGCAGGTATTACAGTACGGCAAGGGTGTAGATGCAAACGGAGTTGAAAAAGATCTGACACTTGCTACATGGAACGGCAGAACCGTACTAATTGATGATGATGCTCCGTTTGACTCTGATACAGGCGCATACACAACTTATATTTTAGGGCGAGGTGCATTTGATTATTGCGATATTGGCGCAGCAGTGCCAAATGAAACAACTCGTGATCCGTTTAAGTATGGTGGACAGGATTTTTTGATCTCCCGTCAGCGCAAGGCAATTGCTCCGAGAGGAATCACTTATAAGCAGCCTACAACCACAACGTCTCCAATGCCAGCTGATTTTAAAACAGCTTCGAACTGGACACTCGTTGAAAACGCAGAAAAAACTCAGAAGATTGATCACAAGGCAATTCCGATTGCTCGTATCAAGTCTTTAGGCTAAGGAGGGACAGGTTGATGCTGTATCTGGTATTAAAACACCTTCGCAATTTTTTTGTGGTTGATCACAGAGAAAATACATACACCATCAAGGGAAACGAGATCACTTGCGTAGGCAGTGATGGGGTACAGCATTCTATCGACTTTCTACAGCAAGGACAATACTTTCTGGTAGAGGGGTCAGTATTTAACGATGGTGTGTATCAATTCCCTTGTGAGCGTGTAAATGAGACGTTCACTGGGGCAATATCAGCCCTAGCAATCCCACAAGAGGTTGTGGAGCTAAGCCGTGATATTGCAGCATGGCAAGAAAAATACGGTGATCCTACACCGTATATGTCAGAGTCTTTTGGCGGTTATAGCTATACCAAGGCGACCCAAGGAAGCACAGGAACCGCCACTTGGCAGGAGGCTTTCAGAAACCGCCTGCACACATGGAGGAAGATATGAAACTTGTAGAAAATATGATGGAAGGCTGCAGGCTGATTGAGAAAAAGCGTGTACCAGATGGCGCAGGGGGCTTTGAAACCACATGGGTAGAAGGGGCAGACTTTCAAGCAGCCATTATCCGTGATACATCCTTAGACGCTCGTGTCGCTGAGAAATCAGGGGTAACAAGCGTTTTTACAGTTACTACACACAGAACTTGCCAGCTTGCATATCATGATGTTTTTAAGCGGCTTTCGGACGGCAAGACCTTCCGCGTAACCTCTGATGCAGGAGACAAGGTATCACCGCAGGTATCTGGGCTAGATATGGCGCAGGTGACAGCAGAGAAGTGGGAGTTAACGACATGATGAATACAAAAAATAGTGTAACGGTACTCGGATGCGAGTATCAGATTACAGTAGTTCAACACGATCAGTATAAAACGTGTGAGGGCTGTGATGGGTGGACTGACCCATATAGTAAAAAAATCTTCCTCATCGATCAGACTGCCAACCCAGACTGTGATCCAATCGCAACTGACCCAGTAGGACGAATGAAACTAGTACTTAGGCATGAAATTGTACACGCTTTCCTTAACGAGTCTGGACTTGTCTACAACTCAAATTTTTCGATGCAGGGATGGGCGATCAATGAGGAAATGGTTGATTGGATTGCATGGAACGGCGACAAACTGCATAAGGCATGGAAGGAGACAGGACTAGTTGAGTAAAGATAAGGCATTACAGGCATGGTTTACGGCTTTTGGCATGACGGCTTATCCTTCCACATCCGTTCCCGATGACACAGTTTTTCCGTGGCTGACCTATGAGTATATCACAGGCAGCTTCGGGGATTCGGACGTGGCTATAGTAGTCAATATGTGGTTTTGGACGGAATCGGAGTCAATCCCCAACCAAAAAGCCGAGGAATTTAGAAAATATATCTTAGAACATGATTTGATTGAGTGTGACGAGGGCTT
>ERZ824473.3230-NODE-3230-length-16571-cov-3.878058_pt1 | contig 16571 bp, 17 predicted proteins | sample MGYA00519874_ERZ824473 | MGnify/ENA primary metagenome ERZ824473 (study PRJEB31778, sample SAMEA3449151) | human gut metagenome | biome: human gut; feature: human-associated habitat; material: faeces | place: United Kingdom | collected 2010/2012 ... | reverse complement strand
TGTCCGCAAATCATGAGACAATTTAAGAACTTTCGTGTGGCGCTTTTGCCGCTGCTGAATAAAACATAATCGCGCGAAGCCGATGTCTGAGTTGCCATCTGCCTTATTTTCACTAGCAGATGGCAGCGAGTTTCGGTTCGCGCGATTTTATAATGTCTATGAAGCAGCGGCATTAGCCGCCACTAGAAAGTTCGCCCATTGTCTCTGATTTGTCGGACACACTCCGGGAGTGTCCAAACGTGGAAGAGACACGGAATCCGATGCAAACATTGAGCAGGAAGAAATGCACACATTTTTCTCCAACGAATATTCCATCTGCATTTCCACATGAAATCCCCAAGTGCGTTTCTTATAATATTACTTATCAACCCAAAAGCGGTCTATGCTTATTGTGGCAATTCCACAGGTCTATCCTTAAACTAATCCCATGAGGCTCGGAACTCCGAGGGAGAGTCCCGGTACAAAGGTTACCAGAAGAAGCATCACGATCAGTACCAGGAAGTATGGAATAAGCTTCGGTGTTACTTCCTCAATCGATACATGTCCGATACCGCATCCGACAAAAAGTACGGAGCCTACCGGCGGTGTGATATTTCCAAGGCACATATTGAAAATTAACATTACGCCAAACTGGATGTCGCTCATGCCAAAGCTCTGTGCAATCGGCAGGAAGATCGGTGTAAAAATCAGGATTGCCGGAGTGATGTCCATGAACATACCGATGATCATCAGAATGACGTTCATCAGGATGAAGATGACATATTTGTTTGTGGATACCGAGAGCAGCGCGCTGCTGATTGCTGCCGGGATTCCGGAATAAGCCATCACGAATGACATAGCGGAAGAAGCGGAAATCAGGAACAGGATGATTCCGGAAGTCTTTGCAGAGTTCAGGAGAATCTCCATAAATCCCTTGAAATCGATACTCTTGTAAATGATGGACAGGATGAGGCAGTAAAGAACTGCAATACCTGCACCTTCCGTTGCAGTAAAGATACCGGATACGATGCCGCCGATAACGATAATGATCAGCAGCAGGGACGGGATGGCATCCCAGATGGTCTTCGCAACACTGATGGATTTGTCACGGCCGGTCGCCTTGATGCCCATTTTTTTCGCATAGATGAACGCAACCACCATACAGCCGAGACCCATGAGGATACCCGGAACATATCCAGCCATGAACAGCGTGGAAATGGATACGCCGCCGGCTACGGTAGAGTAAACGATGAATGCAGAGGTCGGAGGAATCAGAAGTCCGGTCGGTGCGGAAGCAATGTTGGCTGCCGCCGAGTAAGCCGGATCATACTCCTGCTCTTTTTCAATCGGACTGATACATCCACCCATTGCAGATGCAGCCGCTACGGAAGAACCGGAGAGCGCTCCAAAAAGCATGTTTCCAAGGATATTGGCCTGTGCCAGGTTTCCCGGAAGTTTTCCCACAAAAAGCTGTGCAAAATTGACAAGTCTCTTTGCGATACCGCCATTGTTCATGATATTACCGGCAAGGATGAACAGAGGAACCGCCAGCAGGGAAAAACTTTCGATACCAGAATTCATCTTCTGCATGGTAATAAACGTAATCTGATCCCAGGAAAGGGTAGACATTGCGGTTACGATGGAAGATACAATAATACTTACAGAAATCGGAACACCCATGAACAGCAGTACGCCGAAAACGACAAACAAAATGATAGTTGTTAGTACGATATTCATTTTTTCCCTCCTTATTCTTCTACTTTGTTTCCGGTAATGTCTTCGTAGAGATTAATAATCTGTGCGATGATGATAAAGATGCCGGAAATCGGTGCGATGGAATATACCAGCGTTCTCGGAACTCCCAGAAGTGCGGAGAATTCCGCCCTTGCAGACACTGCCAGCTTATAACCGCCAATCGTGATTACAAAGATTGCAAGGAGTAGAATCAGCGCATCAATGAAGATAACCAGAATCTGATGCGGTCTTCCGGTCAGTTTATCTCTTACCAGGGTCAGTGCCATATGCTCTCTGGTGGAAAATGCATAGGCCGCGCCGATAAAGCCGGTCCAGATCAGCGAGTACTTTACCAGTTCCTCGGTAAATGCCGCCGGGCTGTTGAGGACGTATCTGGTAAATACCTGCCACAATACCAGGAAGGTCATGAACGTCAGAAGGACTGCGCAGCAAGCCGCGAGAACTTTGTTCATATATTTCTTAATCGTGCCTAAGGTCTTAGCCATTTTTTACTCCTCCTCTTCTCTGATTCCATCAATTCTATCTAGCAAATCCGCAACTCCCGGATATTCTTCGCGGTATTCATCGATCATTTCCGCCGTCGCTTCACGGAAAGCTTCCTTATCTACATCGTAGACAAATTCCACACCCATATCTTCCGCTTCCGTAATTGCTTCATCCACAGCCTGATCCCATGCTTCCTTGTGCCATTCGGTCGCATCGTGCGCACATTGCAGGATGATTTCCTGATCCTCCGGAGCAATATTGTTCCATACTTTTGCTGACATGACCATCACGTCAGGAATCATCGCGTGCTGGTCAACAGAGTACACCTTGCAGACCTCGCCGTGCTTACCTGTGGTCAATGCCGTCTCATTGTTCTCGGTTCCATCGATAATGCCGGTGGAAAGTGCCGTATAAACATCACCATAGGACATTGCCACCGGAGTTCCGCCAAGCGCTGTCAGCATATCCGTCTGCGACTTCATATCCTGTACACGGATTTTTAATCCCTTTAAGTCTTCCGGCACACGGATTGCCTTGTCCTTTGTATAGAAGGAACGGGCGCCGGATGTGAAGTAGGTGATCGTCACAAATCCGTCTTCCTCGGAAGAAAGGAAGAAATCCTGCATGTCCTCCGAATCCATAATGTCGTAGAAGTCTTCGGTATCATTGAAAATGTACGGAAGGCCGAACGTATTGTAGGCTTCGTTGTAGGTGGCAAGACCCGGTGCGGAAACCTTGGTCATTGCGATTACGCCTGCCTGCAGCTGCTCTAAGTTCTCTGTCTCAGAACCAAGCTGTCCGTTCGGGAAAATGTTGATAATGATGCGTCCGTCGGTCTTCTCTTTTACCTCATCCGCAAACTGCGTCATGGCATTATGGACGGTGTGCGTCTCGGAAAGACCGTGTGCCAGAGTCAATACCATCGGATTCTCTGCCGTTGCCTCTGCACTGTTGGAAACTCCGGAGTTTGCGCCACAGCCGCCTGCCGCAATTACGGTCGGCAGAACGAGCGCTGCCGCCAAAATGAGGGCGATGTTCTTTTTCATTGCTTTTGTTCTCCTTTTCCTTTTTTATTTTAATTTAAATTACATTCCAATCATGTCGAATACCTCAAAGGAAATCATCACCTGATGATCCTTCTTCGGATTCGGGTACTTCACCTGTACCGACTTTAAGCTCTGGCTGTAATACCAGCCGGTCTGCGCCTCTTCAAATTTGCGTCTGTGAAGGAAATGCGGAACTTCCACACCGTCAATCTGAACATAGAACGGCGCTTTTTCCCTGTGTACCACATCCAGATACATCGTATCCACGGTATTCTCATATTTTCCCTCATAAGTGAAATCTACACAGGTTCTGACTCCTGCCGTCACTTTGATCTTTGTCTTCAGATATGCCCCGTTCTGGTACTCATTGGTCTTTCCGTCATCGTCATATACGGTAAATTCAGAATCTACGTCCGGCGCCATAAGAATATGAAGTCCCGTTACCGTCTCATGCATCAGATTGTAGATCTGATTCTCCGCCATCGGAATAATCGCACCGCTCTTGATGTAAAGCGGGATGGAACTGATATCGACCGGCACCTCGATCGTCTGTCCCGGCGCATACGCTTCTCTGGTATAAAAATCATAGAAGCGAACGTTCTCATCCCCCGTCTGCGGCAGGTAAATGCTTCTCGTCTCCGCCCCTTTTTCCACAACATTAGCGACCAGGAGTGAATCGCCCCACATAAAATCTACGCCTTCATTGTAGGTCTTCGGGTCATTCTGAAATGCCATAAACATCGGCTCCATAATCGGAAGACCGGTCTCATGCGCTCTGCTCTCCAGAGAATACAGGTACGGGATCATGCGGTAGCGGAACTTGATTGCGTCCCGGATATACTGCTTCTTGTCCGTGTACATCCACGGTTCCGTTACCGTATTGTCCGTGTTGGTAGAATGGATGGAAAATCTCGGCATAAAGATACCGTTCTGCACCCAGCGGACGAAAAGCTCCGGTTCCGGAGAAACACCGTAGAAACCTCCGACATCGCAGCCATGGTTTGCGACTCCGGAGAGCCCCATTCCGAGAATGGTTGCAATATTGTATTTTAACGTATCCCAGCAGGTCAGGTTATCGCCTGCCCACACCTGCGCGTAACGCTGGATTCCGGCATGTCCGGACCGGCACACGGAGAACGGGCGAACCGATGGATTGTACTCCGTTACCGCTTCATTGGACAGCTGGCACATGAGGTTGCTCATAACCGGCTTCATCGTACCGATCGTACTGCCTTTTCCCTCGAAATATACTCTGGCGTCCTTGTCTACCATGGAATCGTATTCACAGTTATCGTTCCATACAGACTCGCAGCCATACTGGATCAGCCCCTGCTTCAGATACTCTTTCCAGTTCTTGCGGTTCTCTTCTTTGGTAAAGTCGACAAAAATTCCGGTTCCGCCCCACCAGGTACCGATTCCCGGCTCATCCGTTGTGCTGTCGAGGACGAACATCTTCTTTTCTTTCATCTCCTCCAAAAGCGGATGAACGAGAAGCATTCCCGGCTTTACATTCGGTGAGACAACGATGCCCGCCTGCTTCATCTTTGCAAACCAGTCCGCCGGGTCCTTGAATCTTTTATAATTCCAGGTAAAGCTGCATCTCTTGATGCCCTGCTCTGTCTCAACGGCACAATATCCTGAGGAAAGCTGGAAACCATCCACCGGAATGCCCTCTTCCCTGGTGGTGTCAATGAATTCCAGGATTGCATCGTCACAGTTTTCCGGCAGTTCCGGATAGTACATCGACGATCCCAGATATCCGAATGCAGACTTCGGAAGAAGTACGGACTTTCCTGTCAGATCGGTGTAGCGCTCAATGACCTCCCCGATCGACGGTCCCGCGATCAGGAATAAATCCACATCGCCTGCATCCGCACGGAAGGAAGAATAACGGTGCCAGTAATTCCGCTTCTCGCGTCCCATATTAAAGTCACATTCTGCCGTGCTGTGATAAAAATATCCGACGGCTTTTTTCGTGCCGCGCTGCAGCTTAATGTAGAACGGAATATGCTTGTACAGAGAATCGGTCTCCTTCGCATTGTATCCCATCGCATCTCCGGGAGCCATGTTCATATATTTCTCTGCTTTATTGATCTCGCCGCCTTTTTCACCAAATCCGTAAAAATAATCGTCATCCTCGATCTGGCTGGTATGAATGCGGCGCCTGTTAGAATCCTCACGGTACGCAAGCTCCGGAATATCCGCATGAAGCATGGTTCCTTCTGCATCATAGACACAGATGCGGAACGGATCTTTTTCCACTTCCACACGGAGCTTCTTTCCGGTAATCACTGCCCTGGTCTCACCATCCACCAGTGTAGATTCCGCCACGGTAATCCGCTTCCGGTAATCCTTCATCAGTTCATCTGTGCGGGATTCCCACGCGGTTGTTACCAGACTGTAGGACGCTTCATCCCAGTCTCCGTCAAAGCCCGCCCGGATACGGATGATATCATCCGTAAGGAACCATACACGAATCTCCACTGCATCTGCAGCAATCGAATAATAATGATTCTGTGCTGTGACAGCACCTGCTTTGTAACATACTTTCACGAGTTTTCCTCCTTTGGTTTTGTAACTCTTTTTCTTATTGTCTATATCCGGTTCATTCAGATCTGTTTTCCTTCTGTCATCATCTTACAAAACCTCAGGTTCAATAACTATACAGACTTTGTTCAAAATCGCACTTTTTTTTACATATCTTGCACTTGTTGCGTTTTCGCTTTATAATTTCTATAGAAACAGAGTTTTTTATTTTCTATGAGGTGCCTTATGATTGATGTTGCACAGACAAGTATGGCCGCCGGTGCAGCCTGCGCCATCGCCCAGGTAACCGGCGTCAATGACAATATGTCGCAGTCTCACTATCACGATTATTTTGAGCTGTATTTTCTCGACAGCGGGGAGCGCTATCATCTGATGGATGACAAACTCTTCAAGCTTCAGGCCGGGGACTGTATTCTCTTCCCTCCACAGACGATGCACCGTTCCTACGGTGACCAGGATATGGCATTTTCGCGGGTGGTGCTGTATTTCCGCCCGAAAACGATCACCTCGGCGGATCTTCTTCATAAGCTTCTCCACTCGCAGGTGGTTTACCGTCCTGACAGTCAGGAGATCCACCAGCTGCGGCGTATCATCTATGCCATGGAAGAGGAGCAGCATTCGCATCTGGACTGCCACGACGAATGTATGCAGTCTCTTTTGAACCTGATTATGGTGCAGCTTCTGCGCATGAATCAGGAGAGCACCGGCATCCTCCGCGAGACCCGGGTTACCAAAGTGATTCAGTATATCCATAACCATTACGCAGAAGATATCACACTCAAAGACCTCTCCGAGCGTTTTTATGTCAGCGAATATTACCTCTGCCGGGAATTCAAGAAAAGTACCAAGCGCACGATCGTGGAGTATATCAGGCAGACACGCATCATGAATGCCAAGCGGCTCTTTATGGAAACGGATCGGAATGTCACCGAAGTCGCCAGGGAGACCGGTTTTTCCAACCTGACGCATTTTAACCGGGTCTTCCGGGAAGTCGCGGATGTTACACCGTCCGAGTACCGGAAACGCTGTCAGGAGCTGCACCGCTGATGTGTCGTCAAGCCCGGGCTTTTTGTTTTTTATTATTTTTTCATGAATACACGAAAACGGGGCTGCAGAGAAACGTTTCCCTGCAGCCCCGTTTTTATAATGTGATATCTTTGTTTGCCAACCTTCTGCTCTCAGAATATTGGCTTATCAGTTCATAATATAGTGCACTCTGCTCTCCTCATACCGGTCTTCCTGCGCTCTCTCCTCTGCCGGGTAACCGCAGGGAATCAGCGCGAACGCATGAAGATCCTCGGGAATATCCAGCACTTCCCGCACCGCTTTCATTCTGCCTTCATCCGGCGATATTCCCATCCAGACCGCGCCAAGTCCAAGCTCGTCCGCCTCCAGCAGAAGGTTCTCCACCGCCGCGCTCATATCGATATTAAAATATTCCGGTGCAATCCCCTTAGACCGGAAGCACGGCACAAACACGACCGGCGCGTCTTTCGCACATTTTGCATAAGGCGAAGCCTCTGACAGCCGCCCGATCACCGCCTTGTCCTTCACCACATAAAATTCCCACGGCTGCTGATTGCACGCGGACGGAGCCGCCATCGCCGCTTTTAGCATCAGCTCGATTTTCTCCTGCTCCACGTCCCTGTTCTGATATTTTCTTACACTGATTCTGTGAAAAATACTGTTCATCCCGTATCCCTGTCCTCTCTGCATGTTCCGCCGGCGGTCTTCCCTTACTTTCTGCCATGCACGGCTGTCCCTGCCGCGCTCTGCCTTATGTCCGGTACTCCATGTTCCGGCTGTCCATACTTTTTATCTGTAATCTTCCGACACTTCCATGTACTCCCGGCTGCGATACTCCTCGTTTAGCTCCCGCAATTCCTTTTCGCCATATCAATACTCCTTTCTGATCTCATCCTCAATGCCATACATTTTCTTAAACCGTTCCAGATCCGCCGGCCCCTTAATCAGCATCACTTCCTCGATCTTTCCCGTATGAAGATCCTTGAAACCGGCAATCTGCTCGCCGTTGCAGATGCTCGCCTTAATCACCGGCTTTTGGCTGGTTTTATCATAAGTCTGTGCGGGAATTTTTTTCTTAAACAGTTTCGTTGTGGTCACCTTCTTTCACGTGGAATGATTATGTCTATTTCTTTTCCCTTAAGTACGATTACAAAAACATTCATAACTCATCCTTCGTATCCCGCATAAAAGTCATTGCGCATTTTGTAAATCATACTCGCAAATATATCCCATTTTCCCAGTGTATTGCGGTGATGTTTCCAAAAGATTATCTGGTGCCTCGAATACATAAATTTGATTTGTTTCTTTATTATACTTTACCAGACCACAATCCGTTTCATCTCGTTCTGGTTTCCATTCCTGTTCACTATATGCATAATCTGGCCAGTGATAATCCCAAAAATCATACCTTGACGGCATAACATTCTCGTAGCTTCCGTCAGAATTAATCCAACGAGATACATAAAATGTATCTCCAACCCATTCACTGCTTCTATAGCCAACAAATAGCGCATAGCTTTCCATCCCTTGTTCCCGTATCTGAGCAGCTATCGTGTTTGCTTCTTCATTACAAGTAATGGTTGCAAGATATCCGCCTTTTTGCTTACAGGCTTCCTGCGCTTCATCCCATGTAGTATCTGCTGCAATGAATTCATACCGGTGATCATAAGAAATCCACTTACCTGTCTTAATCTGGTACACAAATTCGTTATATGTTTTGAAATTATCAGGATATCTGCTCTGCTCCAAATCATAAAACTCCGCAACCTTCGAATCAAATGTTTCTTCGCTTACCTGTTCACCTTCCCACTCATAGGTAAGTGTATCCGGAGAATTCTCATCCGTAAAACATGCTATACCAGATCCGATAACTGTAAATTCCCCGTTTTCGTATTTTGTAATACTTAGCGGATAAAAACCCATATGACCCGTGTTAGTATAAACCAATCCACTTTTTTCAATGTACTGTGATCCAATTCTCGAGAAATATCCCTCGACTATTTCACCATCATAGTACCCAATAATAGCTTGTCCCGAAGCCTCAATACCTGTATCAATGAACATTTCTGGGATATCATCATCATCTAAATAAATAAACGTAAAAGAAACTTCTCGCGCGCAAGGCGCTACTTCCGTATTAAGATAATCCAAATACGCTTTTCTCCAGGCATCTTCTGGGTCGGACTGCGCTAACCCTTCCAGCGTTTCTGTCCCTTCAGATGACTCGTTTGGTATTGAAGATTTCTGTTGTTCAGACGTTGTATCTCCCGTTGACATTGAGCCGCATCCTACCAATGATGAAAAAAAAAATATAAAAACAATCCATCTCATTTTTTCCATGTTATTCATCCCCTTAGATGATGATTTATATTTTTACGCATCAAATGCATTTTTTGATAATTATTATACTAAAGTTCCAACTAAAAAGCACCCCATAATGATGCCTTTCGTTTTGATTGAAAATTTCATCCACCGCTTTCTGAATATCTCCTTTTCCACGAGCCGTTTCTATAATATTCAAAACTCTACTCTGACTCTCGCTGATGAAGGGTGATAAGGTGATCAAGATTGGAGAAATAGGCTCCAACCTCACTTTGTTCGTCCAGTGATGGTAATCCTGCACACAACTCCACCATCAACCACAAACACGACTTTCCCTTTTGCTTTATCGCTGATCTTATCATAAAGTCTGCCGGCACTCATAGACTCACCTTTTACAGTGAATGGGCTGTTCGCTACATATCCGACCTTCCCAAGTCCTTTCACTTTTACTTGTATTGCCTCTTTGTCATACTCATTATCCGGCTCTTTTACAAGTTTCACTTTCATACCCTTTTTCATAAAATCACTGCCAAAATAATGCCTGCAACCAGCTATTGTAAAATACATCTCATCCATAATAACACCTCCGCTTAAATTAAAGGATCATCGTTTCTTTCTGATCTCATCGTACTATATCAGCTGTCCCATAATCATCCCTTACACATCGAATCTCTGTTCTTTATCCGGCTTATTTATCATACTCTTCGAGCTCCTGCTCAATTTTTTCATTCCTGTAATCAACAATATCACCGATCAGAAGAACCATTTCTGATGCTGCTATCAGAATCAGTCCTGCCCTTGCAAGAGACTTCCCGACTGTGTCGTTCGTTTTCTTAGCCTCCTCCGCACTCTTTCCAAGCAACCTGATCAGCTCAATATTTGCCAAACGCTGCAAATTTCTATTGATGGCTTTATTATCCTTATGAATATCTCTTAATGTCACTTTGTTTGTCATGATGATGACCCTCCTTTTGTCTTATCCAACCATATCTTTGATATTTTCTACTACATGCAGTTTCTCTTCCTGTTCGCTGTCTGCAAGCTGCAGATTCGCCACTTCATTCTGCCCTGAAACGCCCATGAGCCCTTCAACTTCTGCAAGGTTCGCTTCACAGGTATCTGCAAGTGCGTCACAGTCTATATAGTCCGTCAATGCATACAGGCAATCCAGTTCCATTGATTTTGATTTTCTTTCAAGTCTGAGTTCTTTTAATCGCTTAAACACTTTATACCCCTGTGTCACATTGCAATTCGTATCTTCCGCTTCCAAAAGGGTCTCTTCGATTTCCTCATCTATCTCTCTAATATCCATCTGGAGATTTGTTATGTACTGACCGGCATTCCGATAAAACTCTGCCTGCTGCCTTGCAAATGAGAGCCAGTCGTTTTCTTTTCCATCAAACGGAGTAATGTTTCTCTCCTCAAGCATTGTCTCTTCACCACCTTCATCTTTTTGTACAGGTTCAACCACAAATCTTTGTTTTTGAATCTCATGGCCATGCTCCATCTGCCGTATATCCGCTCTTTGCAACCGCTTATCTTTGAGTGTGCAATTTTCAAACAGTTCATCATACTTTCTTGGTCTATATTTTCGTGTCTCCAGCCCTTTGATGCATTTAAGTGCCTGTTTTGCCTTGGCGACATTCATATTCGTTCCGAAATTATTCTGGAAGTATTCAATTCTCTGGAGCTCGTCTTTGATATCTCTCCTGTTTTCCCGACACACTCTTAACAGTTCCACTAAATCTATTGCCTCTTCTTCGTTCGTCTCACATAGTTCAATATAATGCAGAATATCGCAAATTTTCTGTTCTATATCGGAATGCTTTTTCGCCAGTTGTTCCCGGTAGTCCTTCAAGCCTTCCACAAGATAGGTGAAATGTGTCAGATATTCCGCCCAGTCGATTTCTGACAGGTCATATGACGACACGTTTTTTTCAACTGGTTCTGATACCTCATCATACGCGAGTTCCTTAATCGGAGAAACAAACGCATCTTCATACGCTTCGCCACTCTCTACTGCTTCCGCATCCCTGTCTTCTGCCTTTTCTTCAAGCGGAACCATACAATAAAACGCGGCTTTTTTTCCTACACATATGCGGCTATTCGCCTGCGCAAATGTAAATACAGTCGCATCCTGTTCACCTGCCACTGCCACCAGCTGATCCGCCTGGTTTGTTCTATAATAATTTCCGCTGTAATCCATTATGTAGTATAAAGCATCTGCTCCCATAGGCACCTCCAATACTGCGTCCTCGCCCTTGCCACATCATGTATCCTCAAAAAAATAAGAACCAGCAAGAGTTTATCTCTTATCTGATTCTCATTATAAAGATCGGGGTGTCCCATAAACACACCTTGCAGATCGAATTTTTGTTCTTATTTCTTATATTGCCGGATCAACCGGTCAATTTCAGCATTCATCATTTCCACTACATTCTCAGGTCCCGTGAGTGTAACTCCGTCACCGAGACCGATAATCCATGCCAGGAACTGTCTGCTGACGGCAACTTCTACATTCACGACAAACCTTTCATCATCCAGCCGGATCATCGAAACATCTTTGCCAAAACGGTCGATCATCACTCCCGCAAAAGAATTGTCACACTCAATTCGTACTAATTCCTCTTTGCCGCCGTACATTCCAAACATTTTTCTGGCATATGCTGCCATATCAAATGCCTTAAATGCCTGTCTGCCTTCCCTTCCTCTGCCATTTGACTGGATATCGAGCATTTTGTCCACTCGAAAATGCTTGATCATTCTCTCCGAACTGTCGTATGCAATCAAATAGTAATTCTCATCATCCCAGGATAAAGCCCACGGACTCACCTCGTATAGTGCACCATCATGCCGTAGTTCTATCTTCTTATCAACATTCCACTGGAAATATTGAAACGTTATCCTTGAATTCTCCGCTATTGCCGTATGAATCCTGTCAACATTATAATAAATGCTCTCATTCATCGTCTTGACACGGCCAGCCACAAATACCTGCCGATGCAACTGAGAGGCTTCATATTTGCTCGCAAGACCCTCGATCTTTTTTATCAGCTCGTTGGACTTCTTAACTGTGATAAATTTTGCCGACTGCACAGAATCAACCAATAACTTTAATTCTGCAAGCTCAAACTGGCGGTTTCCAATATGGTAGGAATATGTTCTGTCCTCCTGGATTCCAATAATATCTAATCCGTATACCCTAAGATTTTCAATATCATTATACAAGCTTTTACGTTCCGCACTTATGCCATATGCCGCAAGGGCGTCAATCATTTCCGGCATCGTAATGCTGTGTGTTTCGTCCGTTCGCTCAAGCAAAATTTTCATAAGATATATCAGTTTCAATTTTTGATTTGACGACTTAGGCATGGCACACCTCCAAAACACACAAACTTCCCTTATATGATAGCATAAATAATCCTAGTATGTTGCAGTGACATACCCATTCCATGGGATTCTGACTCTTCATTTCCTCAGTAACTCTCTCTGTGCCTCTGCATCTGTCCAGCTATTTTCTTTCTACTCTTTCCAGATCAATCCCGCAGACAGGTTTCTGAACTAACCAGCTACTGATTTTTTACATTTTCTCCATCCGATAAAATGCGCCTTTTTTCTCTATCAATTCTTCGTAAGAGCCACATTCCAGAACATTTCCTTTTTCAATCACAGCAATCCGGTCAGCATTGCGAATGGTAGACAGACGGTGGGCTACGATCAGTGTGGTACGTCCTTTCACAAGTTTCTGGATTGAATCCTGAATCTTCTTTTCAGAGATGCTGTCAAGCGCAGAAGTTGCCTCATCCAGAACCAGGATCTTCGGATTCCGTAAAAATGCACGGGCAATGGAGATGCGCTGCCGTTGTCCGCCGGAAAGATTTTCCCCATGTTCTGTGATCATCGTGTCCAGACCATCAGGCAGTTTCTGGACAACTTCTTCCAGGTTGGCTGCACGGATGACATTCCATAACTGTTCCTCGGAGATGGATTCAGATCCATAGGTGATATTCTCGCGGAGAGTTCCGGTGAAGAGAATGGACTGTTGTGGAACGACGGCAATCTGCTTTCGGTAGCTGTGCAGATCCAGTTCCATCAGGTCATTTCCATCAACCAATACCTGTCCGCTGTCAGCTTTCAGGAAACCGATGGCAAGATTGAGGATTGTTGTTTTTCCAGAGCCGGAACCACCGGCAAAGGCAACTGTTTCCCCCGGCTGAATCTTGAAGTTCAGATGACTTAATACCGGTTTTTCATCGCCTTTATAAGTAAAAGATACATCCTGAAATGTAATCTCACCTTTCAGATCAACTACTTTTTTCTTCCTACGGTTGTCCTCAATATCATTTGCACAAAGCACATCACCAATCGATTCAACGGATTCCAGGCCTTTCGCAATGATTGGCAGCAAAGTCACAATACTTGCAATCTGAGCGACGATGCTGGAAAAATAAGTCTGGTATAAGGTGATATCTCCGACACCGATGATTCCTTTCCATGCAATGTAGGCTGTAAATGCAAGACAGAATACCTGAAAGATCTGAAATGCAACCCAGCTGATTGAAGAAAAGTATGTCTGAATCATATCAAGCTGAAGCCCTTTTTCAGCAACTTTACGAAGCTGTTCACTCATTTTACGGGCTTCCTGATCTTCCAGAGCGTGAGCTTTAGTTACAGGAATCATTTCAACCATTTCCATTACTTTTGCAGAAGTTTCTTCCATTTCTTTACGGAAAGCACGGTTATGGGTTTTGATTTTTCCTTTAAAACCAACAATGATCAAAACAGAAACCGGTATCGTGCAGAGGAAGAAAAGAAATACGATCCGACTTTTGAAGATGACCACTCCGAAGGATACACCAATGTTCAGAATGATAGTCAAAAGAGAGATAAAGATCTGAGATGCAAGATTTTGTATCTGTTCTACATCTCGCATGATCTTCGACTGAAGCCTTCCGGACTGCATTTCTTTGTGATAGGTGATCGACAATTGCTGAAGCTTGCAGACTAGGGCTTCGCGCAATTCTTTCTCTACTGTTCGTACCGTTTTGGCATAGAGCCAGGTATGGATGTAGTTGGTTGGTATGTTCTGTACCAGAAATACAATCATAAGGATGGTATTCAGAATCAGAATTTTGGTAATATTCCCGTTGTGGTCTGTCACTGCATTGATAATATTAGCTGTAACGATTGGAAGAACCCAGGTTGGGGAATGCTTGATAATGAAAAAGAAAACGGAACCAGCCAGCGCGCCATAGTGTCCCTTGAAAAGAGAAAGAAGCGTGCGCAGGTTACTTTTTCTGTTCCGGCTGAAGATGTGCATCATGGCAGCTTCTTCCTGCCAGAGATCCTGTTCTGAAGTTTGTTGTATGTTATTTTCTTTTGTCTCTCCCATAGTAGTCTTTAATAACCTCCTGTACCGGTTTGTTGCAGATTTCGTAGCTGGTATCTCTTGCCGCAGTACTTCTGGAAGGAAGAACCGGTGCCCATTCCCACATGGCAAAACCATTGACCCATGAGCGTTTTGCGCAGGCCTCGAACATAGCTCGATACCAGTCTGGTTGTTCCTCCAGACGTAAAGCTCCCTGATTTGCCCAGTTGTTAGGCACCATTGAGGAACCTTTTCTGGACATGCATCCTGCTTCAGCGAAGAAAAATGGTTTCTTGAACTTCTGAACGACCCTTTCAATACGGTCAAGTTCCTGTTCCCACTGATCAATCGGATAATATCCGCTGGAGGAGATCATGTCGACACAATCCCACCAGGTTACATTTTCTTCCTGATATTTATCGGTATTATAGGAAACAGGTCCGTGGTAATAGTTTCGGATCGCAGCGATTACGTTTCTCCATTCTTCACTGCGGTGTTCCGTCATTACCATCTCACATCCTGCAATAAAAAGATCACATTGTTCGGCTTCTGCAATTTGGGCATAGTGTGTCTGGAATTCTGTGTAAGAGGCAAACCAGTTTTCCCATTTCGGTTCACATGGAACATCTTTTTCAAAGAAACTGATGTAAGCGCGCCAGACACCGTTTTTACAATTGACGGTAGGTTTCAGGGCAACACGGATGCCCTTGCTTTTTGCATAACGTATCATATTGATTAATTCTTCATCTGAGAATGTGGCACTGGAAGTGTAACAAATCTCTTCTGAGTGTGCGTGCTCCTGTAGCCCTGCAGGAGCAAGGATTACGAAATCAGCAGCCGTGTGTTCTATCATATAATCAAAACTATCACGTGCAGTCTGTGTAGAAAGAGAACCACGTTTGTGAAATGGCGCAAATGTAATTCCTTTAATATATCCAAGCTGATTTTGAATTTTCATTTTGGTAAAAACCTCCTGTCTTTCGAATTATATAGTTTCTGGATGTTTTCTGCTGAAAGTATATCATGTAGAAAAAAGATATGATATAATGAATCTATTACAAAATTGTAAAAATCTATGATGGAGATAATCTGTGAAACCTTATTTTGAATGCTCAGACAAATTAAACAAACCATATGAAGCCTTTTTATTTGATGCACAGACATCTGAGATGTTTCCAATTCTTCCACATTGGCATTATTTTGTGGAGATTCTTTATATGGTGGAGGGAAAGGCGTATGTAGAGGCAGGAGAAGAGAATTATGTATTGGAACCGGGAGATCTGATCGTATTTTATCCGCAGATGACTCATGCAATTTATTCAGCAGGACAACTTCCAATCCGCTACTATGTCCTGAAATTTGATCCGGTACATCTGAATATATCCGGTTCGGCGCTTCCACCGATTTCGAGTCTGATCACCATGGCAGCAGTGGAGCAGAAGCTATCGGTTTATTTTTCGAAAGAGAAATTTAATCAGGAAAAAATGAAGCAGCTGATTCAGGGATCAGTGAAGACGTTAGAAGAAAAGCAATTTGGTTATGACATTATTATGCATTCGAATTATTGTCTTCTTATGGCAGAAATTCTTCGTGTCTGGAAGCAGGAAGGCTTTCAGATAAAAAAAAGGAAAAAGGAAACTGTATTAAGCGAAAAATTTACAGAGGTATCTGAGTACATTTCACAGCACTACCAGGAAGATCTCTCGGTGGCGGAGCTGGCGGAAAAATTTCATATGAGTTATTCATATTTTGCCGCAATATTCAAGGAGTACTATGGGCAGACCTGCAAGGAGATGGTTCTCACAGTAAGACTGCAAAAAGCGGAGGACTTATTGCAATTCACAGATTTTGACCTAACTTATATCAGCCAGGAGACAGGATTTTGTGACTGCAGCCATTTTATCAAGGCGTTTAAACAGAAGTATGGAGTGACACCGAGGAAGTATAGGATGTGTCATATTTTATATTCGAAATAAAAAGGCCGCTACTCTAAAAAATAACAGCCTTTCTTACTATATCAGCCTTTTGGAATTTGACCATCG
>ERZ824473.3199-NODE-3199-length-16710-cov-2.546863_pt1 | contig 16710 bp, 7 predicted proteins | sample MGYA00519874_ERZ824473 | MGnify/ENA primary metagenome ERZ824473 (study PRJEB31778, sample SAMEA3449151) | human gut metagenome | biome: human gut; feature: human-associated habitat; material: faeces | place: United Kingdom | collected 2010/2012 ... | reverse complement strand
GCTCCGGCAAAACGTAACTTATCTGGTCAGAGTAGGGATGAAAACATATAAGGTAGCTATGTGATCGTAATGTATGGGGTATAGAAAAAATATACATCCGAATTTCTGAAATAAACGTAACAAAAGAGTGTTGGTTGAAGGGGAAAACTTTCAACCAACACTAATTTTATTTCATTCATGGGGGAATATTGATTCAATCGCGTTTTTTGATCGGTAAACGTAGAGTGGAATTGAAGGTTATATGCTACTTTTACGAGCGGATTCTAAGACGAAAATGATGAAAAATACAGCAGTGAAAAACAATAAGGGAAATAAAATGTCCGGCTGGCTGGAAAAGTGGGAGCAGACAAACTACCGGAACATGAAAATAGCGTCTATATCAGTATTTATATTGTTGGCTATTTATATGACGGTGATACATAACTTCAATTACCTGAAAAAGGTAGAAGATTTATCACTGTTTCTTCCTTCCTGGACTTTTCTGAAAGAATGTATGATGGTGCCCGGAGGAGGATTGATATGGGGCGGCACATTCCTGACACAATTCTTCTATTATCCTTGGCTGGGTGGAGCTGTTTTTATCGCTTTGTTGCTGGTTCTCCAATACCTTGTGGGAAAGGCTTTTCGTATTCCCGACCGTTATTTTACGCTTTCGTTTGTTCCTTCCGCACTCTTATTGCTGGCATTGGTACAGTTGGGCTATGTGGTCTATATTTTGAAATCGCCGGGATATGCTTTTTCCAATCTGTTGGGCATGATAGCAGTTGTGGGAAGTTTTTGGGTGTATCGCTGTCTGAAACACTGGTTATGGCGCGGTGGGGTAGTTATTCTGTTTTCTATAGTTGGTTATCCGATATTAGGATTCTATGCCTTATTGGTAGTAATCCTGTTTGCCATTGATGAGTGCACACAGAAACGCGTGTGGTGGGCATGGAATATGCTGGTAGCTATAATTGCCATTGCTCTGGTCCCGTTATTCTATTACATATTGGTCTACACGCAATTGATGTGCGACTCTCTTTACACATCTGTCCTTCCTAGGTTTTATCCCAATGAAATGATTTTATGGATGCCTTTTGGACTATTGTATGCTTATGTGATATTTCTGGCTTTCTATGCTCATCGATGGAAACAAAAAACGGAAAGAGCTCGCGTAGTATCTGTCGTACTTGCCCTGATCGTGTTTGTTATGGCATTGGGAGGAGCATGGTATTATGAATTTGATGATGAAAACTTTCGCATAACAATCGATATGGACAGAGCTATTCTGGACAATGATTGGGAGAAAGTGGTGGACTGTGCCCAAGCGCAGCAAGGAGAGCCGACACGCTTGATTGTTTTAAATACGGATATGGCGCTTTATAAGTTGGGGCAGGCGGGCGACCGGATGTTTAAGTTTAAGATAAACGGAGTTCCTTACAGGATTATTCGCACTACTCCTGTCATGCGTAATACAGGAGCCAAGGCTTTGTACTTTCAGTATGGGAAAATTAATTATTGTTACCGTTGGTGCATGGAAGATAAAGTGGAGTATGGCATGAAGGTGGAATACCTTAAATATATGGTGAAGTGCGCTTTACTGAATGAAGAATTTGCTCTGGCACAGAAATATAACAGTACATTGGCACAGACTCTATTTCACAAAGATTGGGCGGAAAAATATCAGCGCTACATCGATGAGCCGCAACTGATGGCGGAAGATGCGGAATTTAAAATGATTAAGCCGTTGATGGCATACAATAATGCACTTGAGGGAGACGGGGGATTGTTGGAAGCCTATCTGATAAGCCAGATCGCTTACATGGAGGGAGGGCCTCCCGAACTTGTGGAACTCTCATTGCAGTGTAACTTGGTGCAGAAGGACATTGCCCGTTTTTGGCCCCGTTTTATACTATATGCTCGTACGCACGATAGGCTTCCACTGCATTATCAGGAGGCGGCAATCTTGTATTCTTACTTGGAACGCAAGGTGGACTATCGGCAGTTTAAAATAGAAGATGAAGTGGTAACTCGCTTTGATAAGTTTATAAAATTGTCCGAACAAATGGCTGGGCAATCGGATGAAAAATCAAAAGAGGTATTCAAACCCTATTTCAGCGATACGTTCTGGTATTATTACTTTTTCGTGAAGGGACTGAAAACCAGCTGATAAAGGGATTGTATGAAGATGGATTTTGCTATTGTTTTTTTCTGTCTTAGATGGATAACTTTAATATCTCAGAGTTAAATTCTACTTATCTTTGGTAATATTAATGATTTATAATATAATTTTGTCGTGTGCTTCGCATAAACAAGATTAATATGACTTAAAAAATAATACGTTATGAAGAATCAATACTTACCGCTTTACAAATTACTTTGCCTGTTTTTTTTGTTGATGTTTGTGGAAACATCCTCCTTGCAGGCAACGGAAAATTTCCGGAACTTCCGTTTCAGACAATTGAGCACTTCGGATGGATTGTCGACAAATGACATTCAACAGGTATATCAAGACAAGGAGGGCTATATATGGATGGCTACTCGTAACGGTTTGGCGAAGTATAACGGATATGAGATGAAGATTTATAAATCGAATATTTACAATTGGAATCTTCTGGGGAATAATAATATTTCATGTATTGAAGAAGATACGAAGCATCGCATTTGGATAGGTACATATGATGGACTGAATGTGCTGGATAAAGTGACCGGGAAAATTAAACAGATCAATAAAACGGAATTCAGCAATAATGCAATATCCAAAATATTAGTAACCCGGAAAGGGCAGATCTTATTAGGGACCGATCAGGGGTTGTATCAGTATATCCCGGAAAGGGACTCTTGCGTGCTTTTTACGCGGGAAACCACTAAAGATGTGATGCCGCAAACTTCCGTGAAATCTCTTTTGGAAGATTCAAAAGGAAATATATGGATCGGAACTTGGAATGAAGGGCTTTATCGTTACGATCCGGAGGAAGGTAAATATTTTGCTTATCCGAAAATGAATGAACGGAAATCGGCACACGTTGTTTTTGAAGATAGCCATCATCAGATTTGGGTAGGTACATGGGAAGGTGGATTGTTTCTGCTTAAAAATCCTTATGACATGGAGCGGGTGTCATGGGACGTTTTTCGAAATGAGCCTGCTGTCGAAAGTAGTTTGGCAGATAATACAATTTATGCTCTTTCCGAGGATCGGAACACAAATTCACTGTGGGTAGGAACACGAAGTGGATTGAGCATTTTGCCTTATGGAACAACGAGTTTTGTTAATTACTATCCGGACGAGTCCGGACATTCTATTTCGGGAAATGAGGTGACTTCCATGATTTGTGACCAGCAGGGAATGATGTGGTTGAGCACGCTTGGAGGAGGAGTAACGGCAATCATAACGCGTGAGTTGAATTTTGCATTGGATCATTTGGAAAATATTAAGAAAGTATTTAAAACTAATTCAGTAAGAAATATTTTAGTGGACGATGAGGGTCTGATGTGGCTGAGTATAGGTACTTACGGATTAGTGGTATATAATCGTCAGACGGGGGAATGGTGGAATATGCGTCAGCTTGGCTTTCCGGATACGGGTTCGACCACTTATTCCGTGTTTTCGATCATGCAGTCGCCTACTACCGGAAAAATATGGATAGGAACTTATGACGGCGGGCTCTATGTATATGATAAAAAAGCAAAATCCGGTGCTCGTGTGAAATGTTATCGGGCAAATGACACACCTTGGTTGCCCAGCGATCGTATTTATGATATAAAAGAAGATTCTCAGGGAAAGGTCTGGTTAGGAACGTCGTATGGATTCAGTATGCTTACTGCAGAGGGGAATATTTGCCGGTTTGATTTGTTGGATGTAATGGGATTGAATTTGCGCAATCTGATTGCACAGGATATTGAAGAGGGGGTTGACGGAGAAATGTGGATCGCTACCGAAAATATGGGGATCGTACGTGTAGTGGGGAATGGGAATAATGTAAAGGACTACAAAATATATAGCTATTCTCCTGAAAATGATAAGCTGAATTCACTGAAAGTGATGTGTATGTATAAAGACGAATTGGGGCGTATCTGGGCTGGTACGGAAGGATGCGGACTTAGTTTGTACGATTCTAAAATCGGTAAGTTCATATCTGTACATGTGCAGTGGAATCTTCCGGGCGATGTTATATCCAGTATTATTGGCAGTAAAGAGGATGAACTGTGGTTAGGTACGAATGTGGGATTGGTGAGACTGTATGTGCCGGAGGACCTGTCGAAAGTCAACTATAGGCTGTATACTACGGCGGACGGCATGCAGGATAATGTGTTTATCAGGAATGTGGCGTGTAAAACCGAAGAGGGGGAACTGTTTTTCGGAGGCGCCCATGGATATAACAGCTTTTTTCCGGACCGTCTGAAAGAGTCGGACTTCCAATTGTCTATTACAATAACTAATATTAAAATTTTTGATAAATCGTGGAATAATCTGGAGGATGCTGTGAGAAACAGGATATCCGAACAGTCACCCGATTTCACGAAAAAAATAGTGCTGGACTATTGGCACAATAATTTTAGTATTGAATTTGCCGTGCTCGATTATATGAATCCCGCACAAAATAAATATGCGTACAAATTGGATGGTTTCGATACGGATTGGCAATATCCGGATCAGTTGCGCCGGTTTGCCTATTACAATAACCTGCCTGCCGGTACCTATAAATTTCATTTAAAAGCGGCCAACTCCAATGGGATATGGGGAGAAAGAGAACCGGCTATGGAGATAGTGATACTGCCACCACCCTGGCGGACATGGTGGGCATATGTTATTTACGCTATTTTAATAATATCGGCGGGCTGTATATTATTCAGAATGGGAAAAAAGCGTGTGCAGCTGTACAATGCTTTGCATTTGCGCGAACTGGAAAAAGCAAAAGCGGATGAGTTGAATCATACAAAACTGCAATTTTTTACGAATATCACTCATGAATTACTTACTCCTTTGACTATTATTTCGGCAACGGTCGATGAGCTGAAACTTTGTGCTCCGCAGAATGGAGACTATTATCAGATAATGACGAACAATATCAATCGGTTGATACGTCTGCTGCAGCAGATTCTGGAATTCAGAAAAGCGGAAACTGGAAATCTGAAACTACGTGTGTCACGGGGAGACCTTGCGGCATTCGTCCGAAACAGTGTGGATAATTTTGAGCCGTTGATGAAGAAGAAAAAAATCTATTTCTCGATCATGACCAATCCCGAACCCTTTATGGCATATTTTGATTCGGACAAGATCGACAAAATACTATATAATCTGTTGTCCAATTCATCGAAATATAACAAAGAAAAAGGAACGGTGTGGGTCGATCTGAGTTATGAAAAAACATTGGATTCGGCTGTGTTGGTAGTGAAAGATAACGGAGAAGGTATTTCGGAAGAGGCTCAGAAAACACTGTTTAAGCGTTTTTATGAAGGTGATTACAGGAAATTCAATACCATAGGCACTGGCATCGGACTGTCGTTGACAAAAGATCTGGTGGAACTGCATCAGGGAACTATCTCCGTACAAAGTAAACTGGGAGAGGGTACGGCGTTTAAGGTGATTATTCCTATTAATCGCGGTGCATATAAGGAGGAGAATATCGATGATAAATCGGATGTACTGCCCGTAGCACAGCACATTCCCGTGGAAGTGGTGGAGGAAGAAGAAGAGGGACAGGCAGAGGAAAAAGGGGGCACATTGCTTTTGGTAGAAGACAATGAGGACTTGTTGATGATGATGACTAAGCTGCTGAAAGCTAATTATAATGTATATACAGCTTGTAATGGTAAAGAGGGGATCGAGGTCATTGGAAACAAAGATGATAGTATCAGATGTGATGATGCCGGAAATGGATGGGCTTGAATTCTGCCGTTACGTGAAAGGACACTTTGATACAAGCCATATCCCTGTCATTCTTCTGACTGCTAAAAATAAGGAAGAAGATCGCGTGGAAGCATATGAAGCGGGTGCGGATGCTTTTATTAGCAAACCTTTCAATCTGAGTGTACTCCATGCCCGCATCAGTAATTTATTGAAAACCAGGGAACGTGCCAACAAGGATTTCAAAAAACAATTGGTTTTCGAGGTGGACGAATTGAATTATACCAGTATTGATGAGGAATTTTTACAGAAAGCAATCGGCAGTGTGCAAGCTCATCTGGATGATCCGTTGTTCGATCAGACTCGTTTTGTGGAAGAGGTGGGAGTGAGTAAATCAACTCTTTTCAGAAAGCTGAAATCACTGACCGGATTGTCGTACTCATCTTTTGTCCGTAACATCCGCATGAAAGCTGCTTGTAGAATCATGGAGGAGAAGCGGAATGTACGAATCTCGGAGTTAGCTTATGCCGTCGGGTTCAACGATCCGAAATATTTTAGCGCCTGCTTTAAAAAAGAGTTGGGAATGCACCCGAGTGAATATATGGAACGCTTCATCAATGGCGGGAAGAGTGAAAACGATGAAGAGAATCCTGTAAAAGATAGGTAGAGACTACGTCATAATCAGAACCTGCCCCGATAAATCAGAAAAATTTATTGAGCTGAATTGAAGCAGGTTTTCAGGGAGGCATCAATAAGATCAAAAAATCGCTTTACACATAATGGGAATGGTAGCAATGCCATTCTCATTTCTTTAATCTCTTTTCCTGTACTTCATAGCAGGTAGAAAAATCATTCAATTATTTCTGAAATTCTGGGGTTGCATTAAAATCGGGCTTTTTGAAATAATATTGGAGTGGATTTTTCTCTTCCTTCCCTACTTTTGTTTCATCGAAAATAAAGGTATTTTTTAGTTTTTAAGGGAATTAAGGTTAAGGTAGAAAAAGAGCGGTTACTATGTAAATGAAACAGCGAAAGGTTACACATTTTTTTGTAGGGTAAGAGGACGTTTTCAGGATATTTAAAAACGGAAATAACAGTTACATTTAAAAGATAATAGTATGAAAAAAAACAAGGCTATGAACTTTTCTCTTAATTGTCCACCATTTAATGCAGGAATAGCATGCAGGGCTTTTGCCGCTTTTGCATTAGGAGGGTTGTTGCTGATGGCTCCTTCGGTAGCTTTTGCCGATGGGATGGAACAAAACGTGCTTCAGCAGCAAGGAACAGTTAAAGTTACAGGTGTTATAAAGGATATTGCAGGAGAACCGGTGATCGGGGCGAATGTTGTTGTGAAGGGTACGACAAATGGAATTATATCCGACATTGACGGTAATTTTACATTGTCGGTTCGCTCCGGCGATGTACTAGTCATAAGTTACTTGGGGTATCAGACTCAGGAAATAACAGTCGGACGGAAAACGAATTTCAATATTATATTAAAAGATGACGCGAAGTCACTGGATGAGGTGGTAGTAGTGGGATTCGGTACGCAGAAGAAAGTGAATCTGACGGGGGCGGTATCGATGGTAGATGCCAAAGTGATGGAGGATCGTCCGGTGATCAATGCTGTGCAGGCTCTGCAAGGGGCAGTCCCGGGATTGCAGATTACGTCTAATTCCGGAGCGCTGGATAAAAATGCAAGCATCCGAATTCGTGGTGCGAACACATTGGGCTCCGCTTCTGCCGATCCGTTAATTCTAATCGATGGCATGGAAGGGGATATCAATTCTATCAATCCGCAGGATATTGAGAATGTATCCGTATTGAAAGATGCGGCTGCTGCTGCTATTTACGGTTCACGTGCACCATATGGGGTAATTCTTGTTACTACGAAGAAGGGACGTCAGGGAAAGGCTGCGGTTACTTACAATAATAACTTCCGCTGGGGTAGTCCTACGCGTATTCCGGATATGGTAGATTCGTGGACGTTTGCCAATTATTATAATGAGGCCAGTAGAAATGCAGGAAGCGGAGATTATTTCCAACAAGAGGTGATGGACCGTATTTATGCAACGGTGAATGGACAGGAAGGTGCGGTGGATATGGTACCGGATTCCGGTAACTCCAAGTATTGGTCGAATCAATGGAATAACTATTCTGCAAATACGGACTGGTATGATATTGTGTATAAAGATTGGGCGTTCTCGCAGGAACACAACATGAGTGTAAGTGGCGGTACGGATAAGATCGGATACTATGCATCTGCCAATTATCTGGATCAATCCGGACTTTGTAACGTGTCTTCCGATAAACTGAAACGTTACACCATGACGGCTAAATTTAATGCGGAGCTGTCCAAATGGGTGCGACTGGATGTAAATACGCGATTTATCCGTAAAGATTACGACAGACCTTCGTCTTTGAGCGGTTCTCTTTATGATAATTTGAGCATGAACGGCTGGCCGACCACTCCTTTCCGCGATCCCTACGGCAATATTTTCGGTGGACTCTTTCAGGAGGTCATGAAGCTGGACCAAGGTGGAAGATATATTTCCCAAAATGATGAGCTTTATATGCAGGGTGCTCTTATCATTGAACCGATCAAGGGATGGACAACGCACTTGGAAGCCAATTATAGAATATATAATTCGGCCGTGAGAGAGACATGGTTCCTGACCCAAAGCTATTATACGGATGGCACTCCGATAGAGCAGTCGGGAGCGGGAACGCTGAACAGACGTCATACCCGTGAGAACTATATGAATATAAATGCCTATACGGATTATTCTCATAGTTTTGCCGAAGTTCATAATATGAAAGTGATGTTTGGTTTCCAGACAGAAGGATTGCGTCAGGATTATGATGAACATACTAAATATGGGTTTATCAGCAATGATTTTCCTTATGAGAATGCGATGACGGACAAATTGCTGAACGGAGAGGATAAATATCCTTCGGCAGGAGGTAAATATAACCGTTGGGCTACCGCGGCATTTTTCGGACGTGCCAATTATGACTATAAAGGTATCTATCTGGCAGAAGTAAATTTGCGTTATGATGGAAGTTCGCGTTTCCGTAGCAATCAGCGCTGGGACTTGTATCCCTCTTTCTCGTTGGGATATAACATGGCCCGTGAGCAATACTGGGAATCGATTGAACCCTATATTGGCATGTTGAAGGTTAGAGGTTCTTACGGAGAATTGGGAAATCAGAATACGGATGGTTGGTATCCGACTTATGAAGTGCTTGAAGTGAAAGCTAATAATGGTGATTGGTTGCAGAATGGCCAGAAGACTAACACGACAACCCAGCCGAAAATGATCAGTACGATATTGACATGGGAACGTGTGAAAAGCTGGAATATCGGTCTCGATTTCGGAGCATTCAATAATAGGTTGACAGGTGCTTTCGACTATTTTCAGCGTACTACTACTGGAATGGTAGCAAAAGGCTTGGAATTGCCGGTTGTATTGGGAATAGCCGTTCCTGATGTGAATAGTGCGGATATGTGTACGTCCGGTTTTGAATTGGCCGTTAAATGGCAGGATCGTTTGAGTAACGGTTTGGGTTATAACATTGGATTCTCCTTATCAGATGCCCGTTCAAAAGTTGTGAAATATCTGAATAATCCGACCGGAAATTTAGGAGGGTACATCGAAGGAGAGTATTTAGGCGATATTTATGGATATGAGACGGTAGGGATTGCCCAAAGTAAAGAAGAGATGGAACGGCATTTGGATCAACTCGACCAGAATTATTATAATACACATGGAGTATGGCCGGCTGAACCTCGGAAAGGACAATCTGGATTGGGTGATGACTGGAATGCCGGTGATATTATGTATGCCGATTTGGATGGTGACGGTGAAATAAATAGTGGAGAATATACATTGGCAGATCACGGGGATTATAAGAAAATAGGAAATAAGACTCCTCGGTATCAGTTTGGAATTAATCTGGGAGCTGATTGGAAAGGATTTGATTTCAGTGCATTCTTTCAGGGAGTGATGAAGCGGGATTACTGGCAGGATAGCTGGCTGTTCTGGGGAGCAACAGGAGATGCCCGTAAATCCACTTGTTTTTATGACCATTTAGACTATTGGTCGGAGGATAATCCAGGTGCATACTATCCTCGTCCTTATTTTGGGGCACAGCCGGGTGGCGGCGGTGATAAACACTTGAACAAAAATCAATATTGTCAGTCCCGATATTTGCAGAGTGGAGCTTATATTCGTCTGAAAAATGTTCAATTGGGGTATACTCTGCCTTTGAGATGGACTCAGAAGTTCAATGTGTCCAGATTGAGAGTTTATGTTTCCGGTGAAAATTTGTGGGTAGGAACCAAAATGGCCAGTATGTTCGATCCGGAAACAGTGGATGGCGGTAATGGTGATGGAAAGAATAAGAATATCGGTGAGGCTTATCCGTTGTCTAAAGTCATTTCTTTCGGCTTAAGCATTACACTTTAATTTTAATACAGTAGAACAATGAAAAATAGATATAAACTTAGCTTTAAATGGTTGGTGGGTATTGCTACCTGCTCCGGTGTACTATTGACTTCATGTAATGATTATCTGGATATAACTCCTCCATCGGATATCCCACCGGAACTTTATTTGAATGAAGAAAATGAATTGGCAACTTATGTAAATGGCTTATACGGAATATTGCCTTCACATGGCGGTATATACACTTATGGCATTTTTGGTGGCGATGCAGGAACGGATAACATGGTGAAGAGTAAAGCTGATTCAAAGTATATAGGAAACCTGCATACCGGTATGGATAATGGAGACTATTATTTTGAAAACATACGTAGCTGTAACTACTTTTTGCAGGAGGTACTTCCGAAATATGCTTCCGGCAATCTTTCCGGTAATGAAGAGTATATCCGTCATTATATTGGAGAAATTTATTTTCTCCGGGCCTATGAATATTTTAAGCGATACCAGATGTTCGGAGATTATCCGATTATTACTCAAATATTGCCAGATCAGGAAGAGGTTTTGATAAAAGAAAGTAAACGTTCTCCGCGTAATGAGGTGGCACGTTTTATCTTAAATAATCTGGATATGGCTTCTTATTTAATGTCGGGAGCCAATCCGGATGCTAATAAGACGCGTATATCGGAAGATGCGGCTATTTTCCTGAAATCGAGAGTAGCGCTGTTTGAAGCTACATGGCTGAAATATCACAAGGAATATGTACCGGGAGGAGATAAATGGCCAGGAAAAGATATGTACCCTAATTATACATTTCCAGCCGGGAGTTATCAGGCAGAGATTGATTATTTCTTGAGACGGGCTTATGAAGCTGCCGATTCTATCGCTGGAAAATATGCATTGGTACAAAATACGGGAAATGTACAGCAAAGCGCCAGTGAACCCAGCAATCCATACATGGATATGTATGCTACCGAAGACATGAAAGGATATAGCGAAGTTATTATGTGGAGACAGTATAGCCGTGCATTGTCGGTTGGTCATAGTGTGGGTTATCATGCACAACTGATGAATAATGGCACCGGTACTACAAGAGGAATGATCGAAAGTTATTTGATGAGTGACGGTAAACCGATCTATTCTTCATCTTTTACCTACAACGACGAAGGTATAGCCAATGTCCGCAAGAATCGGGATGCACGTATTAATGTCTTTCTGAAAGAGCCGGGACAGGTGAATTACTTTGTAAACCTCACTTCTAACTTAGGCTCGTCCGGACAAATAGTAGAGCCTGCAAATCCGACGATTACAGGGGATACTAAGAATCCGACAGGGTACATGCTACGGATGGGCAATTCGAAAGACAAAGAGGAGAATGATCAGTATGGAACTTTCTTGGGTTCTCCTGTATTCATGGCTGCCGAGGCTTATTTGAATTACATCGAAGCCCGTTATCTGGCATCGGGCGACTGGCATACGGATAAGATAGAACAGTATTGGAATGAACTTCGTCAGAAACATGCCTTGATCACTGCTTCCATTCAGGAAACGATCGATGCAACCGATATGGCAAAGGAGACGGCTTTGAAAGATCAGGCATATGATTGGGGAGCCTATTCTGCCGGGGCGGTATTAAGCGATAAAGTATTGTATTGCATTCGTCGTGAACGCCGTTGTGAGTTAATAGGGATGGGCATGCGCTATATGGACTTGTGCCGTTGGCGCTCTATGGATCAGTTGAAAGAAAATAAATATCACATCGAAGGCTTTAAATTGTGGGGAGATGATGGGAAGCAACTTCCGGTTTACTCCTACAAACGATTGCCTGCCGATCCTGATAATACCAAGTCCGTAGTGTCTTCGCCGGAATTGAGTAATTATCTGCGTCCTTTTGAAATACAAAGAACCTCGGATGCTTTCAGTGGTTTGGGATGGTATTACGCTTATTATTTAGGTTATGTGCCTATTAAGCAATTCTCTCTTTGCGGTGACGGTGTCTTATATCAGAACCCGGGATGGAGTGAATCGGCTAATTCAATGCCGGAATTTTAGAAATAATAAACAACAGTCTCCGGCGGATTTTCTGCCGGGGAACTGCTTAAAATAATAGAATTGTTTAATTAATATTTTAACTATCATGAAAGCGAAATTATTACTGTGGGGAACTTGTACTCTTTTTTCAATGACTGCTGTATTTGCACAGCAAAAAGAGGGAAATCTGTTGAAAAACGGTGATTTTGAGGCCGGCTATACAGCATTTAATCATTCAGACATAATGTGTCCTGAAGTCATCGAAGGATGGGATCTTAAGAGAGATGTCGATGGTTTGGATAACGCTATTGTAAGTGGAACATTTAATAATGCAGGGCAAGATGAGTGGAACACGTTTGCCTTTATCAAAGACATAGAGGATGCTGATATGTCCGGTGAAGGAGGGGATTTGATAACAGATGATAATTATCAATATCTTCGTTTTCAACGCTATTTCTGGAATGGCTGGTTTGATTCGGATGGTATTCAGCAGACGGTAAGTGTTGTTCCCGGAGAAACCTATTCTCTTTCTTGCATTTATCGTGTGAACGCGGGTGGTACGAGAGACAAACAAGATGCTAAACGTCATATTCGTGTATACGAGGCTTCAACAAATGATAAAGGAGGAACTGTGAAAGGTGCCATGATTTATGAACAACAGATTCCTCATGAAACGTGCGATTGGAAAGTTTTTTCTACATCAGGCATCAAGACAGACTCTGAAACTAAGATGATTATTTGTCTGGGTATGGATGGTGCCGGTGGGGAAGGCGATGGAAAACCTCAGAATGAAAATGTGTATATCGACTATGATGACGTAGTATTCCAGAAAGGAACCGCATCTGGCATTGCTTCCATGAATGCCAACAATGTATCGGTTCGCAAACTCGGTGTGAATATTTTGGTAGGCGGAGTGTCTGCCGGCGATCAGGTGACTGTGTACGATATTGCAGGAAATTTGCAGAAGTCGGATGTAGCACAATCTGATAAGATGATGATACCGATGGCCGGACAAGCTAAAGGTGTATACATTGTGAAAGTAGGAAATGTGACTAAAAAAGTGGTCCTGTAAAGATTGAATAGTGTATGAGATTTTTTAGTGTTATATTATTTGCATTACTATGTTCATGTGTCTCCCTCTTTGCGAGGGAGACACAGACTGTTGTATCCATAGAGAATGAAAACAAGGAATTGAGCGGGATGATAGACATGCATATGACCGGAGAAATTCCCTTGAAAAATGCCTCAGTCAATCTGGTTTCGCAGGATGCATGGCTCTTCTTCGACAATGTACGCCCTTCTGAGGTTATAGAGAAATATGCTTCCATGATAAAGGTGTCGGGAGAAGTCTTGCAACCGGGTAAAAATAGTCGGGTGGATGTTTTTCTCCATGGTACTGTCATCATACCTCATGATGAGAACTATGAACCGTTGCAGGTTTTCACGGGCGAAAATTATTCGGGGGAGAACCGTACGTATCTCGTAGATTCCTGCTATCAGGATTTGGAGTCGTTTGATAATGCCATCCGGTCTTTCAAATTGAAAAGAGGATATATGGCGACATTGGCCAATGAATCCAACGGACAGGGATACAGCCGTGTGTTCATTGCCGACAATGAGGATATTGATATTCCGGTTCTTCCGCACGAATTGAATGGCAAGGTTTCCTATATCCGTTGTTTCAGATGGGAATGGGTATCCAAGAAGGGATGGTGTTCGTCCGGTGCGGGATGTTACAATGAGATAGATCTGACGGCATCTACTTGGTATTATTCTTGGAGTGCCGACCGGGAGTCGCTGAATGATGCGGAGTTTGTTCCTATTAAGCAGAATTGGGGATGGCCCGGATTTGCTGAGATCAACTCGAAATCGAATGTAACCCATCTTTTGGGATATAATGAGCCGGACAGACCGGAACAAGCCAATGCATCGGTAGAAAAAGCGATCGGGCAATGGCCGCAAATGATGGAGTCGGGACTTCGTTTGGGTACTCCTGCCATAGCCGATAATTTGAATTGGTTGTATAGCTTTCTGGATGAGTGTAAGAAACGCAATTACCGGGTGGACTATGTAGCTGTACATGCTTATTGGGGTGGTTCCGGAGGTGCACAGGTGGTAACGGACGGCAATGGCAATATCTCACCGGAAAAATGGTATCAGAAGCTAAAGGCGATTCACGACCGAACAGGACTTCCTATCTGGATTACAGAATGGAACAATGGTGCTAACTGGACGCACGAGACTTGGCCTGCTGATGAAGCCAGTAAACAACAGAAGCAATTGACCGATTTAAAGGGTATCTTAAATGTCTTGGATACATGTAGCTTTATCGAACGTTATTCCATTTATAATTGGGTAGGTGACGAACGTGCATTGGTGGTAGGAAAAGATGATAACGGGAACTATACGGCAGGCGGTGCCATCGACCAAAAACTGACCCCCGCCGGTGAGTATTATCGTGATCTTCATGCTCCGATGGCCTATAATCCTTTGAAAGCTGTAGTGCCTACATATCAGGTGGTGACTCCGGAATTGGAAGCTTCGTACAATATGAATTCACGCGCCGTGGAAGTATCCTGGACGGATTACAATGGTGAACTTACAGATGAATATGTATTGGAGCGTAAAACGGATGACGGGGAATTTGAAGAACTGATCTCAGGAGTGGGACAATTGAAAAATCAGTATTCGGAAGAGTTGAAGCCGACGGAATCACATGCCTATACATATCGTGTGAAGATTAAATCCGGTTCGGAAGAGAAATATTCTAATGAAATGGTGGTTGATGTACCTATTGTGAAAGGCACTTCGGATGTTCGTTATGGGGTAGCTACACTTTCCGATCTGGTGTGGAAATATTTCTTTTTTGAAGACGGAGCAGCTTATAGCACTACTCCTGCTGTTGTATTTGGCGGATTTTCTTCTGCTACGAGAACGCTGCTAAGTTATCATCTTCAGGGAACTTCGACTAATGGGTTTCGTTTCAAATTTACTCCGTGGGAATATCAGAATGTAACAGAACTGCCTAAAGCGGAAAATGCTCCTTATATTGTAGCCACTAAAGGAAATTATAAGTGGGGCGATTTAGATGTTGAAGCGGGAGATGTAAGAAGTGTTAATGACGAGTGGAAAAAAGTGACTTTTACAAAGCCATTTACGGAAGCACCTGTTGTTTTTGTATCTCCATCTTCTGCAAAAGTGACATCTCCTTCCTTTGCACGAGTCAGAAATGTGACAAAGGAGGGATTTGAAGTGCATTTTACACGTGAAAAGAGTATGACAGGTAGCTTTTCCAGAGAGAATATTTGCTATTTTGCAATTGTCCCGGGTATGACGGTTGTAAATGGCAAAAAAATAAAAGTGGGAAAGACTGCTGAGGTAGTGGGAGAATTGAGTAATAAAGCAGAACTATCTTTTGATGGAACTTATACTGATCCGGCATTCTATTGTACACTTTTGACGAGCAATGATAGTTTTACATCCAATCTCCGTTATTCGGGTTTAACTTCGGAAGCGGTTACTTTTATGAAGCAACGTGAAAAGTCGGCCGGAGCATCAGGAACTTCTGCACTCGATCAGGTCGGATGGATGGTGATTGAAAGTGGTGCTATCGTAGGAACCGGTAATATAGAGACAACGGCTGAGGAAGGAACATTGAAAATTTTTCCTACGTTGACAAGAGATATATTAGATGTAACGGCCGAATGGGGAACACGCATTTTTATATACAGTGTAGGTGGTAGTTTAGTGAAGAATTTGGTATATCGTGGCATATCTTTTAGCGTATGCGAACTTTCTGCCGGTATGTATATTCTTCGTACAGATAAAGGAGAATCCGGACGTTTTGTGAAAATTGATTAGTTTTCAGAAGGATTACGCTTATTTATTGTTAAAACGGGAAGTTGAATTAAACTTCCCGTTTTTTATTGGGTCATATATAAAGTTGCAACAGAAAAATAGATTTAGTAGTTTTATCAAAAAGAGAAAGTTAGTATGAAAAGAATAGCATTTTTAATGATCGCCTTGTTTATGATAGGTGGGGTGGTTATGGCTCAAGGTCAGCGTGGAGAACATAAAAAGATGACTCCGGCAGAACGGGCGGAAAAGATGACGGAACGTATGGTAAAAGAGTATTCCTTGAATGATGCGCAGAAGAAACAATTGTTGGAGGTGAATCTGGCACGGTGTGAAAAAATGGATGCCCGTATGTCTATGCGTCCGGATGTAAATGGAAAGAAAGACGGGAAAAAAGCTCCCCAGATGACAAAGGAAGAACGGGAAAAGATGCGTGCGGAAATGAAAAACGCCAATGACGAGTATAATGCACAGTTACAAAAGATTATGACGGAAGAGCAATATGCTTCTTATACGAAGAAACAGTCCGAACGTGAACAACGGATGAAGGAGGGG
>ERZ824473.3198-NODE-3198-length-16715-cov-3.972629_pt1 | contig 16715 bp, 8 predicted proteins | sample MGYA00519874_ERZ824473 | MGnify/ENA primary metagenome ERZ824473 (study PRJEB31778, sample SAMEA3449151) | human gut metagenome | biome: human gut; feature: human-associated habitat; material: faeces | place: United Kingdom | collected 2010/2012 ... | reverse complement strand
TCAGGGTAAGGCTGTAAGTCTTACCCTCCGCGGGGATATCCCCGGCGGGTGTCACAGTGGCCGAGGACATCGAGGCGCCCGCCGCCTGCGTGCGCGGCTCGCCGATCGTAATCCACTCGTCGCCCCACTGATATTGGAACGTCACCGTGCGGCTGTCGAAACTTTCGTTCGCCGGAACCGTGAAGTTCACGTCAGCACCCGGGGTCAGCACCGTGACATTGACAAGGGACTTGCTGCCGTCCCAGGCGCGCACCGTCACAAACTCTTCCCAGGCGCCGTTCAGCGTCACGGCGTAATCGCCGCCCGCCCCGGGAATATCGCCCTCCGGAGTAACCTTAGCGCCCGTAACGCCATATCCTGCCTGCGTGCCGATGCCGATCACGTTCCACTCGCCCTTCCACTCGTAGGCGAATTCGATCTGACGCTCGGCCCCATCATTTTTCGGGATTTCCAACGTCACAGAACCCGTATTGCCCGCCTGACAGGCCGCTGTGCCCGAGACAAGCTCCTCGCCGCCCACCACCGTGGCGCGCACCGGAATGCCCGGCCCCGTCCAATAGCCGCTGAACGTGACCTGCATCGTCTGTCCGTTCACATGGATAGGAAGACTCAGGTCCGGATAGACCGTAGGCGCGCCGTCCAGATATTCCAGCGTGCCGGCCCACACGCGGTCGTCGCGCTCGGCCAGCAGTTTCTGGTCGTCCAGCGTGCCGCCGATGCGGACCCGGTAGATGTAGTGGCGGTTGCGCAGCACATTGAAGTCCGTAGTCACGTTCTCGCCCAGGTAGACATCATGGAACAGTCCTTTGGCCGTGTCCGACGACTCGTGCGATTTGATGCGCGCGTAGGTGGCCATCGCAGGAGCGTTGTTCGAACCCTTGTTCTTCTCCCACTGGATCGCCGGATTCTGACCCCGGCGGTTGTCGCCGACGTACCACGTGTGCGTCACCGTACCGCTGCCCGAACTCGTCGGAACAAGGCCCGGGGTATCGCCGTTGCGGTAAGCGAAATTCGAAACCGTACCCGACGCAGGGTAATCCGTCACGGCATCGTCCAACCCGTAGCAGGCCCCCGCGGGAACCTGGTACAGCCACACGCCGTCCAGCTCGGCACCATCGACATCGTATTCCAGCAACACGTCCACGCGCGCCATCGCGCGGGTGAGCGTCATCTCAGGAACCACCGTATTGTCCTCGCCCACGAGAACCTGACCGTTGTCGAGGATGCGAACGCCCGAGAGCCCGCCCGTGAGCGGAATCGTCTCGTCAGAGGCGGGAGCGGCCGTATGGAGCAGCTTGTTCTCGAAGTCGGAGAGCGTGGCGGGGTTCGAGGTCGTCAGAACGCCTTCGGCAGGACCGTTCGCAACGATCCACACCGTGTAGTTCTCGCCGCTCTGAAGCGTAGCTTGAACCTTCTGCCCGGCGGCCACCGTACCCACCCAGGCGCACGCCTTGGTCGCACCCGAGGCGTCGAACTGCAAAACCCAGACGTTCGAAAGAGTTACGTCGGCCCGCGTGGCGGGAGACTGCCCGCGCGAGGCGTCCGCACCCCTTTCCGGGCCCAGGCCCACCGAGAACAGCGCATCGTCCTCGACCGAAACCGCGGAACGGCTGCCCATAGGCTCCACGACGACCGCATCGGCCACCGTCAGAGCGGGAAGCGTGACATCCAGCTCGCGCGGGTACGGAGAGCACCCCTCACGGGAATCCATGTCGCAACCCGTCAGCAACGCACTCCACGCCACGGCCAGCGCCGCAGCTGTCGAAAATACGCAATCCGCTATTTTTAACAAACCTTTCATAGCTCTGTCTTCTCTATCGTTTTCTTCCTGTTTCCTTTTTCACTATCGCTCCTCGCAACGACTGCCGCAGTTCGAGAAACCCGACCGTAGGACCTTCCGCAAGGGTGGATGACATCGTTCATCCTGAACCTAAACCATTTACACCACTTTCCGGACACCCGAAGCAGCGGTTTTAGCGGTTTTTCATTTTCCCGCACGCTGCACATGAGGGCCTACATGCTTATTGTCAATACCTTAATCGTCCGGCATCCGTTTCACCCTTTCTCCCGCAACCCAGGGGTATCGCGGGATACCCTCAGGGGTTGCAGAAAGAGCGAGTACGAACCGATGATATCGATCACTGTCCGAACTCTCACCTGCTTCTGTTGTCCGTTCACATTACTCGCCTTTGCAACGACAGTGACAGCTCTCTGTACTCCCATGGTGGCCGTAATTCATCGTCACACCGTATACAAAGTCCCATACCTCCTTGTACCCTGGCACTGGTGCGTTATTGCCTAGGTATTCTGTGGACGTCCAGTAATGGTCATTGACGCTAGCGGGCCAATATCCTCCCCAGGTTAAAATTTTTGCGTCCTCGTACGTGATCATTCTATCTTCACCTCCGCACAACTCCTTGCAGGTATACCATGTAACATTCGACGTCCGTCGATCTTTTTGGCGCCGGCTTTCGATGTTCTTCCATACCCCTTGTTCGTTGTACTGGAAGGTTACATCACGCCCTTCGGTTCCGGCGTTTGTCGGGATTGAGATAGAGGCAGAATAGTTCGCGACGTCCTGATAGTCGTTCTTGATGGCCAACTCGCTGCTGCCGCTTATGGCACGGATCTTGTGGCCGCCCCAGCCGTACAGCGTCACGGTGTAGGTTCCGCCCGTTATCGGGATGTCGCCCGTGGGCGTGACCGTCGCTCTTGTGATCTGCGGCGTAGGCAGCTGTGCGCGCCTCTGGATGGTCGTCCACGTACCGTTCCACAAGTACTGGAACGTCACCGTACGAATTGAGACTGTCGTATTGGCCGGAATACTCAGTATAGCCACGGACCCGGATTCAGTTATCACACCGGACGCCAGCACCGTATTGGTTATCGCACGCACCTGAACACCTCCCGAAGGCAGAACGCCATACAGGTAAACCGTATAATTGCCGCCTCCATAAGGAATATCCCCCACAGGACTTACCGTAGCCGCCGTAATATTGGGGATCAGCAGCTGGGTGCGGCTCTCGATCGTCGTCCACGTGCCGTTCCACTGGTACTGGAAAGAGACCGTACGGTTCGTAGCGCTGCTATTGGCCGATATGTTCAGCGTAACTCCGCTGCCGCTCGCCGTAACGGTTCCCGAAGCGATGGCCGAGCTGCCTGCATAGGCGCGAACCGGGATGCCTCCCTGCGGCATGACTCCGTTGATCGTGACCGTATAGCTGCCGCCTTCACCGGGAATATTTCCTGCCGGGCTGACAGTCGCGGAGCTGACCGTAGGAGTAGGCCACTGCGTACGGCTATCCACCATCGTCCACACGCCCTTCCACTTGTATTCGAACACCACCTCGCGGGAGGTGCTGCCCGAGTTGACCGGAACCGTCAGCGTAGCGCCCGTACCCGCCTTAGTTGCCAGGCCCGTGCCGAGCGTAGTGCCGCCCGAGGTAGCGCGGATCTCCACGCCCTCCGCAGGAAGAGCTCCGTTCAAGGTCACCGTATATGTTCCGCCCGTGTACGGGATATCGCCCGAGGGGCTGACTGTCGAACTCGTAATCTGCGGCGTAGGCAGCTGCGTCCGGTTCTCAATGCTCGTCCATGTGCCGTTCCACAGATACTGGAAGGCCACTGTCCGGTTCGAAAGGCTCAAATTGGCGGGAAGGCTCAATACGACACTCGCACCGCTCGAAACAACCGTTGCCTGTACAAGCGTACCGCCCGAGAAAGCGCGCACCTGAACGCCGCCCGCGGGAAGAACTCCCGTCAGGGTAACCGTATAGTCGCCGCCGCCGTAAGGGATATCGCCCGCAGGGCTGACCGTTGCGTTCGAGATCCGAGACTCAGCCAGCTGGGTGCGGCTCTCGATCGTCGTCCACGTGCCGTTCCACAGGTACTCGATCGCCACCGTACGCTCCGAATTGCCGTCGTTGTCCGGTATGCTCAGCGTCTCTCCCCGGCCGCTCGCGGTGATCGTGCCCGTAGCGACAGGATTGCCGTCCACGGACGCGCGGATCTCGACGCCCTCAGCGGGAAGAAGGCCGCTGAGCGTGACCGTATAGCGACCGCCGCTGCCGGGGATGTCGCCCGCAGGGGTGACCGTAGCACTCGTGACATTATAACCTACGGCCTGCGTACCACGGTCGAAATTCTTCCATACGCCGTTCTCCTGATACTGGAAGACGACGATACGAGTGCTGTGCGACCCGTTGGCCGGAACCTTCAGTTCGCCGGGCTTGTCCGACGAAGTGTAAGTCCGGGCGAGCTCCTCGCCGTCGCTGACCGCACGCACGGCCACCGTACCGCAATCGCCGGTAACACGGACCGTATAGGCAGCGCCGCCCCCGGGAATACCGTCGCCCGGATTGGGCAGGATCGTCACCCCGTCGATCGACATTCCCGGCTGGGTGTAGCTCCACTCCTTCGTATTATCGCCGTACTGCGCCATGACCTTCACCGTGCGCGTGCTCCACGTCTCATTGGACGGGATGCTCACCTCCAGACTGCGGGAAGCGTAGTCGTCGGCCTGCTGCGAAGCCGAGGTGCCCGGATCGGCGGCGAAACTCCACGCCGCATTCGAGGAGAGCGTCGCCTTAACCGTCGTACCGGCACGCGGAATATTGCCCGGGGCGGGTGTCACCGCAGGCGTGCCGTAGAAAGTCGGCACCGTACGCAGAAACAGCGTCGTGCGTGTGGCGGTGATGGTGCCGCCGACCGTGGAGAACGTCGCCACCGCATTATATCGCGTACCCGCCGCGGGAGTACCGCTTTGGGCCTTGTAAACCTTCGGAGTGAACGTAACCTCGCAGTCGGCGGGCTCGTCCTGGCCGCCGCCCGTCTGGTCCGTATCCGCTGCCGCGCTCGACGAGGCGATCACCTTGGCATGATCGCCCGAAGTATAGCTGAAACGCCACTGGCTGTTGACGCTGAACGAGACCTTCTGCGCCTCGGGAGACTCCGCGTCCCCGAAGTCGATGCGTTCGGGCGTGAAAAAGAGGAATTTGGGGATGTAATCCAACCCCGTGTCGGGATGCCAGCCCGTGATCGTATTGTCGGCGATGCCGTCCAACGGGCCGACCGTGATTCCGAAACCGTCGTAACCCACCTCCAGCTGGTCATCGTTGAAACCCGTGATCGTCAGCCGTGCGCTGTAAGCCGCATTGGCCCATAAATTATAATCGTCGATATTGTTCGCCCCGAGATAGACGTTATAGACGACGTCGCGGGCCGAAGCATTGGCGTTAGCCGTCACCTTGCCCCGGATCGAAACATAGGTGCAATAGCTGCCCTGCCCCTCGGGAGCCGTCAGGGCGCTCTTGTCCTCGGCTTTCGTGGCCGTACCCTTGCCGCGGCGGTTCGGGCCGATGTACCACAGATAAGAGGTTTCCGAACCCGCAAGTCCCGTCGTGACAGGGTCGTAATCGCGGAAATTGTCGGCCGAAGCCTCCGGGAAAACGTCGCCCAGATAGGCCGTATGCTCGGTCAGCGGACCGTAGGCGATCTTCGTCGGGGCGTTGCGTAGCGTAACCCCCGTCAGCTCCAGGCGCGGATAGCCGCTCGTGAAACTGTTGACCAGCCTGAGGCTCATACGCGAAACCAACCGCGTGAGCTTCACCGACACCGACTGGGAGCCGACGAGCGATACGGCGATCTGTCCGGTCTCGCCGAACATCGGCAGGCGGGCCGATGCGTCCGAGGGCAGCGACGCCCCGGTCGTGGAGCTCACGGCGAACGTGCGTGCACGCAGCTCGGTGAGCTTCGTGCCGGCGGGAAGCGTCGAGACCGTGAACGACTCGGGCGCATTGGCCACCACGACGATCACGCTGCTCGCACTCTCGCGCAACATGACCGAAGCCGTGACCGACGTTCCGCTCTGGACGATATCCTGCGCGGGAATGTAGGCGCGGTGCACGAGCGAACCCTCGGCCGAAGCCTCCGTGTCGAACTGCAACATCCACAGGTCCCCCACGGCAGTCTCGTCGGGGCTCGCAGCGCGTGTCGCCGCCTGCGAACCGGCGGCGGATGTCAGACGCCCGTTCGAGCACAGATCGAGAAGCATGGGGACCATGCCCTCCGAAACCTCCCCGCTCACCCCCGGAAGACCGCCGGAAACAGGGCTTTCATTCTCCCTGTCGCTCTCGGAACACCCGGCCGCAAGGACGGCCAGCGCAACCCAAACGTATTTCAACAACTGAGACATATATCTTTTATCTTTATTTTTTCTTCTCCCGATATCTTTATTCGTCCTATCGTCCCCTCGCCCCGGGCTCCGCAGACCCGGCACCTGCCTTTCATTTTCCCCGCCCGTTTCAGGGAAGGGGTAAACCGTCATATTATCAGCATCTTAATCGTTCTTCATCTTTTCCACCCTTTCGCCTGCAACCCAGGGGTATCGCACGATACCCTCGGGGGTTGTGGAAAGAGTGAGTATGAACCGACGATTAGCGTATGTTCCATGCAATCTATTTGATGATTCGTTAAAGCCTGCTAATCATTCAAGCATCTGCATCTTCGATTCATAAAAACGTGCTGATGGTATTGTTCGATGCGTTCGCCTGTCTCGGGGTTGTATGCCCATAGCATCCCGCCTTGTGGGACATCTTTCGACCAATAAAACACGTCATTCATCTGCCACCCGTCCCAGCTCATGTTCACGAGCTCGTCAAGTGTGGGCGCTCCTCCTCTGGCCTCACATTGGCTTATGCATTGTAAGCCTTCAATGTTACCGCCGCCCTTCAGCACGGCGTGTTGCGTCCGCGTTTCGATGTCTGTCCACGTGTCGCCCGACAGATATTCGAACGCCACCGAACGCGAACTATAACTTGTATTGGCCGGAACCGCCAGAGAACACGCCGCGCCCGAAGCGGTGACCTTGCCCGTGACGAGCGCCGTGCCGCCGCTCTGGGCACGGACTTCGACACCCGCGGAAGGTAGGTTTCCTGTCAGGGTAAGGCTGTAAGTCTTACCCTCCGCGGGGATATCCCCGGCGGGTGTCACGTCGGCCGAGGAGACGTAATAGCACCCCTGCTGCGTGCAGTCTGAGCCGATCTTCGTCCATGTGCCGTTCCACAGATATTCGAACGCCACTGTGCGCGAATTTTTAATTGCATTGGCCGGAACTGTAAAAGCAACCGTGGCCGCTCCGTTCGAGCAGACGGCATGCAGCAATCCGCCGATATTGCCGCCGACAGACATACGTACGGAAACAGAGCCCGTCCAATTGCCCGTTAGCCTTACGGAATATTCGCCGCCCTCCGCCGGAATGACATTGTCAGCCGGGGGGGGGACGAGACTCGCAGCCGCGATTTCACCCGTCACAGGTTCGTCACCCCGCAGCTTGGCACTCCTGATGCAGCAGCCTGGAGAAGGGCTAATGGTCTTGTGCCCGTTCCAGAGGGAACCAGCTCCAACCGTTACCTTGTACGCGAGCTCTCCATAGTTTTTGTCATGGGATGTCCACACCTTCACTCCTTGTAGCGGCCAGCTCTCCTGCGGCACGTCTTTCAGAGCGGCGGACAGATCCCACACCTCTCTGACGCTGGCCAGCCACCAAGTACCGGGCTCGGCATCTCCGCGTGTCGAGGCATAGCATGCGTGGAAAGCCGGATAATCGACAGCGAAATCGCCGGTTTCGCCGTTCGGACCCGTTTCCGAGTATTCCTTCGCCCTGAGCGTGATCTCACGGCCGTTTCTGAGGTTCCCGTTGGAACTTCCCTCACCCAAGACATACGAGGCCGACCCGGACCACATTAACGTCTCGGTCGGTTCCATACTGACCACGAGCAAATCCGTCGGATCGTCGGGATTGACCCAGTAGACTATGCCTCCGGCGTATTCGTCGCCGACTTTCAGGAAGCCGCTCTCCCACTCGTTGCCGCCCCAGTCCTGCACGTCGCCGCCGCCGTATTCGGGCTTCGACGTGTCGAGGTCGCCCGAGATGCTCCCGCCGTAATTCCACGGCGTCACCGTCGCCTTGCCGAAGACCACCTGGGCCCCGCCGTTGCGAACCGACACCTCGTAGGTATAAGCCTTGCCCGCCTCCCACTTATCGACCGCATCGACGGGGAAGGGAACCGACAGCACCTTGCCGTCGAGCTCCACCTCGAGCATCACCTTGCCCGCGTCGATCTTATCCACCGGCAACAGCAGCAGGTCGTAGAGCACGCCCTCCGCCGTCAGGGTCTTTTCGCTCTTGTCGGCCACCGCGTCCGGCCAGCCCGGCGTGACGACCGGCGTCGCCTGCGTCAGGTCGAGCGTCCCGTCGAGGTAGACGACACGATCGTCCGAGGCGACATCCCCGGCGTCGGCGATCCGAACGCCCGTGATCTTGCCCTCACCCGTATACTCCCCGGGATCGGAAACATCCGATGCCAACGGGCCCCGGACGCAGCGCACGACGCTGCTGCCGGTCTTGTTGGTGATGTTCGTGTACCCACTGCTGAAGCCCACGTTCCAAGCGGAGCTGACATAGTCGCTGTACTCGGTAGCCGCCCAATGCTCGCGAGTCAAGAACGCCGTACCGCCATTAGCGGAGATAACAGACTCGACGCTGCCTTTGGCATCGTACAAATCTTTCAACTCCTGAAACGACGGCAGATACCATGTACCCTTGGCCACACCCCCGTCGGTCTTCTCATAACAATAACTGAATGCGGGAAAATCCGTAGCGAAAGTTCCCGAAGCACCGTTCGTCTTATTGTCCGAATACTGCTTGGCAAGCTGCCAAACATCGGCCCCGTTACGCGCACTCTTGCTCTGAGCCCCGGAGCCCAAAACATAATTGTTGTTAGCAGCCCACAGCAATGACGAACCCTGGTCCAACGCCACGACGCGGTAATCGGACGCATCGTCGGGATTGACCCAATAGACCACGCCGCCGTCCACCACGTCGCCGACCTCGCGGGTGACGGTTCCACCCCTGCTCAGGCGGATCTTCACGCGCGTCATGGCGTGCTGCATCTCCAGGAACATGGCCTGCGTATGGGCCGCGTGCACCGTGTCGCGCTGCCACACCACGTCGTTCGAATTCACGTCGTAAGGACCCGAACTGAGCGGTACGGCAGACATCGTAAGGCCGTAGGCGTCGCTGTACGGGAAATAAGCCGTCACGGTCGCCGCATCGGCATACAAGGGAATGGCCTCCCCCGTGATGTTCCACTTCTTCTGAGGACCCTCGCCCGGATAGTCGAGCTGCACGATGCGGTTGTCCACATCCTCGTAACCGTCGCCGCGCAGGAACAGCCCCAGACGGTCGCGGTCGGTGAAGAACGTCGAACCGTTGCCGCCGACGATGGCCCGCGTCTGCGGCGCACCGCCGTTCGCCGCAGAGGTCCCGGACCTCCGCACGCCGCCCGAAACCCCGTAGTTGGCCTCGGCGATGGAGAGTATCACAGCCTCGCGGCCGGGATCGACCGTGCCCCCGGCGGGGTCCTTGCTGCAACCCGCCAGCGCCAGCGACGCCAGCGACGCCGCCCCGAGCATATATGTCACCACGACCGTTACGGTCCGCATCCTGCACTGTTTCATAAATCCTTCGTTTTGATTTCGGAATCCCGCGCGCCGCTCCGGCCGCCGGGATCTCCGGTCCCTCCCCATCGGGAGGGCATATCTCGTATTCGTCTTGTCTTTCTCTGAACGGGCGTTTCCCCGATACCGGGCCGCCCGTGCGGTTCCTTGCGGCGGAAACCGCGCGCCGTATCTCTTTGCCGCAAATCCTGCGGACTTTATGCGGTCCTCAAACCACGTTTTGAAAAAGAAAGGGGCGGGCGGAACCCGCCCCTTTTCATCTGAGAAAATAATTTGTTTAACTGTTGCGAAAACCTTACTCGATCTCCATGCTGCCGCCGACAACCTCTACCCAGTCGGTTACGGTCACGGTCTCGATCGAAAGCGAGTTACCGGTGAACTTGATCGTGTAGGTGTAGTTCTTGCCGGCTTCCCATGCGGTTACAGTCGATACGTCGAACGGCAGAGGGTAACCTTGGGGACCCATATCAACCGTCACACCATCCTTGTCGGTAGTAGTAGCCTTCGTACCGTCGGCTTTCATACGCTGGATCGAGATGACCACTTCGATGTTCTTCGAATGGTTGTTCTCGTCGGCCGAGATATTATCCAGCGGGAAGAGCAGGTTGCTGACACGATACGAAGCGTCGGCTGCGATCTTGTTATTAGCGTCGTCGTTAGTCGTCGAGCGTACCATCTTGTAGCCCTCGATCGTACGTGCGATCTCGCCGCCGGCGATGGTGTTGGTAATCGTACCGTCCTGGATGTTCATGCGGGTGGCATCGGCATCGGCAGTATATTTGAACTGTGCGTGCAGCTCGCCCTCGCCCTGATCGTTGCTCTTGTTCTTGATCGTGTAGCCCACGAACTGGTAGTAAGACTCATCCTCGCCTGCAACGGCATCCTGAGCCTCGGCCGACGTGTAGACGCGGAACGATACGCGCGAAAGAGCGTGGTTCATAGCCAATCTGGCCGTCGTGGTCGTCTTGGCGCCTACGATGTCGTTGCGGGTATTGTACATGAAGTCGATCTCCTCTTCGGCAGTGTAGGCGAACTTGCTGTCCTCACCGTCGAGCGTACCCTGGCCCGTCTTGTCGCCCACGACGATGTTACCCGAGTTCAGAATCTTGACGGGGATCGTGGTAGCGTCGCCGATACCCAGGACGTTGGCGTCATCGGTATAGGGATAGTAACCGAAAATCTGACCCTTCTCTTCGCCTGAGAAAAGAAGCAGTTTGGTCTGGCCCTGCGTGTTGACCGAAGCCCAGGTGTTCTCGCCGGCTTCGTTGGCGAAGCGGATGTTGCGGCCGTTAGCGTAGTAACCGCCGTCGGCATTGCCGTTGCCGGTCTTGTTGGTGGGCACGAAATCCGCATTACCATCTTCGTTCGTTACCATGACGCCGATGGCCGAGCCTACGGGAAGAGTCGTGCCATCTACGGCCGTACGCGTCGTATTGCTGACCGATGTCAGCACCTTGAGCTGCTGAGCCTGGCTCAGATCGACTGCGGAGTCGTTTCCGCCATTTTCATTCTTGCTGCAACCCACGATCGCTGCGGCTGCAAGCGCAAATACAAAAAGTTGTTTCATAACTAAAAAAATTTGTTAATAAAATGGGTTAAAAAATGTTGTTTGTGTTTTATTATCTGCGTTTCAGTTTGCATTCGTCACCATCGCATTCCCCGCGCGGGGTTCGGCCCTACACGCCCATATCGCCGCCCTCGACCTCGTCCCACCCGACGACCGTGACGGTGCCCGTGATCAGCGATCCGGGCTCCTGCACGACCTGATCCGGGACCAGCTCCAGTTCGAATTCGATCTTCGGATCGCCCGTCTGTTCGGCCTCGTCGAGCGCCTTGTTCACGATATCCGTAAGGTCCCGCTCGATATAGACAGGGCCCAGTCCTTCGTTCGAGGGATCGACATAGGCTTTCAGCACGACCTGCTTCCGGTCGAGGCCGAAGACATAGATGTACGACCGGTAGCGCTCCTCCTCGCGCGTGGTCCGGGTCAGCGCCGTACGCACGGGGGCCTCCGTGCGACTCCCGCACGCGAGACGGACCTCGGGAACGACGCCCGAAAGCGTCAGCTCCATGGATTTCGAATCGGCCATCGACCAATCCTTGATCTTCGTGCGGAAGACGATCTCGTAACCCACAGGCTCGGGAACAAGCAGCGAATGGCCCTCGTAGCGGAAATCGACCGTGACCTCGGGAATCGAATCCCGATAGAGGAATCCCTCGGCCTGGCCGATGAGCCCTCCACCCGCACGCGTATTCCACAAGGTGCGAAATGCATCGGCAGCCGACGCCTCTTCGGCCGCCAATGCCTCCACACGTCCGATAAGTTCGGGCGTAGGAACCTCGTTAACCGTAGCACGGGCCCGCTCGACGTCATGCAGATCGCTGTAGGCGACGCCCTGCAATCGGTCGTTATAGGTCAGCACACGATAATGACGCTGCTTCAGGTACAGCAGCGTACCCTCCTCCGGGCAGTCGTGCGGGTCGCAGACGCCGCCGCCGTCGTAAAGACGCAGGTGGTTCTGACCCAGGCAACCTTCAGCCTCGACACGGTTGCACCAGTCGTAGTCGAAATGGTGAGGAACGGGGCAGTCGCCCGTATCTTCCCGAATACAGGAGACGAAGACCGCGCACGACGACAGCAGGACGACGACCGCCGTCCCGGCAGTCGACAAGGTTCTATTCATATATTTCAACATACTTTTCCTCATAATCACTATGAATAATCAGCCGGTTACAAGCAAAGTCGGAACGATCCGCTCAGAGAGAGGCTCCCGTTCGCGGAAAGTATGCCGCCGCCGGATGCCGCACGGCGTCCGGAAACGGAGAGAGGCGCGCAAATCGCCCGTAAAGGCGACAAGCACGACGAAAGGGGCGGAAACGACGTTTCAGCCTTCAAATTCAAACATACGGAAGCAAAGTCCGCCAGAGCCCCGGAAAACGCTCTTGCCGTCAGTTCAACAGCCGACGCGAGGGGGGGGGATTTTTGAGATACGCGCACGAAATACGCGCGGGCGCGAACGCGCAGAAGAAGAGCCGGAAGAACGAATACAGCAAAGCCTCCGAAAAACGCATCAAGCAATTCTCCGGAAGCGCTCCAATCCTTTTATGTAATAACAGGCTCTTCATTTTTTTCCTTCGATTCGGTGTCGCAAATTTAGATCAAACGGACAGAAGAAAAAAGACCGGAAGACGGTTTTGCAAAAAATTAAGGACTAAAATATGTCACATTTGTAAAATCATTATTATATTTGCCATGTTAAAAACCTAAAGATTTGAGCATATATAACATTGATCAACAAATAGATAAATCCGGTAAAAATAGCGTATGAAGAAAATATTGACGAAAAAACTCGAAAAGCTGCAAAAAGGGGTATTCCTATACAGCGCATGCGCCATAGCGGTCCGGTCGGCCGTCGGAATCGTGGCCTCCGTCGGTGCATCGGACACGCATTCGGGTATCGCGGAGACCGGACTTTTCATACTCACGGCAGCGATACTCGCAGCATACCGGCTCCGGAAAACCACCGTCAAGCACGCCTTCTCGGCACTGCTGCTCGTCATGCAGATCAAAACGAGCTGCTCGGTCATACTCTTCGCAACGGCGGCGGACCCTATGACGGCGGCCCTCGTATTCCGGGAAATGCTCCTGATGGGATTTCTGGTCATTCTCGCGCTGTTCGCCTACACCCCCGCCCTGTCCTATGCCCTCGCGGGCGTCGGCGCAGCGGTATACGCTGCGGCGGCCATGCTCAGTTCAGAACCCGTGCTCAAAAACTCCTGTCTGCTGATTTTCGCACTCTTCGGAAGCTCCGCGCTGATGGAGCACTACATCGTAAAGGGAATACACTCCCTGATACACGACAACCGCAGGTATCTGGCCGAGAGGCGTTCGCTGTTCAGCCTCTTCAACATCGACGACGGGCAGGTCGGACAGTTCATACGGCTTCTGCGGAAACGGGACCTGACACCCGGGCAGACCGAACAGCTCCTCAAACTCCTCGGAGACGAAACAGAGCGCCGCATACGCCAAAGCGTCCTGCACCTGATGCGCCATCGGCAGACCGATTACAGCAAACTCGACGAGAGGATTCCATCCCTCACGGCGACCGAGCGAAAGGTGGCCTCGCTGATACTGCAAGGCAAGACGCACCCCGAAATAGCGCGAGAACTGCTCAAAAGCCCGTCCAACGTATCCGTAATACGCTCCAACATCCGCAGGAAAATGGGACTCGGGCCCAAGGACAACCTCGCGGAAGCGCTCCACGCACGGATGCTGGAGCCCGAAGAAAAATCACCAGCGTCCGCGGCAACGGTATGAACCCAAAAAACGAACCCATGCAGAATCGGTTGCGCCTCTCCCAGACATCCTCCCCGGCAGAACGACAGCGCAGGTACATATTCTTTTACACATGCGTCGGATACATCGCCGGAATCATATGGAGCTTCTTTTCAGACGCCGCGCCCACGACGACTTTCTACAACTCGATCAACGCCCTGCACCTCGGGCTCCTGCTCGGGCTGATGGTCCTGTTCCTGTCGCAGAAGACAACGACGACGAAGCTCACGGCGCTGTTTCTGTTCATAACACAGGCGGAAATATCATTCGAGATGATTTACGAAGCGCTGAACAAGAATCCGACGGCGAATCTGGTGATCCTCGGAAACATGGTGCTCCTAGCCCTGCTGCTGATGATATCGATAGCCTGCTATTACCGGATAATACCCTATCTGCTCGGAGGAGCGAGCATCGCAACATATGCCCTATGTACGTTCCTGACGGCGGAGGCGTTCCCATTCGACTTCCTGCCCACATACGCAATCGCATTCGTCGGACTCGGGGTCATGGGAGCACGCATGAACAGAACCATACGCGACATATCCGTCGAAAACAACGCATACAAGGCCGAACGACAATCCATGCTCGAACTATTCCGCATGGATACAGACCAACTGACGGAGTTCATACATCTGGCCCGGCAGAAGGAGCTGACCATGGAGCAGACCGAAACGCTGCTCGGACTCCTGAATCCCGAAACCCGCCAGAAACTCACAGACGCAATCACGGAGAATATCCGCGCAAAAACAATCGAACTCGCTCAACTCGAAGAGAAAATACCCGGACTAACACCCGCGGAAAAAGAGGTATGCATCTGCATACTCAAGGGAAAAAGCCTCGCGCAGACCGTAAAGGAGCTCGGAAAAAGCCCTTCCAACATCACAAACGTGCGCAGCAGGATACGCCGCAAACTCAATCTCGAACACGACGAAGACCTCCAAAGCTGTCTCACACAGATCATATACAGAAAATAGGCGGTACAGCAAGCACCGAAGCATCCGGACACTCACCGCAAACGGATCGGCAAAGATCGTCGGCAAACACACGAAGTCAACACACACCCAAATACACAAACGATACGAATGGAAAGGACACACAACCTGCAGGATCTCTTCGAGGCATTGCGCAGACAGCAGAGAATAATCCGGAATCTATCCGGGATGGGTGCCGTGCAATCTGCCTTGAGTCCGGTGCGGGAGATGCGGGATCAAATCTCCGGCGGCCTGCGTCTTTATCGGGAAAACCCCGCCGGTCAGGTAACGGAGCGTCTCAAAACATACCGGAAAAACCCTTTCAAAGGAATCTCGACGGTATCCGACCCGCTAGCTCCGATGAGGCAATATCTGTCCGTCATAAACCGGGTAAACAGACAATGGCAGGAACAGTTCACCGCAGTAGCGGCAAGCACACGGCAGCTGGACCTCGCCCTGAACAACGCCCTGCTGCGAATGGATACCCGGCAGCAAGCAGCTTTCGGAATTTTCAATGCGGCGCTCTGCGGAACATCCGCAGCGTTCCTGAAAAACATCTCCTACACACAGACATGGCAGGAAGCAACCATCGTAGGGACGACGAATTCCATCGTTGCGGAGACACTGGACGACATGTACGGCAGCCAAAACACAACTGCGGATGATAACGCATTCGACACATTCAGGGAAACCCTCCTCACGGAATTAACGAAACTCCTGACACAAACAACATGCCGGCGCGTCAGGGTATTTCTGATGGAACTGATAGGCATTACAAGCGCAATTCTTACGATATACAGCGCATTCACGGTGCCCGGAAAGGAGGATATCGCCGACATAGTAAGAACCGAACTCCGGAGCACCCTCGAAATCCGGGAACAGGAGATAGGCCAAATAGCCGGCAGATACCTAGCAAAAATACGCACGGCACGAATCGACGCACCCCTGAGATATGCAGCCACGAAGAACGCACGGATTATCGACACCGTGAAACAAGGACAACAAGTGACCGTCGTCGAGACATGGCACAAGTACCTGCTCATTGTCTATATCGACACACAAACTCAAGAACCCAAATCCGGATTCGTGCTCAAAAAATATTTCCGGTAACTATCGGGCCGGCACCGCCGAAAACCTTTTCAATGCTCAAATTTCTTATAAGAATACAAGAAATATTCAATACGCAAAACGAAGCCACTCTCCTTGTGCAGGTATCATAGAAATCTTCGAACTTCCGCGAAAAAAGCTCCTCCCGGAAGTTGGAAATAATCCGAGCATAGCGAGGGAAACTTCGGCACACGCCCTTCTTTGAGGGCATCGGGATTCAAGTCGAAGCATCAGACAATAACGGTGCGAAGACATACATCCGCAGGCCCGCGAATCAAAGCCGGTATTTCTTTCTCCGCCGTCGCTGGATTCTTTGCTGCTCCTCGAAAGCCCGCACATCGGCCAAGTCCAATATCGTATCGACAATTCCCGAAACCGGATTTGCCGTGAGGTTTCGCGGCTCGTATTTTTGTTCCGAGTATTGCTGCTCTGCAAACTGTTTGTCGTTTTTCAGTACCGGATACAATTCATTGAAGACATTTGCCGAAAACTCTTTTCCCAGTACCGACCCGTTGGCAACGATGCCTGCATTGTGGTCGATAAACGTTACGCCGTAAATCCTTCCCACGGGGTTGATCCGGAAAATAGTGTCGATACCGTCTGCCTTGAGCAGTTGCCGGAATTCGTCCCGTGTGTTATGCGGGCTCATGGCATCCCGGACTGTCTGTCGCAGCCGAGCAAAGTTCCCGTCTTCTTTCAATTTTATTTTCGAGTTCTCGTAATACCGTTGAAGGGCTTTATAGCCGACATCTTTCCCTATTTTGCTTGACTTGATGGGTGTG
>ERZ824473.3184-NODE-3184-length-16797-cov-5.453112_pt1 | contig 16797 bp, 15 predicted proteins | sample MGYA00519874_ERZ824473 | MGnify/ENA primary metagenome ERZ824473 (study PRJEB31778, sample SAMEA3449151) | human gut metagenome | biome: human gut; feature: human-associated habitat; material: faeces | place: United Kingdom | collected 2010/2012 ... | reverse complement strand
AGTAGTTTGCGGTATGGAGGAGCGTTATCGCCTGCGCGTCGGTGATTCCCTCGACGATCCGGCAGGGAATGCGCGAGAACGCATCGTCATCTTCAGCAAGGAGGCGGAAAGCCTCAAGGCGACGGTGCCCTGATATCATCTGGTAGCCGCCGTCGGCAAGACGTCTCACGAGCGGGAGATCGGTGAGTCCGTCGCGCTTGATGGAGCTCGCGAGCTGCCTTATGGCAGAGGCGTCCATCGAGTAGGCGATGTTTGCGGGGTGCGCCGCGATGTCGTTTACATCGATCTCAAGGACGGGGAAGCGCTCGCGCGTCTTGGACTTCTCGTCCAGGAGCCCGGAGATCGAGAACGCCTTGGCGACGTCGCTAGCCGAGCTCATTGAGAACCTCCTCCGCCAATGCCGCGTAGTCGCGCGCAGGCCTGCTGCCGGGCTCGAAGGATGCCACCGGCGTCCACTGCCAGCTTCCCTCGCATACCTTGGCCGATGCGTGGATCACGCTCGTAAACTGCGTGTCGGGGAAGAAGCGGTCGAGCACCTCGGCTCCCGTCCTCTCTGCCTTGGTCATGCGCCCGGGGACGCATGTGCGCAGGATCCGATATTTGGGGCAGGGCATGCGGAGCGCCTCGGCGATGGATTTCGTGGCCTCCACCGTGAGCGCCGTGCCACGCATGACTGTCGAGTCGAGCTTCACCGGGATGACGACGATGCCGCCGTCCGCAGCCGCGAGATAAGCGTTGAAGGCCAGGCGCTTGAGCACCGGGGAGCAGTCGATGATGGCGATGTCGTAGGTGTCTGCCACGTCGTCAAGCGCGAACTTGAGCCTCTGCTCGCGGAGCAAAAGCTCGTTCTGGTCGACGAGCTCGATGGTGGAGGGGATCACGGAGAGGTTCTCCGTTCCGGTCTCGAATGCGAGGTCGGCGACCGAAGACTGACCGTAGAGGAGCTCTATGGAGCTTCGCCCCTCCGCCTTCGCCCTGTCGTAGAGTCCGTAGTAGTCGGTTGCGGAGGCCTGGGGGTCGAGGTCGATCAGGAGCACCCGCCTGCCAGCATCAGCGTAGATGCTGGCGAGGTTCACGGCGCTCGTCGTCTTGCCCACACCTCCCTTGTAGTTGGAGATGGCTATGGTGCGCATGCTTGTCCTTTCTCCCTTGCATCTCGCGCCCGCAGGTTGGAGGTTGGGCGCTTCAAGTGGATTTGTATTACATTCGGTATTGTACCCTAAAACAGTTCACTTGTGAACTGTTTTAGGGTACTTTGCGAGTTCTACCACCAAGCGTGGTAGAAGAGTTCGTCCTCCTCGCCGGTCTGCTTGAGCACGCGCTCCAGCATGCCGACCGTATCGTCGATGCACTGCATGTAGTAGTCGTCGTAGTATCCGAAGTCGCCGAAGAAGAAGCCACTCTCGACCGGCAGCAGCTCCGGTGCCAGCGAGCAGTCCTTCCTCACAAGCCTGCAGTCGTCCATGAGGCATAAGAGATCCTGCCTGCAGACCGGGTAGTACTCGCAGTTCTCGATGTAGCCGTCTGTCGTGTTGCGCTCGAACCAGCCGTGGATATGGTTCGCCTTGCGCCAGTAGGCCAGAAGCTCGTGCTCGGCGTCTCCGCCCTTGGCTTTTCGGGTGAGGTACATGTCGAGTCCCATTTTCGTGCGTCCTTTCAATCGTTTCGGTTTGTCCCCGGGTTCCCGCCCGGGCCTTGCGACCCGGACGGGAGCGGGTGTCCTCGTCTGGAGGAACGGAGGTCGTTTATTCCTCCGAGAGGCCGCAGCTCATCGCGTTGATGTGGTGGCGGAGCATCGCCCTGTCCTCGCCGACGACCGTGATGGCGACGACGTCGAAGCGCACCGCGCAGTTGCAGATGTCCGGGTTCTCGGCGAGGTAGCTCATCGACATGCGCTCGAAGTTCTCGCGCTCCATGGTCGCCTCGTCGAAGCCGAACCCCTCGACCCTTCCGTCGCGCCCCTTCACCTGGACGAAAACGATCGAGTCCTCGTCGTCGGCGATGATGTCGAACTTGCCTTCGCCGTCCGGGCATTTCCAATTCGTTTCGAGGATCTCGTAGCCCCGGCGCTTGAGGAACATCTCTGCCGCGTCCTGTACGTGCTTGCTGAATTCCTTCATTCGAATCGACCTCCAATTCGTCTTCGGCTCGGCCCCTTTGGCCTGCCTTGTGAGGCGCATGGCGCACGGCGTCGCGGCCGTGCAAGGGAGGAAGCGAAACGGCGTATCGAGGAATCATCCTTGCCGTGCTGGTTTTCCCATTTGTTTTCGGGGTCATGGAAATGGAGTCCTCCCTGAAAAGAAATCGGAAAAGCATCGCGGCCCTTGCGCGGCAACGAGCGGCGCTGTGCGAGGGTGCGACGTTCAAGGAAGGCGAAGGGGCATGCGCAAGATGAGGAGGGTGCGTCAATGAGGGAAACAGCGCGCCTGCGTGGGCAGATGCTCCGCCCGGGCGGAGAAGTTATGCGAAAAAGGGACACCCGGAACGGAGGTTCGAGATCATCGCTTAGAATGAGTGACTAACACATGTAATACATATGGGGCGCGAGAGAAGGGACAGGGATCATGGCGAACAACAGCAAGTCCAAGCTGAAGCTGCTGTACCTGAAGCGCATCCTCGAAGAGGAGACCGACGAGAACCACGGGCTGTCCATGACACAGCTCATCGACCGGCTACATGCCTACGAGATACCGGCGGAGCGCAAGGGCGTCTACCGCGACCTTGAGACGCTGAAGGAGTTCGGTCTCGATATCCGGACCTACCAGAGGAACCCGGTGCAGTACGCAGTCGTAAGGCGGGACTTCACGCTGTCCGAGCTGATGCTTTTGGTGGACGCAGTGGAGTCGTGCAAGTTCCTCACGAAGAGCCAGTCGAGATCCCTCACCACGAACCTGAAGCTGCTTGCGAGCGACCACGAGCGCGCGTTGCTAGATCGGCGGATACACGTGCAGGGACGGATAACGTCCAAGAAGGACGGGGTGTTCGGGTGCATCGACATCCTGCACGACGCGATGCGCCAGCACAAGAAGGTCTCCTTCATGTACTACAAGTTCAACCTCAAGGGAGAGCGCAAGGCCACGCACGACGGCAAGCCGCACGAGGTGACGCCCGTGGGCATCACATACTGGGGAGGATATTACTACCTGACCGCATGGAACGACGACCATGAGTGCATGACCGAGTTTCGGATCGACCGCATGGAGCGTTTGCGGGTGTCCCAAAACGCGGCAACGCGCAACGAGGAGATAACGCATCATACATTCGACGGCGACGACCACGAGAGCTTTGGCCGCTTCGGCGGCGAGCCGGTCACGGCGACGTTCCTCGTCGACGGCGACAAGGTAGAGATCATCATGGATCGCTTCGGCGATGCCGCAGAGATGTACGAGCACGACGATGAAACCGCGAAAGCGATTGTGAAGATCCGAAAGTCCGAGCCGTTCTTCGGCTGGATCGCAGGGCTCGGAGGCACTGTTAGGATACATGGCCCCAAGAGCTTGAAGGATGAATACGCGGATTACTTAGATGGATTGGCCGCAGAGGCAAGAAAGTAGAATGAGGCAAATGACCCAGCAGCGATTGCAACTGACTTGGCACAACAAGGACAAGGCTCTCATACCAACCGAAACCGGGAAGTACGGTTATAGGTGGGTAGAGCCGTCAGATCCAAGATATTGCGAGACGCACACGCTCGTCATGGACAAATACGTGCAGGGCGAGCAGGCACCGAAAACAGATGGACACCAGTATTCGGAATATGCCGATCTTGAGCCCCAGACGGACAATCTGCTAATCCATGGCGAATCCGGCGATGTTCTTGAGGCTCTGACGCGTGTGCCAGAGCTTGCCGAGAAGTACGTGGGCAACGTGAAGCTGGTGTATATAGACCCGCCGTTCAACACCGCCCAGACCTTCGATTCCTATGAGGACAATCTGGAGCACTCCATTTGGCTCACGATGATGAGGGACAGGCTGCTCCATTTAAAGCGCCTCCTGTCGGATGATGGATCAATTTGGGTGCATCTCGACGACAAAGAAGACCATAGGATGCGCGTGCTGCTGGACGAGGTCTTCGGAGCCGGTAATTTCGTGACCGAGGTCATTTGGCAAAAGGCGGATTCACCCAGAAACGATGCAAAGTTTTTCTCGTCCGACCACGACACCATTATCGTCTATGCAAAGTCGGAAGCGTTCAAGGTGAATGGTTTGCCAAGAACAGCGGCTGACAATGCTCGTTTTACCAATCCCGACGATGATCCAAATGGCCCATGGTGGGACGGAGACCCAACCGCAAACGATGCACGATTCCATCAAGGAATGGTATACGCAATCCAACAGCCGATAACCGGTGAGTTGATATACCCAGCTCGTGCAAGGCATTGGGCCTTTGATCAAAACAAGATTTTAGAAATCATGAATGGTTGGGCACCATACAAATTAGAGATAATCGATGATGCTGATGTGAGAGCTGAATTATGCGGCATCTCTCCAGAAGATGCAAGAGACGATGTTCCAGCACTTGTTCTTGCAGTACCTCTTGACGAGGCAAAAAGGCAAGCCGAAGAAGTGTACAAGAGAGGGAAATGGCCAATCTACATCCTGCGATCTGGAGGTGAAGGACGATTCGGAAAGAAGTCATATGTCCCTAATCGCTTGAATGTCCCACGCACGTTCTGGCCAAATGCCGAAGTAGGACATAACAGAACGTCCAAATCGGAGATCAAAGCCCTGTTCCCAGGCAAGACTCCCTTCTCAACGCCCAAGCCTGAGGCGCTCCTGAAGAGGATAATCCATATAGGCTCCAAACCAGGCGACATCGTGCTCGATTGCTTTGCAGGGTCGGGCACAACTGCCGCTGTTGCGCAGAAGATGGGAAGGCGCTGGGTCACCTGCGAGCTCCTCGACTCGACATTCCGCGATTTCACCTTGCCACGCCTGGAGAAAGTTATAGATGGCGCAGACGAGGGCGGCGTAAGCCGCTCGGAGGGTGAGCGCTTCGACGACAGTCCCGACGGATTGCCGGACGGACTGACACCAAGCAATGCAAACCAGTTCACATCCTGGCTAAACAAGCTGATATCGGATGACGATACGCTGAAGAAGAGCAGCGATATAAAGAGGTTGAAGCAGCTTGCAAAGACGAAGAAGTCAAAGATGCTCGTCAATTGGCGTGGTGGCGGCGGTTTTCAGGTCGCCCATTTATCGAAGGAATGCTTCGATTTCGACGACACTCTTGGCAGAGTGCTTCTCACGGGAGCTGCTACTGGCCAAACGCTGGTGAAGTCGATCGCCGCTAATCTTGGGTTCAAGATGATCCCTGATGACCGCACAAGTCCCTTCGATGCCCGTCGCGGCGATACGTACCTGAAAGTCGTGGAGGGCATAATCGATACGAGTGCGGTTGACTCGATCCTCGGAAAGCTTGGAGAAGGAGAGAAGGTCGTCATTGCTGGAACCATGGTCATGGATGGAGCGCGGGAGCATCTGAGAAAAGCCAGCAAGGGATCGCGGGTGGTTGCCATACCCGACGACGTCTTCCGTTATACGAAGGGAGGCGCGAGATAATGACAAAGCGTCTCAACATCTCCTACGACTCGGATCTAATCGAGTCCATCAGCTCCGAGTTTGACCTACGCGCTCCGAACAAAGAGGCACTTCGCAAGCTTATATTCACGCTCGATGGCGATTACGATCCGGAAGTCATCCAGGTTATGAACCTGGCTACCGGCGTTGGCAAGACCTACCTCATGGCCGCATTCATGGAGTACCTTCGCAGACAAGGCATAGGCAATGTCGTGATAGTGACCCCTGGCAAGACGGTTCAGGCGAAGACGGTCAAGAACTTCACCCCCGGCAGTGGTCGCTACATCGAGGGTGCTCAAATCCCGCCGGATGTGGTCACACCACAAGACTACTCGCCCTGGATCGCAAGGCAGAACGGAGCCGCGCAGCTCTCGTTTGGAAGAGAGACCCCGCTGCTCGCATTCATTTTCAACATCCAACAGCTCATCGCTCCCAAGAAGGAGGAGGGCGGAACGAGCGATGGAAGCCAGGACGCCATGCGAAGGAAGCCGCGTCGCTTCGACGAGAACGCTGGCGTTCTCTTCGACTACCTTAAGAGCCAGGACGACCTTGTCCTCATCGCAGACGAGTCACATCTCTATTCGACCAGTGCGGCGGCATTCCATTCGGCGATACGTGAGCTCGACCCAGCTGCAACAATAGGGCTAACCGCATCGGTTCTCGAAGGCGACCATGTCATCTACAAGTATCCTCTTTACCGCGCCATCGCCGACGAGTATGTGAAAACGCCTGTCCTCGCTTTCCGTAAAGGCGGGTACGGTGAAGACGAGGCATCCGAGGAGCAGCAGCTGAGGGATGCTCTCCAGCTGCGCGACATCAAACAGTCGGCATATGACGCATACATCGGCCAGAACAAGCTGCCCGGATTGAACGCCGTGCTATTCGTGGTCTGCTCGGACGTTTCCCACGCGACCGAGATAACCAATCTGTTGCGGGGGCCTGAATTCTTCGGACGTGAGCTGGCCGTTCTGCAAGTGGACTCCGAGCATGACGACGACCTCACGCAAAGAATGCTTGAAGACTTGGACGATCCCAATTCACCCGTCAAGGCTGTTGTCAGCGTGAACAAGCTCAAGGAAGGGTGGGACGTCAAAAACATCGCCGTGGTCGTAACGCTGAGAGCCATGGCCTCAGAGGTCTTGACGCAGCAGACCATGGGGCGCGGGCTTCGCCTACCCTTCGGGAAATATACCGGCATCAGACAGGTCGATCAGCTGGACATCATCTCGCACCAATCCTTCAAGGAGCTGCTCGAACAGGAGAACGTGCTCAAGCAGTTCGGGCTAGAAGAAGCAGTTAGCTCAGACGATCGGTCTCGCTTCGAGTATGAGATTGCGCATATCGGCCAAGGTGACGAATCCATAGGTACCGCCGCCAATTCAGACTTTGTGTATCAAAGCCATCAGGAGGGTTCTAACGTTCCTTCCCCTGATACGCAAGCACCGTTCGGCACCGATACAAATACCGACTCTGATCCAAACAAGCCAACCGTCCTAGTCCAGTCGGTCAACAATCGAAGCCTCACCGATGAGCCTGATCTGACTTACATCACAATCGATCCCAATCCGGACTTTCTCGGAACCTCATATGACTTCCCAGTGACGATCATCGAGGCGAAGCAGCCCGAGATAGACCTCTCCGGGATTCCCGATGAGGCACTTGAGGCGGCAGCGAGGAGAATCACCTCCACCGGAGATGTGCTCTACCGCAAGGAGATAGTTGCCGTACTGGGCAAGTCCCTGCGCGCAGTGGACACCGAAAGCGCGGAGGTGGACTCCGTTCACGTGAGCAACGAGGACGCGCAAGACGCCCTTGTCAAACTGGTTCTGAACATGTCGATGGTTCCGAAAACCGAGGGGACTGCGCGATATATCGCGCAATACCTTATCCCGAGGTTCATGAGTGCATCGAACCTAGACACATGGACCGTCAAATCGTTGTCTTCTGCCCAAGAGCAGCTGAGGCAGACCATCAAGGATTTCATAGTCGAGACGCTGAGATCAACGCAGGAAGTGCCTGTCATCAAGGCCAAGGCAATCGAATGCACCGGCTACACGCTTCCGATCGGCGAGAAGGTCTACGGCCAGATCGATTCCCGTGATGAGTTCGTGAGAGGTCGCGTCTATTCCGGTTGGTTCAAATCGCTCTATGCGGAAGAATCATTCGACTCTTATACGGGCGAATACATGCTCGCACGCCTGCTCAATACGTCTCCCCACATTGTCTGGTGGAACAGGCTGCACCCTTTCATGGGTGCTTACATCTACTACACGCCCAAAGACCGATACTTCCCAGATTTCGTCGCCCTAGACGATGAGGGGACGTATTGGATCATCGAGGGCAAAGATGCACGAGGCCGAGATGATGAGAAGGTGCAGGCGAAGCGAAAGGCCGCAGAACAGCTCGTTAGGAAGCTCGCCATCGACGATGTGTTCTCCAGCAGCCATTGGGGATATCTGATCGCCTATGAGGACGATATCGCAAAGTCCGATTCCTGGAACGATCTGCTTGCGCTAGCGCAACCTACGACCAACAAGGTTAAACAATAAGCGCTTGCTGAAATGGAGAAAGATTATGCAGTTTGACATCGAAAGATACGAAGAGTGGATTGCCAGATACAAAGACACGTTTGACAAGTCCATTAAGAGTTCGGGCGAGACATGGTGGCAGGGCGAGCGATACAAATGGGTAGCCGTCAAGCACTTTCAAGCGAACTGGAACATCGACTCACCGAATCTTGCCGAAATGCTTGAGAGCGCACTATCGAAGACCGAAAACCTCCTCGCGTCAGCGAATTCGTTCCCGAGAGGAATGATCATCAACTTCGCGCAAGTGGCCCCCGATGAGGTTCGAGCCATGTTCATCGATCTCTTCGACGAGGGAACCGACGTCGTAGAAAGAATCGAGCGCTTCAAGCATCGGTCGGAGCATCTGCGCGTCACCTATATGCCCGGCGCGAAGAACCATTACCAAAGCGAGAACACCATCTCGACGTATCTTTGGTTGAGGTACCCTGATAAGTACTACATCTACAAACTCGGAGAGGTGCGCGAAGCCGCCAAGCAGCTTGGTTCAGAGTTCGTCTTCAAGAAGGGCAAGTACGAGGACAATCTTCGAAACTTCTATGACCTCTACAATGCCATCAACGGAAGGATGATGGAAGATCCTACGCTGCGGACTATGCTAGATGCTGACCTAGATTCAGATTGCTATCCAGACCCCCTTGAGAAGACATTGACCTTTGACTTCGGATTCTTCGTGAGCAGGATGGGCAAGGACCTTGCTGGCAACCAGGAGGCACCCGACGAATACCCTGGACTTTCAGTCGAGGACTGGAAGGACTTGATCGAGGATCGCGAGGTCTTCGATATCCCATCGCTCACCATCATGAGGCGGATGTTGGATATCGGAGGAAGCGCGACATGCTCAGAGCTCTCGCAGAAATACGGAGAGCACTGGAACTGGTACAACTCGAAGTCTCAATCGCTGGCAACTCGAATTATCAAGGCGACAGGGATAGAAACGCTGGAGCGGGACGATGGGTCAAGCGTGTTCTGGCCAGTGCTCTACGAAGGCGAATATGCCGACAAGAACGCAAATGGGGTGTTCACCTGGACATTGCATAGCAACCTCAGAGCAGCTTTAGAACAATCGGATTTGTCAGAGGCTCCGTTATATACCAACGCTGAATCAACCAAACCAGTCAGTCATTGGTGGCTTAATGCCAACCCGAAAATCTGGAGCTTTGCAGAGACTCCGGTGGGCGAGGTTCAGAGCTACACGCTTCTCAACGAGAACGGCAACAAGCGAAGGATCTACCAAAACTTCCTGGAGGCAAAACCCGGCGATACCGTTATCGGGTACGAGTCCGCTCCATCGAAGCAGATAGTAGCTCTCGGCAGAATCATTGAGGGCAGTGACGGCGAAAAGATAACCTTCGTCAAGGAAGAAGCTCTCGGGAGCCCAATTGAGTATAAGACGCTCAAGGCCATTCCCGAGTTGTCCGAAATGGAGTTCTTCGTTAACCCGAACGGAAGCCTCTTCAAAGTGACCGATGCGGAACAAGAGGCGATAATGGATCTCGTCCGCGAGGCGAATCCGATACCCGACTCAGATTCGGTTGACCCTTACACGCGAGAAGACTTCCTTGACGAGGTCTACGTCGCTGATTGCGAGTTCGATAAGCTGTCGAACCTCCTCAAGCGTAAGAAGAACCTCATCATCCAAGGCGCACCGGGCACCGGCAAGACCTTCGCTGCGAAGCGTCTCGCCTACGCCTTGATGGGGGTTGCTGACGATGACCGTATCGAGTTTGTTCAGTTCCATCAGAATTATTCCTACGAGGACTTCGTGATGGGCTTCAGACCAACAGAAGATGGTTTCGCGCTAAGGAGCGGGGTCTTCTACAGATTCTGCCAGAGAGCCGCAAGCAAGCCGGACGAGAAGTTCTTCTTCATAATCGACGAGATCAACCGTGGCAATGTGAGCAAGATCTTCGGCGAGTTGCTGATGCTCATAGAAGACACCCATCGGGGTGATAGCGCAACGCTGGCCTACAACGGGCTGCCGTTCTCCGTACCGAAGAACGTCTATATCATAGGCATGATGAACACGGCTGACAGGAGCCTCGCCCTCATAGATTATGCTCTGCGGCGCAGGTTCGCCTTCTACGAGATGACCCCGGCTTTCCAAAGCGAGGGATTCTTGGAGGAACTTGCAAACTACGACTCGGAACCGCTGAACAGGCTGGTTGCCCAGGTGGCTCAGCTAAACGAGGAAATTGCGTCCGACAGGTCTCTTGGGCGTGGCTTTCAGATCGGACACAGCTATTTCTGCGACCTCGCTGACACTACGGACGAAACCCTAGAATCCATCGTCGACACGGAAATCGTCCCCATGCTCGAAGAATACTGGTTCGACGACGAGGAGAAGATTCGAAGCTGGCAGAAGGCCCTGAAGGCAGCGATTGAATGAGGAAGCATAAGGGCATACCCATTGCCAACGTCTACTACATGCTCGCCTATGCATTCGAATTCGTCGGAGACGACAATCTCGAGAGAGTAGAGAGCGAGGAGTTCGAAAACCAGCAAGACATGATCGCGGCGTTGCTAGAGTCTGGGATCAGCTGCCTTCTCAAGCAAGGGCTGCACAAAGAGTATCTGCAAAGAGCCGAGAACCTACCTACTGTCAGGGGCAAGATAGACGTGCGCGATACCTTTGCGAATGCGATAGCCCACAGAAAGACGATCGCGTGCGAGTTCGATGAGCTCACGGAAGACAACGTCTTCAATCGGATACTCAAGACCACTGCGCGCATGCTTGTCGCCAGCAAGGACGTCCAGGGCAAGACTCGCGATGGCCTGAAGAAGGAGATGCTGTACTTCTCCGAAGTTGACGAACTAGACCCCAGGAGCATCCGGTGGGACTTGCTGAGATTCGGACGGACTAACCACGGGTATCGCTTTCTCGTGAGCCTCTGCCAGCTCGTTATCGAAGGAATGCTCATGCGCGATTCTGGGGGCGACGACACGCTCGCTCCCGAGATATCCGAGGAGCAGATGCATCGCGTCTACGAACTCTTCTTGCTGCGGTATTTCCAAAAAGAGTATCCGCAGCTGAAGCCCGCTGCCCCGCAAATTCCTTGGGCAGTCGACGATGGCTATGCCACGATGCTTCCAGCAATGAAGACGGACATCACGCTACAGGACGATAAGCGAGTATTGATCATTGATGCCAAATACTATGGCGAGACCCTTCAGCATCAGGCGCGGTATGGCTCCGCATCCATTCATTCTGGGAATCTGTATCAGATTTTCACCTATACAAAGAACATGGCTGCAGCTCATCCTGACAAAGACGTCTCTGGCATGCTTCTCTATGCAAGGACTGAAGCTGCGTTGCAACCTGATGATCGGTTCCTGATGGAAGGAAATGCGATCTACGTGCGAACGCTAGACCTCTCCTTGGACTTTGCTGGCATTGAGTCTCAACTAGGCATGATCGCAGAGATTGCGGGAGGTGGATCATGCTCAGCAACATCGAAATAGGATGCTTCGTGAATCTTTTCAATCGAGGCGGCTACGTGCTCAACTTTACAACCGCTGACTTCGACGCCTTCACGTTCCAGCAAGTTGGCATCCCGCTCTGTTCAAGATATAAGCTACCGAAAACGAAATCACTATTAGCCTTTGTTGAAGATGCCGAGAATGAAGAGGTTGCCAAACTGCTGTTCGCTCTTCTGGAGTATTACGAGATCTACTACCAGAAAGAGTACGAAACTCCCGATGAGGCAGAATTGGGCTACTCGGCATACGACGCAGAAAGAGCACGGCTCTACTCCAAGTGCCGCGAGTTCCGCGATCGTGAATTGTCGATCTCTTCCAACATCGACAATCAAGTTGCGTACATAAAGACGAAATTTTCCAGCGCGTACATGCAGGATCAAATCGACCTGCTGATGGAGATGAGAACCAGAAACCCAACTGAGGCAATTGGGAAAGCCAAGGAGCTGGTCGAGAGCTGCTGCAAGACGATCCTCGAAGAATCTTGCTTGCCTGTTGATCCCAATTGGGATGTCGCAAAGCTCTCGAAAGAGACGGCCAAATGCTTGAGGGTAGACGTCGACTCTGCCAAAACGGATGACAAGATAGTCAAGCAGATACTAGGGAGCCTTCAGGGCATCGCAAGCGGACTTGCCGAATTCCGAAACGCATTCGGCAGCGGACATGGCAAGAGCGACAGTTTCGTCCCATTGCCCGCTCGACATGCAAAGCTCGCTGTAGGATGCGCGGTAACCCTTGTCGAGTACTACTGGGAGACATTCGAATGGCGCAAAGGCGCGAAAGGCTAGACTACCAATAATCACAGGAGGCGCTCTAGAAGCGTTGAGCTCAACGCCTTTTCCCCAAATAGATCAGCAAACGTCTGATCTGACATCCAGATAAGGCAATCCTCTGAATCTGCCTCGATAGCGGTTTGCGTGCCCACGGCTCCCTGCTTCGCTTTCAGGCAGTCCAATTCGCACCAAACAAGAAGGTCGTCATTCTCGAACCGGAATACAGTTGTAGTGCTGTCGAACCAATTCTGAGTATCGCAATTCCATACTCGAAATACGTCCGCAAGGTAGTCGTCGTCAAACGCCGCGAAGGCAGTGCGCACATCATCGGGAAAGGTTATCGAGTTTTCTCCAGTCATCATCACCTAGCAATCTCTCGTTTTCGGTAAGCATACAGTGCCTGCAGAAGTATGGGTGTCCTCAAATGGGACACCCGACGATTTCATCCGACTTTCTTAGTTCCCTTGGCTTCGTTAAGCGCGTTGGCCATCACTCCTTGCGAGTTGGGGAGCAGGTGAGCATAACGGAACGTGATGTCCGTTGTCTCGTGTCCCATGCGCTCGGCTATCGCAACAACGCTGAAGCCCATATGGATGAGCATGGAAACGTGACTATGTCTCAGATCGTGCACCCTGATGCGCTTCACACCTGAGATCCTGCAGCCGCGATCCATCTCATTGCAGAGGAACGATTTCGTCATCCCCTCGAATATCCTCTCGTCTGGCCCTATCTTCAGGATCAACTCGATGTACTCCCGGATCTCTTCGCATAAGAACTCGGATAATGCGATTTTCCTGTATGACTTCTTCGTCTTCGGTGGGCCTACAATCGCTCCACCGTCCTTTCTTGCGAGGCTTTTGTCTATGGTGAGGATGCGGTTTTCAAAATCGAAGTCGGTGGGCGTGAGAGCTAGAAGCTCGCCTTCGCGTATGCCCGCCCAGAACAGGAGATCGAAAGCATAGTAGCTTTTAGCCTTGTCGCAGATCGCGTCCTGGAACCGATTGAACTCTTCCTTGCTCCATATCTGCATCTCGCCCGATCTCGTTTTGCCTGTCTTGGAGATCTTCTTCATCGGGTTCGGCTTGAGTCCGTAGTTCCGTTCGGCATGGTTAAACAGAGATGCCAGATCGCTGTTGAGTTTCCTGACATAGGTCGGTGACAAGGGATTGCCGTTCTTGAGTCTCTGCTCGTCTAGCCATCCCTGCCAATGCAGGATATCAATGGGCTTTATGTCTCCCATCAGCTTCTCCCCGAAGTAGGGCTTGATCCATTTCCCTATGGACAGCCTTTTGGTATCGTAGGTCGTCCAGCGAATGCGCGGCTTCATGTCTGCCAGGTAAACGTCCACGAAGGCCGAGAATGGGAAGCTGCACGGGTTCTCGGCGCGCGCCCTGAACTCGTTCTCATAACGGAGCGCATCGTCCTCCGTCTCGAAGCTGCGCTTGTACTTTTGTTTGAGCGAGCCATCGGGCAGGCGGTAATAGAATGATGCGCACCATTTTCCATTATCCAACTTGTATGCGGGCATTGGCTAACACCTCCCCATATTCTTGAGAATCTCGTCCTCGTCCTCGATCTCAGATCTGGTCTCGTCTCCTCGCAGCCCGAGCATGACATCTGCTAGGAGGTCACATGTCCCCAGCAGATGCTCGCTGGGGCTGTCGCCCTTTCGGAGCCGGTTGAGCTGCTTGCAGACTTCGCGCATCTCGTCACGCAGCGCTTTCAGTGCCCTGGGCGAGGGCACGACGGTGATCTCCGTGTCGCACAGCTTGGACATTATGTAGTCCTGCTTGGTAAGCCCGCTCATTGCGACCATTAGGTTTAGCCGTTCGTTCATCTCCTTGGTGACTCTGAACGCGATGGTCATGGGGCGCGCCCGGTCCTCGTTTTTGCAAGTCATATCAATCCTCCCTATACGATTGCAAGGCATCGGCCATCTTCTCCTGTGAGCCAGGGAACATGTGGCCATAGCGGAACGTGATTTCTGCAGACTCGTGTCCCGTCCTGTCGCCGATCGCCACGGCCGAGAACCCCATCTCTATCAGAAGGGAAACGTGACTGTGCCGAAGATCGTGAACCCTGATGACGGGAACGCCCGTCATGGCGCTTCCCTTAGCAATGGCAGCCTTCAGCTTCGCCGAGCTGAGGTCGGCGAATATGCGCTCGTCGTGAGCCGTCGGGGACACGTTGTAGACGAAGTCCCGAAGCTCGTCGCGCAAAAACTCCGGAAGGGCTATCTGGCGAATCGACTTCTCCGTCTTAGGATCGGTGATGAGGTCTTTTCGCTTGAGGCGCCTGTAGGAATGCCTGACATGCAGTGTCGATCCCACGAAGTCGATGTCGGCGGGAGTGAGCGCGAGGAGCTCTCCTGTTCGCACACCCGTCCAATAGAGGACCTCGAAGGCGGTGTAGAGCAGCTTGTCGTCGATTTGCGACTCGGAGAACCTCAGGTACTGCTCCTTGGACCAGATGTTTATGCCGCGAGCGTTCTTGGAGCCGATGCGCGGCGCTTTCTTGACCGGGTTGGGTCGGAGCCCGTAGTACCGCTCGGCGTGGTTCATGATCGAGGCGAACGCGCTGTTGACCGTTCGCACATACGTCTCCGAGTAGGGCTCGCCGTTTTCCTTCCTGAAGGCGAGGATCTCGTTCTGCCAGTCGATGACGTCGAGCACGGTTATGTCCCTCATGCGCTTGGTGCCGAACTTCGGGATGATCTTGTCGTTGATGATGTACTCACGGGTAGCCCAGGTATACTCCCGGATGGTCGGTTTCACATCTTCGGCGTAGACGTCTACGAAGTCGGAAAGCCTCATATCCATGGAGCCACGCGCCCTGTTCGTGTAGTCAAGCTCGAACGCCTCGGCATCGGCCTTCGTCTCAAACCCGCGCTTGCATTTGTGCTTGCGCTTCCCGTAGATATCCTTGTACCAGAACTGGCTCGTCCAGCTCCCGTTCTCCTCTCTCACCGCTGTCATCGGATACCGTCCTTCCAGCCGAAATAGCGCTGCTCGAAGTAGTCCTTGCTCACCTTTCCCGTGACCGTCATGTAGCCTTTCTCGGCAAGCTCACGGTTCAGTTCCTTGATGACCGAGTAGGCGGAGGTTCGTGAGATTCCCAGCCTCTCCGCCACCTCATCGGCTCTGATCATCTCTGGCTTGTGATCTACCATGTATGCTCCTTTCAGACAGTTCACTATTGAACTGTTTCATTCAGGGCATACTAACAGTTCAGTTTCGTACGGTCAATACGTTGCGTTCATTTGTGAACTGTTTTAGAATTCGTAGGACAACGCGCTAAGGAGCCTTATGAACACTGGAGAACTGATTCGCTTCTACAGGAAGCGCAAACATATGACACAGGCCGGATTGGGCGAGGCCGCAGGCTTCTCCGAACCAGCCATCAGAAACTACGAGCTGGGCAACAGGACTCCCGACAGAGGCCAGCTGGAGAAGATATCGAAGGCTCTAGGAGTAACGCCCGACTCCCTTGTCAGACACGAGATAACAAGCGCAAAGGACGCGCTTGGAGTCTTGTTCCAGCTGGAAGACGAGTTCGGACTAGTTCCCCAGGAGGATGGATCGCTCATGATCGATCCCAAGGCCGACAATGCACAGAAGCTCGATGCAGCCATCAAGGCTTGGGTGAATGCGCGCGGTGAGCTCACGCGTGGCGACATGACGGAGGAGGACTACAGAGCCTGGCGCGCAGGCCTCCAGGTCTGATATAAGCATCAACTTGCATCGTTCACGGGCGCTCAAAGAGCGCCTTTTTTCTTTTCCTCTTGCACATGCCTTTCGCAAAATATGCCATCTACCTCGTAGTATCGGCAATCGAATTTACTCCCGCATACATTTGCCCCATTTTTCTCGTAGTTACTGAGGCGATTTGAACACGCACCGATACTGTAAATCGTAGGAAGATCTGGTCTTGAAATGTGCCCGAAAAGCCCTGATTCGTAGTATCGGACGCATTTTTTACACCCCTATCTTTCCTGGGGAAACGTCCATTTTGAAGCTCGATTTCGGGGGTGAGTACAAAACGATACTGTTCTCCACAATTGCCCACTTTTCTCATTGCCAGCAATGGTATCAGGCGGCTGGATTCAGTCCATTTCTCTCGACTACTTTTGAATACTTTGCAAAACTATCGAACTCCCATGACGATAAAGAATCGAAAGCTGCACAAAAACAGTATCGGAACTGGGAAAAGAAAGACCCGCCATGGAGTTGGCGGGTCATTTCACTGAGAATCAAAAGTGAGAGGATAATCGAGTGGCTTGCAAAATTCTTGTGGAGAATTACACAGTTTTACAAAGAATTTGAAAGTAATAGTGAAGCAAAATAGTGCCTCTGAACTGGTATTTTTCACTCCCACTCGAT
>ERZ824473.3179-NODE-3179-length-16820-cov-17.849389_pt1 | contig 16820 bp, 17 predicted proteins | sample MGYA00519874_ERZ824473 | MGnify/ENA primary metagenome ERZ824473 (study PRJEB31778, sample SAMEA3449151) | human gut metagenome | biome: human gut; feature: human-associated habitat; material: faeces | place: United Kingdom | collected 2010/2012 ... | reverse complement strand
GAAAAATCAGTACCATTCACAACCGTATTATCCGCTTTGGGCCGGAAATACGCTGACGTTTACAGGTACATGTCTGCCCCAGAATGCCATTGACGAGAGTGGTTCGGGAACCTATTTCGTTCTTTACAAATTCCGCTACGGCTACGCGGACAATGAAATCAACAGCTATGACGATTCGTCGATCGATATAAGTTGGGCTGTCGATGCGAGCGGAAACAAAGTCAACCTGCCGGGAGTCGATTATATAAAAATATATACCGGAGTCAACCAGGAGAACGGTTGGCTTGGGGAATGTTCGACCGAAATAATGGGTGTGGAAGACCTGCATTTGCTCAAAGAGGAAATACACACAAGGCGATAAAGACCGAAATAACAGACAATTCAAGTTTTCTGCATTTCGAAAACTCATTTCGATTTATAAATACTCAATCGGCGGCGGGTCCTTTGATCGCGGTGAACCATTGCAAACATTCCTGCATTTAAATCCCGCCGCCGTTCTTTCATAGCAGCAATTCGAGAGCGGAGTCTTTAGAGATTGGTAAAAAGTTGTCTGCCATACAACGATTTATCTCTGACTCTCGAGTTGTTGCTATTTTTGGGAGAGAGTGGCCAGAGTGGGGAAAATGCGGGGAAAACAGACAAAATAAAAATCGCTTAATTCGCTATTATCAGCAAATTAAGCGATTTTTCCTGTACCCGGAGTCGAATAAGACGACGTGTGACGGGGGTAGCAGCGTGAACCGGACAAGACCGGATACGGACAACGACATTATCGCAGGGGGGGGGCAGGCGACACGATTGCTCGAAAAACTGCAACGGTATACGGCGAGTGGACCAACGCCACCGGCCGGTACAAATCCGCTGCCGCCGCCGCAACACGCTGGGCGAGATCGCCTACGACACGACGGCCTACCGACAGAACTGCGACATCAACGCCACGCGCATGGAGGCCGGGCTTCACGGAAAACCGGCCGACGGACAATGGACCGTGCGTGCGACGGACGAGCGCTCACCTGTCGGAAGCTGTTTTTATCGCCCGAAGGGAACCTGCACGCGCGCTGAGGGAAAACCCTGCCGTCATCCCGATTTGGTAAGGCCGTCGCCCGAAGCGTGTGGATTCGACATCGTACGCACGGCCTCCGAACTGTTCGGCATCGAACTGAAATGGGGCAAGGAGGGACTGCTGTTATGACAAGTCACCTCAGAAAATTGGCATTAACCGCGTATAAAATCCCGGATATTTCTTATATTTATAGCTCTGCATATTTCATAGCGTCATGAAACTGAGTATAGAATATCTGCCGAATAATCGGAGCGACGATGAAGGACTGAATATACTGCGTCAGATCAGCGATTCACTCCAATCCGTAGAAACGGAGTTCGTATGCCGAATCTCGGATGTTGCGTTTGCCATTGCAGCGACCTACGACAATTATGCCCGGCTCCGTCCCGTACTTAAAACTATGAATTGGGCTCAAACGGAATATTACGATTCTTTGCTCTCAGCAACCGAGGGAATCCGTATGTTCTGCGGCCTGACGTCATGGACGGAGCTGGACTGCTGGATATGCAACACGGACCGCGCGGAGTGGTTCAAACAAGCCATAGAGAACGAACTGCAAAGCGGCTGCTACCGGGCAGTCGTCCCCTTACCGGTACGCTTCAAACATCGTTTTCAGATAGATTGTTATGATTGTTACGCACTGGATGACTACACCGCCACTCATGGAATCCATCCTATGACCGACTACGATATATTTATCTATCGCTTCAAGGACAGTAAACACTTTGCAAGACCGTGGGAAACGGTACGGCTGGTGGAGCAGGCACTGCGGCGGGAGCAAAATCTTGCCGACAAGCTAACCGATGCTGTTTTAACCGTCATACCCGCTTCCACGTTCTGGGAGAATCAACGTCGTTTCCAGACATTTTGCAGATTGCTGTGTGAAACGACTGGCTTGGAAAACGGGTTCGATGCAATCGAAATAACCCGTTCCAGAGCTTCCATGCGGGGAATACGTTATAAAAGTAAAATAGAAAACTTACGCATACATTACAACCGGTTTCGGGAACGTCATGTGTTTCTGTTCGACGACGTATGTAATACAGGCACCGGATTCAATCAACTGGCCGACGCGTTGGTCCGATACGGGGATGCCTCTTCGGTGACTGGAATATTTTTAGGTAGGAATACCTAAAACTTAGGGCTGTCTAACAAGTCATAGACAGCCCATTTTATTCATGCGGCTATTCGAGAACTTTTCCGAATGCGCGATTATCAGGCGGTTAAAGAAACTTATCGAAAAATATTTCTATATTTATTTCAGCAGACGTAAAAATTCGGGCGATGCTTTGAACGCCGGAATATCGTGCGCCGGGATTTTGAGCGTCGTATTCTTTGTGATATTACGCGCCGTCTTTTCCCTACGGTGTTTGATAAGAAATGTTCCGAAGCCGCGCAAGAAAACATTTTCCTTACGAATCTGCGCGGCGCGCACCTCTTCCATAAAACCCTCCATGACAGCTGATACGGTCGTGGCCTCGACACCTGTTTCCCTGGCGATTTGTTTAACGATTTCTTGTTTTGTCGTAGATGCTTATTTTTTAATGTTTTTAATCTGCGAATCGGTTGCTAAGGTCCATCCGTTCGTGAAGTATACGCACGACCTCTATCCCTTTATCGCCCGCAATGCGATAAAAGACGATGTGTTTGTTGACCTTGAATCCGAAAATATCTGCTCCGAGTTCCTTGTATTCCCGACCGAACAACACGGGATTGCCTGCCAACTTACGGCAGGAGGCGATCAATAACCTGTAATAGGTATCCGCCTGTCGTTCCGACCACATATCCGCCGTATAGTCCCAGATGTCGGAAAGGTCTTCGACCGCTTTGCGGGTAAACCGTATTTCAGCCGTTCGTCCGCTTCGCTTTCAGGGTTTTCAGATGCTCCTCCGGGTCGAATCCTTCGGTCACGCCGCTGTCGATTCCTTCGCGGATAGCAGCCTTCAGTTCCGTCAGACGGCTTTCGTTCTCTTCCAAAAGCCGCAAGCCGGCCCGGATAACCTCGCTGGCGTTGTTATAACGCCCCTGTGCGATTTTTGCCTTGATGAAATCCTCGAAATAAACCCCGAGAGCTACCGATGTCGTTTTCATAGTTGTTCAGTCTTTACGCAAAATTACCAATATTTAATAATAAAACAAAATCCCCGCCGAATTTATTGTGTCCGGCCGATACGTATTGAAAAACAGATTTATCTCTTCCGGCACCATTTTACGGAGGCTCGTTCTCGTCTTCCATTTCTGACATCCAGAAACATCCGCAATGCTTACAACACCTTGTCCATAAACAATTCATACATCATGTATTCAAATTCAGGATAAGCTGTAATCCAATATACATTCCGTTCCAACAACTGCATATTGCGTTGTGGTTTTTGTTGTCATGATGATAAAATGAATGATCTACGAAAAAATTCTTATATTGCATCCCGATATCAATCCATGTCATAGCAACCATGAAACGTTTTCTACTGACACTGTTTCTATTTGTCGCAACAGCGCCCTTACTTGCAGCATCCCTCGTTGAAGGACGCATCTATATGAAAAACGGCTCGGTCGTAGAATGTACGGGGAACGACAGGTTGAAAATGCCCCAAAAAAACGGCAAATTGAAAGTATTTCGAGATGCTTTCCGGAAAACTAAAGCCAAAGAGATATTGTCGCCCGGAGATATAGATTCGGTGATCTGCTGGCATGCCAAAAGTCCGGAACACACACGCAAATTCCTCTTCGGGGCAAAACCCGGATGGATGTGGGTTTACGTTGAGACTCCATATATAAAAGCCTGCATATATTCGAAAAAAGGGTACGGCATCAACACCAACGGCGGTATACAGGTCTGGCAACGACGCAGATGGTTCAGCCGTTCGCGGGCAGCCTATTTCCTGCAAAAACAAGGCGACAGAGGATTCCGGAATGTCGGCAGTGCATACCGACGGTCCAAGGACACATTCCGCAAACGCATAGCCTGCTACATAGACGACGATCCCACGCTGGCCGAGCGCATACGCCAATCCAACGCCTATCGGGATAAAACGATACTTATGCTGCATGACTACAATCCGACCAGACATTAACCCTAATATCAAAGCACATGAAACAGTTTTTACTTTTCGCTGCCACCATGTTCATCATGTTAGGCACGACGGATCGGGCAGAAGCCAAGAAACCCCAGGATCAGGAATTCCGCCGCGTAGTGGTAACCCTTAAATCGGGAGAGAAGATCGACGGCTACCTGCATCGCGGCTGGCACGCCGAATCATCATTTATGAAAAAGGAGAACTATTCGTTCAAACTTGCCAAGACCCCCGAAGACAAAGAGAAGGTCAAATACACCGCCGATGATGTGGAAAGCGTCGAATACGTCGAAAAGACCGAGGCCAATCCCGACGGTATCCGCTGGGAAGCACTCGACATCGCCTCGCCCGGCCTTTCGGATCGCAACCGCACGTTTCGCCGCATGGTGTGCCTGAACAAGGCCGGCCAAAACGCCACGGCTTACTGGTGGAAAATATGGACGACGGAGCGAGTAGGCAATCAAGACCGCCGGGTGCTGAAAACCATGTACGGTATCCGGTTTCATAATGATCCCGACAAGATCGTCTATCCGTATATGCTGGTCAGCTCCGTGCTGATGGACAAAAAGTATCCGGGGCTGAAAGATTTCTGCAAAAAATGGTTCAAGGGGCCTGAAGGGAAAGAGCATAAAAAGGAGGCTAAGGAGAACGATGCCTGGATACTCGATATGTATGATGCATATCTGCAAAAACAGCAGGAATAGGATGCTGACGAAAATGACAACACGATCATATGCCTGAATTTTCATATTTCCGGTTTTGTGGAAAAAACGAAAATTCAGGCGTATGCCATCTTGATTCTTACAGCAGGATATGGCACCCTGTCAGGTATGGGTCATCCAGCCGTGAAACGGCTCGTGGATAAAAGTGTTTCGGATGAGATGCCAAGAGCCTCACAGGCGGCTCGGGCCGAAAGATACATGGGATATCTGCTCTGACTACACAGATATTCAAACAGCAGGACACTTTTACTCAACATGAAGTTCGTTTTGACAAGGCTTTCCAGTTTTTCAGGAGCCACCAGTACATAAGTCTGGGCATTTTTCGGATTTTCCATAATTGATCTTTATTGATTCGAGTCTTTCAGGTCTTCGAGTTTCCCCTGTTTGCGCATTTTACGAATAAACTCCTGCACTTCGGAGAGCAGATACATTCTGCGATGCCCGAAATTAAAGCCGACAAGGCGGCCTTGTTCCCTATAGCGCCGAACCTGACGCTCACTCTGATGCAGAATCTGACAAACTTCCGAAAAATCCAACATCGGATCACCGTCAAGCATACTGCGATGTTCTTTCAGATAACGCACATCTTCCAGAATCTCCAAAACGATTGTCAGAATACGAGAAATGCTGTCTCCAGATTGATTTTCCATAAATGCGAATATGGGTTTACAGCGCAAAGATGGAATGAAAGCATCACCCGATTATCGTGGCCTATTCGGTGTACTAAATTTTGCGACTGTATAATACCATTGATAACCAACGGTGTCCGGGAAATGTTCGGTTCCCCTACGCACCGCAGAGTTCGATGGAATAAAACAACGAAGCCTTGCAAACGAATCGTTTGCAAGGCTTTTTCGTTTTTCACGGCGAATGCCGGATTTGTCGTTCGCGAAATTCAGATGTCCGGGGCGAATGCGGTCGGCCCCGGCAAACGGACAAAAAGGCGGTTGCAGGCATCGATTTCGGCAAACCGCATCGGCACCCTGCCCCGCCTACTCTACCAGACGGACGAAGCAGGCGTCGCTGACATTGGGACCGTCGCCGGCGGTCCATTTGTCTATCAGGAACGCATTCTTTCCGAAATCGTTGAAATCGAATGTCGAGACGTTGATGTCCCACGAAGAGGTATTGTCCGACTCCCGATTGCACCAGTAAATTCCGCCGAAATTGGTGTATACGGTATAAAAAATCGGACGATAAGGTATCTCGGGGTCGGTATAGAGTGCACCGCGGGCGGCATAACGCAATACGCCGTACTTTCCATTCTCCTGGGAACAATGCTTCCGGCGGCCGTATCCCGAGACGCCCACCGGGAAGAAGATATTGGCCCCCTCGCCGCCCGAATTGAGGCTCCCCGCAGGATTGAAGACGAAACAGCCGCGCATGCCCTTGTTCTCGTTGCTCGCGTTGTAATGGGCATAGCCGTGCGCGTCCGACATCTCCAGCGCGGTTTCGGCCGACGCATCGTCGTAGAGCACGCCGAACGCAAACTGGCAGCCATTCTGCAACTCCTTGAAATCGCTCCTTTCGGCGACCCGGCACTGTCGGCCGCCGATGGTCTGGGGCATGTCGCTGAAACCGTCCGAAGTGCGCGACTTGCTCGTAATCCGGGTCTGTCCGGCAACCGCATTCCAGGTTCCCGTCAGCCCCGAACTCGTGGGAGCCAGCCGAAACGGAGTCGTGGCATGGTCGGCGAACCGGTCGAACTGGTTGTTGACGGCATCGATGGGCTGGTCGATGTTGCCGAAGCGGAAGAGCGAACCCTCCTCGCAGGGCGCGGCGGTCTCGTGATCCTTGTAATAGAGGTTGAAAGTGTGCCATTTGGCCGATCCGGCCACCTGCATGGGGGCATAGCCCTGACGCACGAAGATGCGGTGGTAGCACGCCAGGTTGTGATAGCGGATCAGGATGATGCCGCACCGGCTCTGGTCCTCGCCGATCGTTCCGGCAGGCTGATAGGTAAAGCGGATTTCGGACCCGGTGGATCCCTCCACCGTGCCGCCCAGCACGCCGTTGAGTTTGATCCACTCCTTGCCGACCTCGACCTCGGCCTTCCAGGGGCCTTCGGATTCGAACACCGTATACCGCGTGGCCGCTTCGTTCAACCGATGTGTCAATGCCACCTGGAATGCCGCATCGTTGTCGTGGCGGCGATAGATGCCCTTGGGGTTGACCACACGGCGCACCTGGTAGATCGTTATGGTGTCCACCGTCGGCTGGGCGTGGCCCGCCAACTGCACCTCGAGCCGCACCTTCGCCGAACGTCGGTAAGCGAAATAGATATTGTTGCCCGTGAAACCGGTTGCGTCGGTCATTTGCATGGCCCGGGTGTAGAACGGAAGCTGCACGACGGTCTGCCCCTCGGCATCGTTGCGCGTGACGATGTAGTCGCCGTCGACCGCATCCGGAACGGTCCCGCTCTGCGACAAGTCGTACTCCCGGTAGCCGCGAGGAGAGAATCCGCCCTCGCTCAGACTATTCAAGAGCGTGGTGCCGTGCGACGTGAGGTCCATGCCTCCCAGTCCCTTTCCGAAATCCTCCGGACGCTGTTTCCAGTAGAAATAGTTGTAGCCCGACCAATACGGTTTGCTACGTCCGATCCAGTTGATATGCGTCTTCACGAGCGACAGGAAGCCGTTCCACGGGCCGTCCTTGATCTGCGGTCTATCGGGATCGGAAGTCGCATAGCTGCCGGCTCCCGGGTTTCCGCTCACGGTGTACACCTCACCCCGGTAATACTCGAACTCGCTGCCGGCCTCGTGGGGCCGCCAGTTGTTCTCGACGATCTCGGCCTTGAGTTTGCCGACGGGGGTGCCCTTGATCTTCAGCGGAAGCATCATTTCATGATCGTAGAGGTAGGAGATATAGTAGGGATTGGGGGCATAAATGCCCTCATCCTCGTCGTACTCGATGTGCCAGTCGACGTCGTTGGCATGGCCGCGGAAGCGGAGCGTGAGTTTGTAGTGGAAATTGCGCTCGGCATTATAGTCGCGCTCCGTATCCTTGCCCAGCATGAAACGGTAGATGATCTTGCCCTTGCCGGGGTTTGCGACCGTATTGGAGATATAGTAGCCCTCCACCTCGATATAGGTTCCGCACGGCTTGCCGTCGCGGTAGCCCTCGTCGCCGGGGTCATTGCCGCCGGGGAAGGTGATCGACGAGTTCATGCCGGTGGTATCCTGCCATTTGAGCTTGCCCTCGCCCTGCATGTTCTCGAAGAAGAAGAGCGAGCGGGCGTCGTTGCGGTGCAGCTGCGCCTTGGTGTCGCCGCCGCCCAGCGGATTGTTGGCCTTGGTCAGACGCGGCCATGCGTTGAAGTCGTCGCCCGAGCCGTAGGCGATCGTATCGCCGGCGAAGATGACGTCCTTCGCCGGATCGGCGATGCGCTTCCCGTCGTTGGCGTCCAGCAGCGTACAACTGCGGGGAATGTTGCGGATCCGGGCCGACTTGATATAGATGTAGACGTTCTCGTAGAGGCCGGTCGTGTCGAACGAGACGGTCACCTTCGACACCAGGCGGCGAATCCAGGCATGAAGCCGCTGCCTGGGCGCATCGACCGTCAGCAGCGGGGCTTCGCCGCGTGTGCCGCCTGAATCGTTCGGCGTGAAGTAGCCCGCCATCTGGCAATTGTCCCCCACCGGGTCGTCGACCCACTCCTGCACGATCGACCGCAGGTCCTCCTCGCGCCCGATCCGTGCGGCGAGCGTGGCATCGGCCGACAGGTCGCCCATATTGGCCACGGCATAGATGCGGTAGCGGCCGTAGGGAATGCGGCACTGGAACTCGGCACGCTGTGTCCGCAGTTCGGTGGCGCTTCCCGGGCGTTCGACATCGGTCACATCCATCCGATCGCGGGGCAGATAGTCCGATCCGGCCAACGCTCCGTCCTCGGTGTACCACGCCACGAAAACATCGCCGATGGTGCCGATCAGATCGCCCTTCTGGCTGCGCGTGGCACCCAGCGAACCGTTCGACAGCGCACGGAACGTCACGCCCAGCGACACGGAACTTTCGCCCGGGCCGATATAACCGTGCTCCGAGTCGATTTCCGGATCGACACAGGCCGTCGGGCCGAGCGACACGACAGCCAGCACGAGACAAGACAAAATTCTATTTTTCATTCCTCTTTTCGTTTTTCGAAGCGGACAGCAGCCCGAATCCGGGGTCCAGCTCGACCTCCTCGTAGGGATACACATCCACGACGATGAGGGGCTCGGCGGCCTTCGTGATGGTGAATTTATAGTAGTAGTTCCGGCGTATGTCGAACGGGTCGCCCAGACGGCTGCCGGCCGGAACCGAGGTATAGTATTTAAATTCGACGGGATACTCCTTATCGCCGCTCTCGCGGAACGTCACGCGCAGTTCGGCGGCATCCTGCGCCCTGACGTCGGTCGTGCCCCCGGCCAGATTGCGATATTCGGGGACATAGGCGACGAACGTCCCCTGCGCCGAGGGTGCAAAGTCGAGGCTCTTCGGCTCCGCGTCGTTGCGGTCGCCGACCAGATGCAGCGTCCCGACGTAATCGGGCCAGGAGTAGTCCCCGAAACCGTAGACGCCCGACGGAGCGCAGTAACCCGCGGCGTTGTAGCGCTGCAACGCGACGCCCGAGATGTTCCAACCCGGGGTGACGCACGCCACCTCGATCTTGGCCATGGCGCGCAACAGGTGGATCGTGCCCAGATCGGTCTGCAGGTCGCGGATGAACGTGACGCCCTCGCAGAGTTTGACGCCGTAGAAGGGGATCAGCCGCTCGCCGAGCCGGAACGGCGGCGTATAGGCATAGCGGCCGCAGGCGGCCGAGCAGATCTGCTCGATGGTCGTCACGCCGACGGTCAGCCCGTCGGGGTAATCGGGCCAGTTGGCCAGCACCACGACCTTGAAATCCTCGGGAAGCGGCTTGGGAATCGTGCCGCCCACCTCGTAGACCTTCGAGCGGAAGGCCCCGAATTCGACCGGACGGAGACGAGTGGGCGTAAAGGAGGCCAGGTAGCGGTTCTGCAGGTCGAAGAACAGGAACCGGTAGCTGCCGTGTTCGAAATCGATGTGGTTCTCGTAGTCGACGCCGCGGCCGTCGTCGTAGCCGTCGGCACGGGTCGCACGCGCCGCCCCGCCGAGGGCGCCGAGCGAAATGCGGAATCCGACCTGCACGGCCGTCTCCGCTTCGGGCAGGGACGGCTCATCGGCGGTGCGGCGACACGACGGGAGCGTCGCGCAAAGCAGCGCGGCGACCAGGGCGGCGTATCGTATGATTCCGTTCGATTTCATGAAAATTGAGCGATCAGATTTCCTTGTTGTGAAAAACCAGTTTCCAGGAGTGGATGTTGACGTCCATGCTGAGCCAACGCATGTTCGCGTCCAGCACGAAGACCAGATTGTACTCGTCCATACGGTCCAGGAACTCCTGATCGTCCATGTCGCGGCGGTTTTCGCCCTTGACCAGCAGCGCGTAGTCGACCAGCGGGACACGCACGATCATACGCTGTGTCTCCTTGTCGAACACCTCGAGGAACATGCGCCGCTCGTCGGGGAAATCGTCGCCGGCGGTCCGCGTCCTGTCGCGCACCGTCAGACGGGCCGTGGTCAGCTCCGCCACGACGGCGCTCAGCGAGGTGACCGTGCCGGGCACGTCGGGCACGTCGACGCCGGCCGTTCCCGACTGCTGGTACCAGGCGTAATAGGAGACCAGCTCGTCGGGCAGCAGTCCGTTGTCCCAGTCCATGCGGCCGTTCTCGGCCGTGATCCGGAAGATGAAACGGTCCTTGTCCATCGCCTCGCCCGAAAGCTGCTGCAAAACCACCCGCACGTTGTTGGTATCCTTGGTGAGCGGCATGGTGTAGGTGAAAACGCCCTCCTCGGCCTTGGCGAAGAGCTGCGCAGGCAGATAGCCGTGGTAGAGGCGGTCGAGGTCCTCGCTGACGAACGCCCCGCCGGAGGCACGGTCGCGGTTGAGCGTGGCGGTCCACTCCTGCTTGCGGGCCGGCCCGTCCGGAATGGCGAACGAATTCTTGTCCGTGGACCCGCACCAGGCCACCAGGTCGTAGGTCCCGGGCACGACGTCCACCTCCATGGCATAGCCCTCGGCCTTGAGGGCCTCGCCCCGCTCCGTCTTCCGCCACACGATCCGGCCCTGTTCGTCGAACAGGCAGAGTGTGACCGATTCGACCTCGCAGGCGAAGGCGTCGGCGAATTTGAGGTTGCGGTCGTAGCGGAATCGGACCCGGTAAGTCACCTTACAGTCGCCCTCCCCGTCGTAAATCAGACTGTCGCAGCCCGGCAGCAGGCTGCCGGCGGCCAGCAGAAGCGACAGCTTCAGGCAGATTCCGTGTATGTAAGACGATAACTTCATTGCGTCATCCTTGAGTTTATACGCTTGCTTGTATCTTGTCTGCAATCGCTTGCAGCGAATGTTCGTTTTAGGTGGGAAACACTCCGCGCGGGATGTCTCCGGGGCCGTTCCTCTCCTTGCACCGGAACGGAAGTGCGTCGTCACGTAGTTCCCGGGCCGGAGACGGACCCGAAGTCCGCCTCCGCCCAAGACATACGCTGAAATTTTTTAGAGTTCGACACCCTGGTTCACAAGTTTCCACGACAGAATGTGGATCGTGGCTCCGATGTAATAGGTCTCCTTTTCGTCTTCGACGTTGGGAATGATCACCTCGTCGGGATCGAAGATACCCTTACCCAGTTTGGAGAGTTTGTCGATCGACAGCACATAGTGGTGGTTGCGGACAACGCCGTAGTTGGCCTCGTAGATCGTCTTGTCGTCGGCCTCGTTGTTGCGCAGGTGCTCGATGGGGATGTTGTAGTACATCTCGCCGCCGGTGTAGGCGATGGCCTCGGCGCCCGTCTCGTTGAACTCCTTCAGAGCCGCGTCGATGGCCGTGAAGTCCGTGATTTCGGTCACGGTCTCGCCGTTGATCGCATAGACAGGGGTCGGAAGCGTTTCTTTCATCTTCACGTAGACCTTGCCGTCGCCCAGGGTCGCCAGTTCGAGGTACTCCTTACCGATGCGCGTATACTTTTTCAGACCCTCCGGTGTCTGGCCGTCCTCGTAAAAAGCATTCAGACCCAGGCTATTGGCCACGTATCCCAGATAGGTGTCCCTGTTGTAGAGCAGACCGTTGTAGCGTACCAGGTTCAGCGTACCGCCGTCCTTGTCGCAGATCTTGGCCTTGAGCAGCACGCTCGTCAGCGCGGAGCGGGTTTGAGCCAGAGCGGCCGTGTTCGTATTCTCGAAGCAATAGTCGGAGCTGCCCGTCTTGGATACCGTGTTGCCGATCTGGGCGGCGGTGATGTAGTGCAGGTACTTCGCGTTCATGTCGCCGGCCTGCGAGTTGCCGGGAGCCGCCAGGTTCTCGTCCCCGGAAGTGAGCGGGTAGTTGCCGTCGCTCTTGGCGTAGTTGTAGGATTTGCCCCAGTAGCAGCGATGGCGGGTCGGGTCCTTCCAATCCCAGCCGAGGCCGAGGCTGGCAGCCGTATTGGCCCACGTTTCGTCGATGTTCTTCATCATGTACGAATCCAGCGCCGTACCGTTGAGCGCCCAGCCCAGGAACTCGATGTAGATGTCGGTGGCGCCTTCAGCGGGCGTAGTCGTGCCGTCGTCCGTACCGTTCAGTTCGCCGGCCACCGAGACGTTCAGTTTGCAGCGGCCGGTCGCCGTATCCAGATTCGCGAGGTCGCCCAGGCGCAGCGACACCTTGGCTGCCAGACGCTCGACATAGACCGTCACCGCATTGGTGAAGGTGGGCTTCACAGGCTCGGGCGAGAAGTTGGCCGCGGTCACCTCCGTCACGTAGTAGGGCAGCGTCTGGTTGTCGGCATCCTTCTGATCGGGGTAGCTGGTGGTGCTCATGACGAACTCGCCGTCGTTGTTATACATGGACCCGGCCATGGTCGCCAGCATGTCGTCGAGCCTCTGGCCGGGCTGGAAACCGGCAGGCGCATTGAGCACCGTCACCATGTATTTGGGGAACGACGTCCCCGTCAGGCCGCGCAGCACAACCACCGAATTTCCGTTAAACTCGATATTGTCGTTTCCAGCGACCGGAGTGCCGCCGTTCCAGACACTCGCCTGCGTAACGAATGCCTTGTTGGCGTCATAAAAATAGAACTTCGCATCCGAAACGGCATGCTCATTCGCGGAACCGTTTTCGAACTCGTTCGGATCACCCGCCGAAGCACGTGTTGCCGCATCGGAGATGCGAACGTTCAGATATGCCGTATCGCCCGTGAAAACCGGAGTTTTTTGCGAATCGGCATCATCCTTGGAGCACGCGCACAACGCTGCGCATGCCGCCAGAGTCAAGAATAACCTTTTCATACTGTTTGTAATTGGTTTGTTGAAAAAAAATGTATAAAGTTTCTCATATTACGCTCGACACGTTACACTAAATATCACCGCATTATCGCGCCGGTCTTCGGGCCTTCCGGGCCGCAGGGAGGCATCGCCGGCACGGTCCTACCCCGCCTTCCCCGGGTGATTCGCACCCGGAGCCGTGGCACCCGGGGCGTCCGCGGATCGAAAGCAGCACAACAACCGCAGAAGCCCCGGGTGCAGCCCGGCCGTTACCGGCCCTCCATTGCGTCGAGTTGCTGCAAGGCGCGCTGCGCCTCGACGATTCCGGCCCCGGCAGCCCGGACGAAGTGCCCGCGCGCCGATTCGCGGTCGCCGTTCAACGCGGCCAGCACGCCGCGGGCATAGACCGCCTCGGACGACGAACCCGCCTTGGAGAGGTAGCCCTCGGCACGCTTCAGATCGCCGCGTTCGAGCGCCGTATTGGCTGCATTGAGGTTGGCCGTCGGATCGTCGGGATACATGCGCACGGCCGTCTCGAAAATCGAGGCAAACTCCTCCGAACCCGGATCGCAGCTCCGGGCTGCAAGGAAAAACTCATTGAGGCTGAGCTTCTGCGGCTGTGTCTTGACGATACGCCTGATCTCCTCCGCATCGCTGAAACTGCGAATCGTGTAGTCGATGCGGTAATCCGTATGGCGCAGGGCCGGATAGCAGTTCTGCAACAGGAACCGATACTCCTCGGGATAGGTCCTTCGGATCTCCGCCTCCTTGGCGTCAGGCTCCATGTCGCTGGCGATCAGCGCGAGTATCTCCCCGCGGTGGGCGAGATTCGAGGCCTCGACATAGCGTTGCAGGCCGGCCCAGTCCTCGGGTTCGTAATCGGTCGAGATGACCCCTTCGGCGAATTGGTAGAGCTGCCGGATGTGGTTCTTCAACGCCGCCGTACGTCCGATCGCCAGATCGCGGTTGTGCGAATAGGGACTTTCGGGCGAGGCGTATCCCTTCAGCCACACGCCCGTGATGGTCACGTCGGCGTCGAGGCGCACCGAATCGATCGTCGCGTTGATCTTGGCCAGCTCGACCGCATTGCGGCGGTATTCGGGATAGATCACCGTCTTGTTCACGGGGAAGTCGATGAACGCCGATCCGCTCAGCGAACGGCTCTTGACCGCCTCGGCGACCGGGCGTACGAAGACGATCTCGGGGACATAGACCGCCGGTTCGGCATAGCCGCCCAGCCTGCCGCGCTGCTCGTCCAGAAGCGTATGGCAGCAGCCGTAGTCCCTGCGGTCGAGCAGCAGCGATGCCCCGTTCATCCACTCGGCATAGGGGACGATGGTGTGGTAGGCCAGGTCATCGGGTTTCAGCGAGGCCCGGTAGGACATCTCGCCTTCACCCGAGAGCATGCTCGCACCGTTACGTATATAATAGAAGTAACGGCGGCGGCCGTAAATGCCGATCGAGGCGAGCGAGAGCGTATCCGCACCGTTGGCGATGCGCGGGGTGAAGAGCACGGCACGATTGCCGTCGACCTCGAGCGCCGACAGATCGACGTCCATATCCACGGCCATGTATGCGCCGTTGCGGTCCATCGTCACATTGCGGACCGAAACGCCGTCGATTTCCTGGGCCTGAAGCGGGGCGCAGATGCCCCGCAGAAACATTGTCAGCAGGATTATTGTCCGTTTCATTGATGTTCGATTTTAAAATACGTAAACCAGATTGACCGCCAGCTTCGTGGGGCCGACATAATGATGGGACTTGTCGCGTTCGAGTTTCTTGCCGCAGCCCACACAGCGGAACTTGTCATAGCGCGTATAGGCATACCCCACGCCCAACTCGGCTTCGAGATTCCAGTGCCGGCCCAGAATCCAGGCGTAACCGTAGGCCACGCCCGCACCGACGAACCAACCCTGGTACCGATAATCGGAGAGTTCGGACAGATCGCTGCCCAGAAACGAAATGTTGTTTTTCAGTCCGCCGGCGTTATACTGGCCGCCATGCGCATGAGCTCCCAGAAAGTGACCCGAGAAACGATCACAGAACCAGTAGCGTGCCTCGGGTTGCAAAAGCCAATGTTTCCATCGGCGATCGTGCGAAAGCGTCCAACCGTTGAAATTGCCGGAAACATCCAGCGTCCATCGGGGAGCCAAGCCGAACTCCACCCCGAGATTTACCGTCAAAGCAGCGTCGTAAAGAAGATTTGTTTTGACTGCTGCATCCTGCCCTTTGACACCCGACACCCCAAATGCCGTAACTGCAAAAATGCAGAGGGCTTTCAGTTTTATCTTCATCGCTATTCCAATTACCATCGACACGAAAAGGTCTAACCAACAATTGAACAGCAAATTAAACAATATGCTGCCTGTTTATATGTTCCTTTAAAAAAATATAAGGTTCAAACCCCGGTATAAAACGTTAAATAATAACTTGCAAAAAAATAATCGCGGCATAATGAATTTTTTATGAAGTGTTTTGCTTGTTTTTTCGATCTTTTATATATTTGCAGCTGAATACGAACGGTTTAACCAACGGTTTAACCAACATATAAAACCGATTTCCTGCCAAACGCGCCTATTCGCCCCGTTCAGGCTTGTCCGAAGACGTTCGGGCGCCGTTTATGGCGGCTCTCAACATCCGTTGCCGCTCTTTTTTCGCCACTGCCTTCTGCACGGACGGGTATTTCATCCTGAACTTGGCAAACGTATCCCGCGACAGGTCGTAACGCCGGCAGATCTCCCCGATGGATTTTCCCTTGCCAAGCATTTCGATGACGTCGAACCGGTTCTCGATCAACACATTCATTTTCGTATAACTTCCCGCACGACGCCCCAGCACCATGCCCTCGGCCTTACGCAGCGCCAGCGCCTCGCGCGTACGCATGGAGATCAGGTTACGCTCGATTTCGGCAACCAGTCCGAACGCAAAGCACAGCACCTTGCTGTTGATCGAGTCGTCGAAGGAGTACTTCTCCTTGGTGGTGTAGAGTTTGATCCCCTTCCGCAGGCACTTTCCCATGATGGCCATCAGATCGGTCATCGACCGGCTCAGGCGCGACATCTCGGTGACGATCAGCGTATCGCCACGCTTCATGCGCCGCAACAGATTGCCCAGACGCCTCTCCTGCTCTCGTTTTTTACCACTGACGACTTCGTTGACCCAGACATCCACCTTGAGATCCCGGCTTTCGGCAAAACGGCGGATTTCATCCTGCTGATTGGCAAGGTGCTGTTTGCAAGTGCTCACTCTTAAATAACCTACAATCATACTATTTTATATTTAATGACAGACAACATGCCTGCGTCGGCCAAAATATGACAAAACAGCCGAAATATAAAACAGAAAGCCTTCGCCGCAGACCGCGCGCCGGTGAACCATACCATCCTGTCGCCGCCGATTACGGCACTTCCGGCACTCCGCCGTCCGGCCCGGGCGCAGCGCTTCGGTCGCAAAATGTCGATCTGCCCTCCCCGCTCACAAGGTGCACAAGCGTGAAGGCGGCAAAAAAATCAATGCTTTTATTCTTAAAATCAAATAGATTGGCACGAATACCGTCGGTGCGATGCAGAAAAAATCAAAAAAAAGTTGTAAACTAAAAAAAATATAATACCTTTGCACTCGCAATAACCGGAATGGTGCGTTAGTTCAGCTGGTTAGAATACGTG
>ERZ824473.3177-NODE-3177-length-16830-cov-3.341997_pt1 | contig 16830 bp, 11 predicted proteins | sample MGYA00519874_ERZ824473 | MGnify/ENA primary metagenome ERZ824473 (study PRJEB31778, sample SAMEA3449151) | human gut metagenome | biome: human gut; feature: human-associated habitat; material: faeces | place: United Kingdom | collected 2010/2012 ... | reverse complement strand
AGCGCTTCTGACCATGATCAATTCCTGTGCCAACGGAATTGCGGTAGTAAATATTGACAACGGATATGGAGCCGGATATCTGGCAACACAGATCAACTGGCTTGCGGAGGGAAAATAGATGAAAAACAAATTATATCTGGAGTGTACCTCCGGGATCAGCGGAGATATGACAGTTGCGGCACTTCTGGATCTTGGCGCAGATCAGAAAAAACTGGAGAGAGCTCTTAAAAGCCTTCCGGTAAAAGGCTTCGACATAAAGATCAGCCGTGTGGTAAAATCCGGGATCGATGCCTGTGATTTTGATGTACTGCTGGATCAGGAACATGAGAATTACGACCATGATATGGAATATCTCCATGGACATTCTCACAGTCATGCTCATGAGGAGCATCATCATCAACATAGTCATGAAGCCCTGGAAGCTCATGAGCACACCCATTCTCATGAACATCATGTACATACAGAAACGGTGCATTCCCACCACGGTCACCATCACCACGAACACCGTGGCCTTAATGAGATCATGGAGATCATTGACCATGCAGATATGACAGACCGTGCGAGATCCTATGCGAAAAAAATCTTTACCATTCTGGCCCATGCGGAGGCGAAAGCCCATAATGTACCGGAAGATATGGTGCATTTTCACGAAGTAGGAGCGGTGGATTCCATTGTGGACATTCTTTCCGTTGCAATCTGTATGGATGATCTGGATGTGGAGGAAGTGATCGTTCCGAGACTCTGTGAGGGAAGCGGAACCATCCGCTGCCAGCATGGGATCCTTCCGGTACCGGTACCGGCAGTAAGCAACATTGTAAGTGCCCATCATCTGAAACTGCATATCACACCGGTACAGGGTGAACTGGTAACCCCTACCGGAGCGGCTGTCGTGGCAGCATTCCTTACATCAGAAAAACTGCCAGAAGATTTCACAGTGGAAAAGATCGGCATCGGAGCAGGCAAGCGCCAGTACGAATGCCCGGGAATCCTCCGGGCCATGCTGATCCGGGAATCCGGGGATGTTTCGGGAGCGGATGTTTCCACAGAAACAGATACCATCGTGAAACTGGAATCCAACATAGATGACTGTACGGGAGAAACTCTCGGTTATGTTATGGAACGTCTGTATGCGGCAGGAGCCAGAGAAGCCAATTACATGCCTGTATTTATGAAGAAAAACCGTCCGGCGTGGCTGCTTACGGTTCTCTGTAAGAGGGAACAAGTTCCGACAATGGAGCAGATCATTTTCAGAGAAACCACAACCATCGGGATCCGCCGTCAGGAGATGGAACGGACCATTCTGAAAAGGGAAAAAAGAACGGTTACCACTCCTCTTGGAGAGGTGGAAGTAAAGGTCTGCACTTTTGATGGACAGGAATATTTTATCCGGAATATGAAAGTGTAAAAAAACTCTGTGAAAAAACGGGAATTTCCTATAAAGAAGCATACCATATGGCTGTCCGGGGATGAGGTCAACATGTCTGTCCACGGATAATGGGGGCTTACATATTGACACATTTTCAAAAAAACTATATAAATGTATATAGAGCGATTATTGCCGGACAGAGAATCTGGCAGTGACACAGTAAGGCAGAAGCAGGAGAAGGATTTATGGCGGTAACGATACAGCAGATTGCAGAACGGGCAGGGGTTTCCAGAGGAACCGTAGACAGAGCATTAAATCACAGGGGACGGATCAATCCGGAGGTGGCAGAGAAGATCTGTCGTCTGGCGGACGAGATGGGATACGTACAGAAAGAGCGGAAACGTTCCAGAACAGCTAAAGACGAAAGACTGAAGATCGGAGTGGTAACACAGCTTGCCAGATCTTCTTTTATGCAGGAAGTGAACCGTGGCATTGAGAAGGCTGCCCAGGAACTGAAAGAAAAAGGAATCCAGCTGATCCTGAAAGAAGGCCTTTCCGTAGATGAGGACGAACAGCTTCAAGCCATTGAAGAACTGGAACAGGAAGGGATCCGTGGCCTTGCGGTGATGCCGGTAGACAGTGAGGCTGTCCGGGAAAAACTGAATGCACTCATCGAAGAGAAAAATATTCCTGTGGTAACCTTTAACTCGGATATTGTGGGGACAAGAAGAGCCTGCTTTGTGGGAATGGATAACCGTAAGAGCGGACGTACCGCAGCGGGTCTCTTGGGAATGATGACAAGAGGAAGCGGAAAGATCCTCATCATTACCGGATATTTCAGCAACCATGTTGACAATCAGCGCGTGGATGGTTTCGTGGAGGAAGCCAAGAGGGCATTTCCACATCTGGAGATTGCCGGAGTTCATGGAAGTTTCGATGAGGCATCGGAAGTGGAACATATTATCGAGAATGCCATGATGAGTACTTCCGGGATTAGCGGGATCCTGGTGGTATCTGGTGGTCAGGCAGGTGTGGGGAAAGCGTTTGATAAGCTCAGGCTGGACCGTCGCCCGTATGTTGTGATCTATGACCAGACACCAAAGAATGAGAAAGCACTTAAAAATGATTCCGTGGATTTCCTCATCGATCAGAACGGATATGTCCAGGGCTATGAACCGCCAAGGATCCTGGCAGATATCCTGACCAAAGGGCAGGAACCGGAACGGGAATTTCTTTTTACAGATATCAAGATCAAAACCAAATATAATCTGTGATCAGGCCGGTGGGCGAAAGATCACACAGAAAAATAAGAAAGTCTGCAGGATGGAAACATGCAGGCTTTTTTTATGGAAAGAATCTTCCTTGTTATGAAAAATATACATTCAAAAAGCGTGCTATATGCGTGCTGAAATACAAAGCACGTAAAAGCACATGGTAACAATAGCCACTTTCACCAAAATAAAACCATAGAAATTGTACAGAATAACAGAAAACAAAGAAAATGAAAAGAAGTACTTGCTCAATTTGAAAAAGAGTGCTATATTAACACCATAAGGAACACGCAAGAAAGCACGCTAGATGAAAAGAAAAGCACGCAAAACAAAAAAGCACACAAAAAAGAAGTAAAAAATAAACCATCAAACAAACGGAGGTAAGATCATGAAGTATATCGAATTTGATGAATCCAGACCAATGGACCTGGTACTCCTTGGAAGAGTTGCCATTGATTTCAACCCTGCTTACAACGATCAGGTGAAAGAAGAGTTCAAACCCCTGAAGAAAGTACATATGTTTGAGAAATTTGTAGGAGGATCTCCTGCAAACATCGCTGTAGGTGTTACCAAACATGGTCTGAAAGCAGGATTCATCGGAAAGGTTTCTGACGATCAGTTTGGTGAGTATGTAGTGGATTATTTCAATGAGAGAGGAATCGATACCTCACAGATCACAAAGTGCACAAACGGAGAGAAACTGGGACTTACCTTTACCGAGATGCTTTCTCCGAAGGAAAGCAGCATCCTGATGTACCGTAACCGCATCGCAGACCTGCAGCTTCATGTAGATGATATCCATGAGGACTACATCAAAAACGCAAAAGCAATTCTCATTTCCGGAACAGCTCTTGCAGAGAGCCCGTCCAGAGAAGCAGCCATCAAAGCAGTTATGCTTGCAAAGAAAGTAAATACAAAGATCATCTTTGATATTGATTACAGAGAATACAACTGGAAGAACGCAGATGAGATTTCCATCTACTATTCCATCGTAGCCAAGGAAGCCGACATCATCATGGGCTCCAGAGAAGAGTTTGACCTTACAGAGAAGCTGATCAAAGAAGGCATGACCGATGAGGAGAGTGCAGCTTACTGGCAGTCAAAGAATGCAAAGATCGTTGTGATCAAACATGGTATGAAAGGCTCCACAGCATACACAGTTGACGGACAGAAATTCAGCATCAAGCCATTCCCGGTTGAGGCAAGAAAAGGTTTCGGCGGCGGTGACGGATACGGCTCCGGATTCCTGTATGGACTGTATCAGGGATGGGAGATCATCGACTGCCTGGAGTTCGGTTCTGCAGAGGCATCCATGATGGTTAAGAGTAACAACTGCTCCGACTCCCTTCCAGGACCGGATGAAGTTCACGCATTCATTAAAGAAGAAAAAGAAAAATTCGGCGAAATGATCGCAAGAGTATAAAGAAAAGGAGTGGAAAAAATGGCAAAGACAGTAAGAATGACAACTGCACAGGCAATTGTAAAATTCCTGGATAATCAGTACGTTTCCATGGACGGAGTGGAGACAAAATTTGTAGAAGGCTTTTTCACAATCTTCGGACACGGCATTGCCGTAGGACTTGGTGAGGCACTGGATACCAACCCGGGCCAGTTAAAGGTTCTTCAGGGAAGAAACGAGCAGGGCATGTGCCACGTTGCAACCGCTTTTGCAAAACAGAGCAACCGTAAGAAAATTATCGCATGTGCATCTTCCATCGGACCTGGAGCTGCAAACATGGTAACCGCATGTGCGACAGCTACAGTAAACAACATTCCGCTTCTTGTATTCCCGGCAGATACTTTTGCATCTCGCCAGCCTGATCCGGTTCTTCAGCAGCTGGAGCAGAGCAGCAGCCTTGCCATCAGCACAAACGATGCATTTAAACCAGTTTGCAAATACTGGGACAGAATCACAAGACCGGAGATGGTTATGACAGCTCTTATTAACGCAATGAGAGTTCTTACAGATCCGGCTGAGACAGGTGCATGCTGTATCGCGCTTTGCCAGGATGTTGAGGGTGAGTCCTTTGACTTCCCGGAGTACTTCTTTAAGAAGAGAGTACACAGAATCACAAGACCGGTTGCAGTAGATGAAGAGCTTGAGGATGTAGCAGAGATCATCGCAGGAGCTAAGAAACCGCTTATCGTTGTTGGTGGTGGTGTTCGTTACTCAGAAGCAGGAGAAACCGTTGAGAAATTCTGTGAGGAGTTCAAGATCCCGTTTGGCGAAACACAGGCCGGAAAGAGTGCCTGCCAGTCCAGCAATCCATACTGCCTTGGCGGTATCGGCGTAACAGGAACCTACGCTTCCAATATCATCGGTAAAGACGCAGACGTGGTAATCTCTATCGGTTCCAGAATGTCTGACTTTACAACAAGCTCCAAGCATCTGTTCCAGAACGAGGATGTTCAGTTCGTAAGCATCAACAACTGCAGATTCCACGCATACAAGATGGATGCAGTAAAAGCAGTGGGTGATGCAAAAGCTACCGTAGAAGCACTTGCAGAGAAACTTCGTGCAAGAGGATATAAATCCGCATACACAGATGAGATCGAGAAAGCAAAAGCTGCATGGGATAAAGAGATGGAGCGTCTCGGAAGCATTGAGTACACAGGAGATGACTTTGAGCCGTTAATCAAGGCAAGAGATCCTCGTACCATTCCGGAGTATGTAAAACTTACAAACGGAAAGATTACACAGACAGCAGCACTTGCAGCTATTAACAGAACCATCGACAAAGATGCAACCATCATCACAGCAGGCGGTTCTCTTCCAAGCTGTATGCAGCGTATGTGGAGAACAGACAAACGTGGCGGATATCATGCAGAGTACGGATATTCCTGCATGGGATACGAAGTTGCCGCTACCCTTGGTGTTAAATTTGCAGAGCCGGATAATGAAGTATACTGCGTGGTTGGTGATTCCAGCTTCCAGATGCTCCACAGTGAGATCATGACTATCATGCAGGAGAGACAGAAAGTCAACATCATGGTATTTGATAACTGCGGATTTGGCTGCATCAACAACCTTGAGATGAACCACGGAATCGGAAGCCTTGCAACAGAGTTCCGTTACACAGACGGCAAGAAACCGACCGGAGATCTGATCCCTGTAGATTATGCAAAAGTCGGCGAAGGCTATGGCCTGAAGACTTATACCTGCCGCACCATCCAGGAGCTTGTTGACGCTCTGGAAGATGCCAAGAAACAGGATGTTGCATGCCTCTTTGATCTGAAAGTTATCCCGAAGACCATGACAGACGGATATGAGTCCTGGTGGGATGTAGGAATTGCAACAACATCTGAGAAAGAAAGCGTAAGAAAGGCCTGCGAGGGAGTTATGAAAGGCCGTGAAGAGGCAAGACTGTACTAATCTGGGAGGTAAGAAAATGAGTAAAGTATTTGGTTATCCGGAATATGACGAAAAAGGCGAAAAGATTCTTACAACATACGATAATGAGTGCAAGGCCATGATGATGGACATCCGTGTTTACCGTATGAAAGCAGGAGAGACAAGAACATTTTTAAGAGAGGGTGAGGAGACAGCAGTTCTCCTTCTCTCCGGAAACATTACTTATAAATGGAACGGAAACGAGGCGACAGCAACAAGAAAAGATGTGTTCACAGAAGGACCATGGTGCGTTCACGGATGCACAGGAACAGAGATCACAGTTGTGGCAAATGCAGAGTCACAGATCCTTGTTCAGTGCACAAAGAATGAAAAAGATTTCGGCGCAAAACTTTATAAACCGGAAGATGCTCCGTGGGGATATTCCTGTGTGGGCAAATTCGGAAATGTTGCAAAGAGAAGAGTAAACACGATTTTTGATCATGATATTTCACCAGAGTCCAACATGGTACTTGGTGAGGTCCTCAATGACAGAGGAAACTGGTCCGGATACCTGCCGCACAGACATCCGCAGCCTGAGACATACTTCTTCAAATTTGACCATCCGGAAGGATTCGGAGCAAGCTTTGTCGGTGATCAGGTATTTAAGAGTACAGACGAGAGCTTTTCCGCAATTCCGGGAGGAGAGCTTCATCCGCAGGCAGTTGCACCTGGATATCAGATGTACACATGCTGGATGATCCGCCACATTGACGGAAATCCGTGGCTGCAGACAGACCGCTGCGAGGATGAGAGATATACCTGGCTTCATGACGCCGAGTTTTAAGGATTCGGAGAAACAGATACTGAAACGTAAATAACAGGCAGCAGGAAGAGGAGAATGCTGCTGTCCGTGAGGAACGGACAGTGGCAGACCTGCTGCTATTATGAAAAAAATTGTACTGACTGAAGGGAGATTTTGACAATGGCAAGAGAATTTATTGTACCTGGAGAAATTATTTCCGGTTCCGGAGCACTGGATATGGCGGAAAACGCACTGAAACTCCTTGGTAAAAAAGCTCTGATCGTAACCGATAAAGTAATGATCGACCTGGGAAACTGTGCAAAAGTTGAGAAGGCGCTGACAAATCAGGGCATTGCATACAGCATTTATTCTGACATCTGTGGTGAGCCGACAGATACCATGATTGAAAAAGGCTTACAGATCTATAAAGATGAGAACTGTGACTTCCTGGTAGCTTTGGGAGGCGGAAGCCCCATTGACTCCATGAAAGCTATCGGATCACTGGTAGTAAATGGCGGAAGCATTTCCGATTACATGGGAAAAGTGATCGATGTAAAGATGCCGCCAATGGCAGCAATCCCTACTACAGCAGGAACGGGATCTGAGGCAACACAGTTCACGATCATCACAGATACTAAAAAAGACATCAAGATGCTTCTTAAAGGCAAAGTTCTCATGCCGGATCTTGCCATTATCGACCCGCAGTTTACTATGACTGCACCTCCAAAGATCACAGCAGCAACAGGCCTTGATGCACTTTGCCACTGTGTGGAGGCTTATACATCCAGAAAAGCACAGACACTTTCCGATACATTTGCGGTATCAGCAGTAAAGAGAATTTTCAAATATCTTCCAATTGCGTACAAAGACGGAAAGAACGAAGAAGCCCGTGTACAGATGTCAGTAGCAGCTCTGGAAGCAGGAATCGCATTCAACAATGCATCCGTTACCATTATCCACGGAATGAGCCGCCCGATCGGAGCTCTGTTCCATGTAGCGCACGGACTTTCCAATGCCATGCTTCTGAAAGAGTGCCTTACTTTCGCACTTCCTGGAGCATATGACAGATTTGGTGCCCTTGGCCGTGATATCGGTGTTGCTGACGCCTCCGATTCCGATCAGGAAGCAGCTGAGAAATTCCTGAAAGCAGTAGAGGCACTTGTAAATGAACTGGATACTCCGACTCTGGAGCAGTTCGGAATCAACAAAGAAGAATTCTTCAATGTAATTGATAAAATGGCACATGACGCTATGGACAGCGGAAGCCCGCAGAATACCATGCGTGACGTAACCGAAGAAGAAGTGAAAGAAATCTACAGAAAACTCTGGTAAAATGCACATGTAAATCCGAAATGCCAGATAAGAAAAGACTCCGGACCGGAGAAAAAGGCTCCGGAGTCTTTTTTTCCGTAGTAAAAACAGCGGCAGCTGCAAAAGAAAGGGAGGCATATCCTTCGTGAGAAAAAAATATATCTGTATTCTGGCGGCAGTTTTAAGTTTTTGCAGCCTTTCCGGATGCGGGCCCTCAGCAAAGAAAACAGAAGAGGAAAAGGTAACCATCGGTGTTGTCACAAAATCCAAAAGCAGCGAATACTGGCTGTCCGTCTGTGACGGAATGGAAGATGCGGCGGAAAAATATCATGCGGATGTGGTGATCCTGTCTCCGGATTCTGAGACAGAGGAAAAAGTCCAGAAAAATATGATCAGGGATCTTCTGAAAACAGATATCCAGGCGCTGGCGGTTTCCCCAATTGATTCTTATGAATGTGAAGAGTATGTGCAGCAGGCGAAGGAAAAAGGTATTTCCGTGTACGCCTGCGATACCCCCATAGAAGATGCAGATGTACCTTATATCGGAATTGACAATGAAAAACTGGGTTATGAGCTTGGCGAGCAGCTTGCCAGGGCCCTGGATCATAAGGGAAAGATCGGTGTGATCGCCGGTGATTTTAATCAGGCAGGGCATCGGATGCGTGTTAACGGATTTGAAAAATATATGGAAAAAGAACCCGGGATCACCATTGAAATGGTGCGAAACGGTTACAGCAATATGCAGGTTTCTCAGAAAGATGTGGATGAGATCCTCAAGAAGTATCCGGATCTTGACGGGATCATGACCACCAGTGCTGTGACGGCCCTGGGACTTGCGGAGGCAACGGAAGGGAGGGAAATCTCCATTGTTTCCGTAGATGCTCAGGAAGATGCTCTGAAAGCAGTTCAGGATGGACGTATCGTGGCCCTGGGTGCCCAGTCCGGTTATCAGATTGGTTACGAAACCATCCGGTATATTGTGAACGATCTGGAAGGAAAGAGAACCGGAGAGGATGAGATCCTGGATTCCCAGGTGCTTACCACGGAAAATATTGATGCATACATAAAAGAAGATAAATATTCTTCTTCATAAAGTACACAGACATGAATCAGAGAGAATTTATCCAAAAATAAAACACAAAACATAAAAATAGGACAAAAACAGAATGCAGAGAAATCTGAACCAGAAAAACTTTGGCACAGATTTAACAGTCAGGCAAAAATAATACCGAAAAAACTAAAATTTCTCACACTTTGATAATCCCGTATTTTCGATAAAATAGAATCATCAAAAGGAAGTCGAAAGCAAAAACGAAAAGAAATGAAAGGGCGGGATAATAAGATGGAGAAGAAAAAACTTTCGGTATCAACGAGGCTGTGTTATGCTGGAGGAGATGTAGGATGTAATATCGTGTTCGGAATGATTGGAACACTGCTGACACTGTTTTACACAGATTATGTAGGGATCAGTGCAGCGACAGTCGGACTTGTCATGTTGCTTTCCAGATGCTTTGACGGATTTTCTGATCTGGTTATGGGTGTCATTGTAGAGCGTACCAATTCCAAATGGGGAAAATCAAGACCCTGGCTTCTGTGGATGAGTGTACCGTTTGCACTGTCAGCAGTACTGCTTTTTACAGTACCACACACAACAGGAATGCTTCAGTTTCTGTATCTGTTTGTAACTTATAATTTCTGTACAACAGTATGTTATACAGCGATCAACCTTCCATATGGAAGTCTTTCCACAATGATGATCCGTGAGTCATCGGAGAGAGATAAACTCAGTGTTATGAGAATGGGCCTTTCCCCTCTTGGCAGAATTATCGCTGCAACCTGTACACTGCCACTTGTAAAACTGGTTGGAAACGATCAGGCTGCATGGATCAAAGTTATGAGCGTCTGGGCAGTACTGGCACTGGTTCTTCTGCTTCTGTGCTTCTTCAAATGTGAAGAGAAAGTTCAGATCGAGGCAAGAAAGAAAGACGAGAAACTTCCGGTTCCTACAATGCTGAAAGCACTTTTTACAAACCAGTATTTCTGGGCAGTTATGCTTCTCTGGACAGTACAGAGCGTATCCTTTACGATCACAGGAACCATTCTTCCTTACTACTGCAAATATATCTTCAACAATGACACATGGATGTACAGCGCACTGTATCTTACAGAAACACTGGTACTGGTAGCAGGAATCTTCGTCTGCTCACCGTTAATTAAGAAATTCGGAAAAAGAAACATCGCATTTGTCGGCGGATTTATCGCACTTGGCGGACAGCTTCTGTTCTTCCTGAACCCATACAGCTTCGGATTCATGGTTATGAGCTGTGTTACACGTGCCATCGGACTTGCACCGTTAAACGCAGTTGTATTCAGTATGGTCGGTGATGTAGTAGAGTTCGGACAGTGGAAAAACCACATCCGTCAGGAAAGCCTGATCTTCGCAGGCGGTTCCATCGGAACAAAAGTTGGCGCGGGTCTTGCATCTGCAGTGATCACAGGACTTTTAAGCAGTTCCGGATATGTAAGTTCTTCCGCAGGAATGACAGCACAGCCGGAAACAGCACTGGAGATGATCGTTTCTCTTTACAAATTCGGACCGATCCTCATTGCAGCAGTGATCATCGTAACACTCTTCGGATACAAACTTGACAAGATGTATCCGTCGATCATGCAGGAGCTTACCGAGCGCGAGGCACACGGACAGTTATAAAGTTTATTGTAAAACATATATTCAATCACAAACAGGAAATCAGGCAGGGGTAAGATACTCCTGCTGTTTCCTGTGTTTATGAGGAAACAGCCAAAGCGGAAGAGATGTATCCGCTTTTACAGAAGGGAGGAGGTCTTGTGTTAAAAAGCATCCGGGCAAAGATCATGCTGGCGATTCTGACAGTTACCATGTTTACCGCCGGTTCTCTTACCGTGGTATTTTATCTCCGGGCTGCAGAGATGATCGAAGAAAATTATTCCGGGATCCTGTACGGACGGATGCAGCAGACTGTAAAAAATCTGGACGAATCCCTGAAAGAGATTTATTATGTGAATATGAAAACTGCCTGGGATGAGGATGTCCGGAATAATGCGGAGGAATATATCCGTACCGGGAATGAAAACAGCCTGGAAAATATAGCCGGGCTTCTCCGGGAATACAGCCGGGAATATAAAGATATCAACTCCCTTTACTTTGTTTTTCCAGACAAAAAAATGGCGGTGACATCGGAAGAGTTTCCGGTAAACAAACAAGGGATTAAAGGAGAGCGGATCGAAGAGCTGGAAGAAATACAGGAGAGGGATTCTTTTCCGGTCCTTGTGGAATCCCTGGTCCATGAAGGCAGCAGTTTTCTTTCGGTGATCCAGAAGGTGGAAGATGACAACGGAGAGGCATTGGGATATGTTGCGGCGGACATCAAGGAACGGGCCATTTATTATGAATATCTGGAAGCTGTCAATGATGAGAAGATCACCAGGATTCTGCTTGTGGATGGAAATAATGAGATTGTAACATCAGAAGATTACAGTGATCTTGGGAAAACATTTCCGGAGATTACAGACCATGATGTTCCAGGTGTGGAAGGATATATAGAAAAAAACGGTGTGATCTCCTTTTTCAGCAGAGGAAGTTTTTCAGACTGTGGGTTATACCTGGAAGTACCAAAAAAAGAAGTCCTAAGTGGACTTTCCCAGATGAGGCTTTTCCTGATCGGAATCTTCGGGGCTGTTTTTGTGGCAGCTGTGCTTCTGGCACTGTGGCTTTCCAGGGTGGTCTGCGGACCACTCCGGTCCATGACAGGTACCATTGAGAAGGTTGGTGAGGGAGACTTAAGCCTTCGCACAGAAGTGACCACTGCCGATGAGATCGGAACCCTGGGAAAAGAATTCAACCATATGCTGGATTACATCGAAGATCTGATCGCCCAGGTGATTGAGGAGGAACAGCAGAAAAAAGATGCGGAACTGGAAGCGCTGCAGTATCAGATCACACCGCATTTTATGTATAATACCCTGAATTCCATCAAGTTTGCCGCATTTTTAAAAGGGGAGAAAGAGCTGGCAGGCCTCATCGGAGATTTTGTGGAGCTTCTTCAGGCTAGCATCAACAAAAAAGGAAGTTTTCTCTCCGTTGCTGATGAGATCCATATCCTGAAAAACTATATCCATCTGCAGGATTTCCGTTATCAGGGGAGTTTTCAGGTGGAGTATGAGATTTCCGAGGAAGCATACCGGTGCTATATTCCAAGGCTGATTCTTCAGCCCCTTGTGGAGAACGCCCTTCTTCACGGGATTGACATCAAGCGGCAGACAGGAAAGATATGGATCAGCGGAAAAGTAAAGGAAGGAGAGCTGATCCTTATAGTAAAAGATAACGGAAGAGGAATGACAGAAGCACAGATCCGGGATCTTTTGGGAAGTCGTGCAAAAAAGACAAAGGGACTTTCCGCAGTGGGAGTTCCCAATGTAAAAGAACGACTGGAGCTTTATTATGGAGAAAAAGGTGGAATGAAATATGACAGCAGCAGTAATGGTACAATCGTTACTGTCTTTCTGCCAGCAATCTATGATATACCGGAAGAAGGGAGGAAAAGCTGATGTACAGAACACTGGTGGCAGATGATGATTTTCTGGTAAGGAGTTATCTGAAAACACTGGATTCCTGGGAAAAAGCTGGATACGAGATCGTGGATGATGCCGAGGACGGAGAGGAAGCCTACGGGTTTCTTCAGAAAGAAAAGATCGATGTTCTTGTGACGGATCTGACCATGCCTGTGATGGATGGCATTGAGTTGATCCGAAAGATCCGTGAGGAAAACAGGGATATCTATATTATCGTGCTCAGCTGTCATGATGATTTTGAATATGTAAAAGAGGCCATGCGCCTTGGCGCGGATGAATACGTACTGAAAAACAGTCTGGATGAGGACAGTCTCTATGATACCCTGGAAAAATCAGCCCGGCTGATCGAAAACCGCAGGAAAAAAAGCCAGGAACAGGCGCAGGCAAGAAAATTGATCCATCTGGGAAGCCATGCCCTGAAATATTATTTTTTCAACGGCCTGATCTCCGGGATGCTGAAAAACCAGGCACGTGAGGAGAAACGTGTGGAAGCCGGGATCGCCGGGAAATATTTTAACAGTGCTGTGATCTGCATGTTTATGGAGAGATGGGCGGAGCGGGAACGGCAGTGGACTCCGCTGGAAGTGGAACAGTATTCCCATCATTTTCGCCACAGGCTTTTGGAACGGACGGAAGAGCTCCTTGGAACAGAAAGCGAATTTACAGAAGTGATCTATCTTGGTGCAGGGATTTTCTGTTGTTTTCTGGATCTTTCCAGGGACTGCAGGACCTCGGCCATGCAGCAGAGGCTGACAGAAGTTGCGGCCATCTGCTACCGGCACTGCCAGGAGGACTTTTGTGATTTTGGAATCAGTGTCAGCAGTGTCTGCATGGGAGAGGAAGGAATCCGTCAGGCTTACCAGCAGGCCAGAGAAATGATGAAACTGCATTTTTATGAGAAAAAAGAGATCCTTTATTTTGAAGGCCGGAAGAAAGAGGACAGTGTTCTGCCGGAAAGTGCCGACAGACTGGAGGGACAGATTTCTGCCCTGAAAGCAGAAAAAGACAGAAAAAAGGCGGAAGAACTCTGGGAGCAGGTTCTTACAGAATGCCAGAACCGTTATACAGACGGAAGGCTTCTTGTACAGTGGCTTAAGAAACTGAACCAGACAGCAGGTCTTGAAAAAGATCCAATCTGGTATGAAGAAATCGAAGATTTTGAAGAATTCCGGGAAAAGGGAAATTCCTGTATTTCGGAACTTTTTGCAGGAGGAGAGGATGTGGTTCCGGAGGGGATTTCTGCTGCTGTGAAAAAGGCGCTGGAGTTTATCCGGGAACATTATGAAGAGCAGATCAGCCTCCAGGATGCGGCAGATGCGGCGGAGGTGAATCCTGCCTATCTCAGTTATCTTTTCAAACAGGAGATGAAGATTGGTTTTTCCAATTATGTGCAGGAGCTTCGGATTGACTGTGCGAAGAAGCTTCTTTCCGGGACGAACTGCAGGGTGAAGGATGTGGCCCTGCGCTCCGGTTTCGGAGATTACCACTATTTTTCCAAGACATTTAAGAAGATCACAGGGATGAGCCCTGCGGAGTACCGGAAGGGTTCCGGCATATCATAGGGTATAGCAGAGAAGAGGAGCAAGAACATGGGTGTTACCATAAGACAGATTGCAGAGGCTGCTGGTGTTTCCAGAGGAACCGTTGACAGAGCATTGAATAACAGAGGGCGTATCAGGCCGGAAGTGGCAGAACGGGTCCGGCAGATCGCGGAGGAGATGGGGTATAAACCGAATCAGCTGGGCCGTGCCCTGTCCATGAGTAGAAATAATATCAAGATTGGCGTGATCCTTCAGGGTGCGGAGACTCCTTTTATGAAGGAAGTCATGAAGGGTGTTGAGGAGGCCAGGGCGGAAGTCGATAATCTGGGCGGCACGGTGCTGATCCATACCATTGAGCATCAAAGTGCAGAGGATGTTCTTTTTGCCATGGAAAAAATGCGGCAGGAAGAAGTCAGCGGTATTGCGATGGTTCCTCTTGAAGCCGAAGAGGTGAAAAAAGAGATCGACCGGTTTGTGGAAGAGTATCATATTCCGGTGGTGACTTTTACTTCCGATGTGGAGGATACGAAGCGGCTTTGTTTTGTGGGGCAGAATGGTGTGCAGTGTGGACGGGCGGCTGCGGGGCTTATGGGAGAACTTACCGGGGGAAAGGGGAAAGTTGCCATTATCTCTGGTTACAGGACCAATACTTCTCTTAGCAGTCGTGTGTCGGGGTTTCAGTCTGAGATGAGGAAAAAGTATCCGGGGATTGAGATCATTGGGCCGGAGTATTGTTTTGAGGAGAATGTGCGGGCCAGAGAGATTGCGGAGAAGATTTTTGAAGAGGTTCCGGATCTTGCGGGGATTTATCTTACTTCTCATGGTGAGGAGGGCGTTTGCCGGGCTATTGCAGAGGCTGGTAAGATGGGGCAGGTGAAGATGGTTGCTAATGATTTTATGGGGCGGAATTATGAATTGATGAGGAAAGGGTTTATTCATTTTCTGATTGGGCAGGATGCCAGGATACAGGGGTATGAGCCGGTGATGATTTTGTTTCGGCTGTTGTTTAATGGGGAGGAACCGGATAGGGAGAAGTTGTTTACGGAGATATATATAAGAAATGAGTATACGATTCCGGAGGGGAGACACTGAAATGGGGGTGTCCCCTTCCACGGCTGGTGCATCCAGCGAGAAAAAAATAGGTTGTGGGTCGTCAGCGCTTCGCTGGACGACTGCAGGGGCTGAGTTTGCGTTTGTTTGACGGGAGGGTTGTGGGCGTCGGCGCTGCGCTGGACGCTTGGAATTGGAGAGGCTGAGTTTGCGTTTGCGTGACGGGAAGGAGGTGGGCATCGGCGCTGCGCTGGATGCCTGGAAGTGGAGGAATGGGTTTGTATATGTCTGATTGAAACTGTGGGAATATGTTGGAATTATTGTGGTGAAGTTGACCTAAAAATATTGCATATTGCAGCTAAAAATAGTTCTCGTCATTTTTAATAGAAAAAAGATGGTAATATTGTACAATATTAGGGGTTGCGATTTGTGGGTTACGATGATATTATATTAAGCATAAAGAGCGTGTTCGGACACGCAAGAGGATAACATTGGGAAAATAAATCAAAAGGAGATCAAAACTATGATTAAAGTTGGTATTATAGGCTCAACTGGTTATGCAGGAGCAGAAATAGTAAGATTAATACAGCAGCATAAAGAGGCAGAAGTAGTCTGGTTTGGTTCAAGAAGCTACGTTGATGAAAAATATGCAGATGTATTTAAAAATATGTTTCAGATAGTAGATGCAAAATGCATGGATGACAATATGGAAGAATTAGCTGACGCAGTAGATGTAATATTTACAGCAACACCACAGGGATTATGTGGCTCATTAGTTAATGAAGAAATTCTTAAAAAAGTAAAAATAATAGATTTGAGTGCAGACTTTAGAATAAAAGATGTTGCTACATATGAAAAGTGGTATGGAATCAAACACCAGAGCCCACAGTTTATAGAAGAAGCAGTATATGGATTATGCGAAGTAAACAGAGACAAAATAAAAGATGCAAGATTAATAGCAAATCCGGGATGCTTCCCAACATGTAGCTTCTTATCAATATATCCAATGGTAAAAGAAGGATTGGTAGATCCAAAATCAATAATAATAGATGCTAAGTCAGGAACATCAGGAGCAGGACGTGGAGCAAAAGTAAACAACTTATTCTGTGAGGTAAACGAAAACTGCAAAGCATACGGTGTCGCAACACACAGACATACACCTGAAATCGAAGAACAGTTAAGCTATGCAGCAGGTGAAGAAGTAATGATAAACTTTACACCACACTTAATACCAATGCAGAGAGGAATCCTTGCAACATCATATGCCACATTAAAGAAACCAATGACATATGAAGAAGTAAAAGCAGTATACGACAAATACTACAAAGACGAATACTTTGTAAGAGTATTAGATAAAGATGTGTGCCCTGAAACAAGGTGGGTAGAAGGAAGCAACTTTGTGGATGTAAGCTTCAAAGTAGACGAAAGAACAGGAAGAATAATAATGATGGGAGCTATGGACAACCTGGTAAAAGGAGCAGCAGGCCAGGCAGTGCAAAACATGAACATAATGTTTGGATTACCGGAAAACGAAGGCTTACAACAAG
>ERZ824473.3174-NODE-3174-length-16850-cov-2.811015_pt1 | contig 16850 bp, 13 predicted proteins | sample MGYA00519874_ERZ824473 | MGnify/ENA primary metagenome ERZ824473 (study PRJEB31778, sample SAMEA3449151) | human gut metagenome | biome: human gut; feature: human-associated habitat; material: faeces | place: United Kingdom | collected 2010/2012 ... | reverse complement strand
CTTTAGGAGTCGGCGGAGTACCGAAAGGACGTATCATTGAGATTTACGGACCGGAGTCCAGTGGTAAGACTACCGTTGCACTGCACTGTGTGGCAGAGGTGCAGAAGCAGGGTGGAATTGCCGGATTCATTGACGCAGAGCATGCGCTTGATCCTGTCTATGCAAAGAATATCGGTGTTGATATTGACAATCTCTATATTTCCCAGCCGGACTGCGGAGAGCAGGCACTTGAGATCACCGAGACCATGGTGCGTTCCGGAGCAGTCGATATTGTAATTGTCGATTCGGTAGCAGCTCTTGTGCCAAAGGCGGAAATTGACGGAGATATGGGAGATTCCCATGTGGGCCTGCAGGCACGTCTGATGAGTCAGGCGCTTCGTAAGCTGACCGGTGTGATCAGCAAGTCAAACTGTATTGTAATCTTTATCAACCAGCTCCGTGAAAAAGTTGGTGTTATGTTTGGAAATCCGGAGACGACGACCGGTGGCCGTGCACTTAAGTTTTATTCTTCTGTCCGTCTGGACGTGCGCCGTGTAGAACAGCTGAAGCAGGCAGGAGAAGTCATTGGTAACCATACCCGTGTCAAAGTCGTAAAAAATAAAGTAGCACCGCCATTCCGTGAAGCAGAGTTTGATATCATGTTTGGAAAGGGCATTTCCAAAGAGGGAGATATTCTGGATCTGGCAGCAAATGTCGGAATTATCAGCAAATCCGGTGCATGGTATGCTTATGAAGGAGACAAGATCGGACAGGGACGTGAAAATGCAAAAACGTATCTGCGTGAAAATCCGGAATTCTGTAAGATGATCGAGGAAATGGTGCGTGAACATTATTTTGCACAGGAGGATGAGACCCCGGAAGGCGAAGAAGAGACTCCGGTATCTGCAGATGCGGAAAGCAAGAATGAATAAGATATGGTTACAGTGACAGAGTGTACGACTCTGGGAAAGGGCAGGCTTCGTTTCCATCTGGATAATGGAACGGAGCTTGTTCTTTACCGGGGAGAGGCAAAACAGTTTCGGATGCGGGAAGGAAGCACACTTTCGGATGAAGAGGAGCATCAGCTGATTTATGAAGTGGTGGGAAAGCGTGCAAAGAGAAGAACCATGCATCTGCTGGAACAGATGGACCGTACAGAGCAGAAGCTGCGGGAGAAACTGAAACAGGGCGGATATCCGCAGGCGTGTATTGATCTTGCACTTGAATATGTGAAATCTTTTCATTATGTCGATGATTACCGCTATGCATGTACCTATATCAATTATCGTCAGGATCGTATGAGCCGCTATCAGCTGAAAGTAAAACTGTATGGAAAAGGAGTTCCTGGAGAAGTGATTGATCGTGCCCTTGAGGAATGTTATGAGGGGGACGAACAGGAGCAGATCATACATCTGCTGGAAAAGAAAAAGTTTGACGCGCAAAATTCTGACCAAAAAGAATTTACACGTGTTTACCAGTATCTGATGCGCAGGGGCTTTCGGAGCAATGATGTGCTGCATGCTATGAAAAGTAAACAATGAAAGCACGTATTGCTTGACATATTTAAGCAAAAAGGATAAAATTATAATGTTGTAGAAGTATGACATGGAAGACTAATATTTCTTTTTGTTATATGTACAATGAAAACTTAATAAAGGAGGTGCTCCTGTGCCACAAGTAATTATTGCTGTTGTTATCACACTTATAATTACTGCGGTTGCTGTATGGTTTATCTCGACTGAATATCACAAGAAGGTAGCAAATACCAAGATTGGAAATGCAGAAGAGCAGGCCAGAGGCATCATCGACGAGGCCGTGAAAAATGCCGAAGACAAGAAGCGCGAAGCTATGCTTGAGATCAAAGAAGAAACCATTCGTTCCAAGAATGAGATCGACAAGGAGATCAAAGAGCGTAGAAATGAAATTCAGCGTAACGAGCGTCGTATTGTGCAGAAGGAAGAAAATCTGGACAAGAAACTCGAATCGATTGAAAAGCGTGAGGCAAGTTTCCGTGCCAAAGAAGAAGATTTAAAGAAGCAGAAAGTTGAGATAGCAAAGCTCAACGAACAGCGCGTACAGGAACTGGAAAGAATTTCAGGATTAACCTCTGAACAGGCAAAAGAATACCTCTTAAAGACCGTGGAAGAAGATGTGAAGATTGACACTGCGAAGATGATCAAGGAAATGGAAGCGCAGGCGAAGGAAGAAGTCAACAAGAAGGCAAAGGACTATGTAGTTACTGCAATTCAGAAATGTGCTGCGGATCACGTTGCTGAAACCACAATCTCTGTTGTACAGCTTCCGAATGATGAGATGAAAGGCCGTATCATCGGTAGGGAAGGACGAAATATTCGTACACTTGAAACGATGACAGGAGTAGATCTGATCATTGATGATACGCCGGAAGCAGTTATCCTTTCCAGCTTTGATCCGATTCGAAGAGAAGTTGCAAGAATTGCACTTGAAAAGTTGATCGTGGATGGACGGATTCATCCGGCTCGTATCGAGGAAATGGTTGAAAAAGCGCAAAAAGAAGTAGAGACAATGATTCGTGAAGAAGGCGAGGCTGCTGTATTAGAAGTCGGCATCCACGGCATTCATCCGGAGCTTGTCCGGCTTTTAGGCAAAATGAAGTATCGTACCAGTTATGGACAGAATGCATTGAAACATTCGATTGAGGTCGCACAGCTGACAGGTTTGCTTGCCGCAGAAATCGGTGAGGATGTCCGTATGGCAAAACGTGCGGGATTATTACATGATATTGGTAAGGCTGTAGATCATGATATGGAAGGTTCCCATATCCAGCTGGGTGTGGAACTGTGTAGAAAGTACAAGGAATCACCTCTTGTCATCAATGCAGTGGAAGCACATCACGGTGATGTGGAGCCGGAGAGTCTGATTGCATGTCTGGTACAGGCAGCCGATACCATCAGCGCTGCGCGTCCGGGTGCGAGAAAAGAAACTTTGGAAACATACTCAAACCGCTTACAGCAGCTTGAGGATATTACAAATAGCTATAAGGGTGTAGAAAAATCTTTTGCAGTTCAGGCAGGTAGAGAGGTTCGTATCTTAGTTGTTCCTGAGCAGATCAGCGATGCGGATATGGTTCTTTTAGCCAGAGATATTTCAAAACAGATTGAGACTGAGTTGGAATATCCGGGTCAGATCAAGGTAAATGTGATCAGGGAATCGCGTGTTGTTGACTATGCGAAGTAATTGTGAAAATGAACTTAAAAAGGCTTAAGACCGCGGAAAGCGGGATTAAGCCTTTTTTATATCATAATGTGTTGTAAAATAAATACATTGGGATTTCACGGGACGTATAGAATAAAAAGGAGGGACCAGTACAGCACGGCTGCACTGGCCAGATTATGAAAAAAAATGATCGAAAGGTTTTGGTTCCTTTTGATGATTTCACTATACCGGAAAAGTGTGAAATGGATATGTTACAAATTTGAAGAAACTGTGAACGATGAAAAATATCCGGGGATGATGTCCGGACAGGAAAGAGAGGTTTGAAATATGGTAGAGCATGTAAAACGATTGAAGAGAGAACTGGTATACAAGGGAGCAATTCTGGATATCTACAAAGATACGATGGAACTTCCGGATGGAAACAAAGCAGAGTGGGATTTTGTATCCCATCGTATGGGCGCAGCCGCCATTCTTCCGGTTATGAAGGATGGAAGAATTGTGATGGTGCGTCAGTACCGCAATGCGCTGGAGAGAGAAACACTTGAAATTCCGGCCGGCTGTCGGGACAGTAAGACGGAAGATACGGCGTATTGTGCGGCACGGGAGATGGAAGAGGAAACGGGATACCGCAGCACGAATGTGAAACATTTATTATCCCTGCGTACGACGGTGGCATTTTGTGATGAGGCGGTTGATATTTTTGTAGCTACCGATCTGGAAGTGGGAACCCGGCATCTGGATGAAGCGGAATCTATTGATGTGGAAATTTACACACTGGAAGAGTTGTGTGATATGATCTATGAAGGGAAAATTCAGGATGGAAAAACCATTGCTGCAATTATGGCATATGCGGCAGCAAAAAAAGGCGGAATGGGAAAACATCTGGATTTATAAAAATGGAATAAAGAAAACGGACAGGGCATAGGCTGAAAAGAAAAGAGTTTTAGGAATTTTTATGAAAAAGGAACTGGCGATTGGAATCTGTTTTGGCCTGGCGGGAATTTTATGTACCTGTCTGTTTGGATATGAATATTTTACGACTTATGGATTTTTAAATGCGTATCATATGAAAGCATTTGCGGCATCGGATACCGGGTATTTGCCGCTTCTGGCAAATATTTTATGGGAAAGGGGAAAAGTGTTTGTGATTATTGCAATCCTTTCCCTTACTGCTTTAAAAGCAATTCTGCCATTATTATTGCGCTGCCTGATTTATTTTACCGGCGGGGTATTTTTTGCTGCCTGTGTGATGAATATGGGGATTCTTGGAATTGTTTTTTTTCTGGTATCGTGGCTGCCGCATGGAATTTTGTATCTTGCAGCGCTTGCGCTTTTACTGCTGGTAGAACCGCATAGGTTTTATAACCGGAAAAATCCATGGCTGCTGCGGCTGGCATGGGGGATGGGAGTTGCGGTACTGGTGCTTCTTGGATGTGTATTGGAGGCATCTGTTGGAATCCGGCTGTTACGTTTTGTTGTGGAAAAATTATAAAAAAATGGAGTGCAAAAGGAACACTTTTTACACTCCATTTTTGTTTTCAGACAAAAACTGTTTACTTTGCGTTCATCTCCGCAATGTCATAGATCAGCTGTTTGGAATCTTCCCATCCGAGACAAGGATCGGTAATGGATTTTCCGTAAATATGATCTCCGATAGACTGATTTCCCTCTTCGATGTAACTTTCAATCATCAGACCCTTTACCAGAGAACGGATATCGGAAGAAAGCTGGCGGTTATGCATCACTTCTTTTGCGATACGGATCTGTTCCTTAAACTTCTTTCCGGAGTTGGAATGGTTGGTATCAATGATGGCTGCCGGATGGATGACATCCATTTTTTCGTACATCTCATGAAGACGGATCAGATCTTCATAGTGATAATTCTGGGTGGTATTGCCGTGCTTGCTGACTGCACCGCGAAGAACCACGTGAGTCAGAGGATTTCCGGTTGTCTCCACCTCGTATCCGCGATAAACGAAATGATGCGGATGCTGTGCCGCGTATACAGAATTGAGCATAACAGAAAAATCACCACTGGTAGGATTTTTCATTCCGGAAGCGACATCAAAACCACTGACCGTCAGACGATGCTGCTGATCTTCTACCGAACGTGCTCCGATGGCAACGTAGGAGAGAAGATCCTCGACATATCCCCAGTTTTCCGGGTAAAGCATTTCATCGGCACAGGTAAGACCGCTTTCTTCGATTGCACGGATGTGCATTTTACGCATGGCGATCAGACCCTCGATCATATCCGGAGCTTTTTCCGGATCTGGCTGGGAAGCAATCCCTTTGTAGCCTTCGCCGGTTGTACGTGGTTTGTTGGTGTAAATACGCGGAACTAAGATGACCTGATCCTTGACATCTTCCTGGATTTTGGTCAGACGGCTCACATAATCACATACAGAATCTTCGTTATCTGCAGAACACGGTCCAATGATTACGAGGACACGTGAATCTTTACCTGTAATTACATCAGAGATCATGAGGTCTCTGTGTTTTTTTAATTCACGAAGCTCCGGGGAAAGCGGATAATCGCGCTTAATGTCTGCCGGAGTCGGTAATTGGTTTAAAAATTCAAAACTCATTTTTTTCTCCTATCTCTTAAGTTCGGATATCACATACCGTGACTATCTTAATGGAAAACGGGAAAATTGTCAAATAACAGGAATCGGTTGTTTCTTTCGGGCTTTTAGAATATAATAACAGAGAATTACAACATAGCAGGAGGTGCAGAGATGGAAAATCTGCTTTGTATAAAAGGAAAGATTATAGGAAAAGGGAAACCGCTCGTGTGTGTGCCGGTCATGGAGTCTTCGAAAGAAGAAATTTTAAGAGAAACCAGAAGGCTGGAAGAAGCACACACGGAAATGATTGAGTGGCGTGTGGATGCGTTTGAAAACGTGGAAAGTCCGAATGCGATCCGCGAAATATTAAACGAAATGAAACATATCATAAAGGAAAGTATTCTGGTGTATACCTTCCGTTCTAAAAATCAGGGAGGGTGCAAAGCACTTTCCGCGGCGGATATTTATGATATTCATCAGGTGGCGGCAGAATCAGATGTCGTGGATTTTATTGATGAAGCAAAAAATCCGCAGAAAGAAATAGCAATGTTGCGGGAGATGGGAGCATATGTGATTGCTTCCCATCATGATTTTGAACAGACGCCGGACCCGGAGGTGATCCGCATGCTGTTGGAACAGATCCGTGAGAGTGGCGCAGATGTCGTGAAACTGGCAGTTATGCCACAGAATATGTGGGATGTATTGCATTTGCTGGAGGAGACCAACCGCTTTCATGAAAACCATCCGGATCATCCGCTGATTACCATGTCCATGGGTGCAAAAGGGGGGATTTCCCGCGTGGCCGGAGAGTTTTTCGGATCGTGTGTGACATTTGGCGCAGGCGGGCAGGCGAGCGCACCGGGGCAGCTTCCGGTAAAGCAGCTGGAAGAAATACTTCATATTTTACATCAAAGTGTGGATTGACTCTAAATTTGAAGTGTGATATAGTAAAAAGGCGCTTGTGAAATAAGAGTGCTATGCAGCCGTAGTATAATGGATAGAACGCAGGACTCCGACTCCTGAGATGCGGGTTCGATTCCCGCCGGGTGCAGTTTATGCTATGTGGCAAGGAAACAACTTACCCATGGAACAACAGGAAAAGCGGTGCGTCATGCACCGCTTTTTTACTGGACGAATAGTATGAGGTGTGGTATCATAAATGGAAAGATGCATTTTTATGGAGGGTTCATATGCAGAATGAAAAATTAAAAAAGTTTACAGACTTTTTTGTGAAATATAGACGATATTTTTGCGCAGCTGTTTTATTTGTGATTCTTGTTGTGATTCTGGTAAAGTGTACCGGTCCGCAGAAAGATCAGAAAGAGACACAAAACGGTACACAGGGAGTGACACAGACTACAGAATATCAGGAAATTGGTAAGCTGCAGAAAGATGCAGATCCGGAACTTGTGACACTGATGGAAAATTATTATGCGGCATATGCCGGTGGAGATACGGATTCGCTGGAGATGATTGCACAGCCGCTCAGTGACAATGAAAAGAGTTATATCACGACGTTTTCTGAGTATTATGAGGACATCACCTGTTATTCCACAAAGGGGGCAACCGATGATTCTTATCTGGTATCTGTATGCTATGATCTGAAATTCAAAGGTGTGGATACTCCGGCACCGGGAATGGATTTCTTCTATGTGGAGAGAGATGGAAAGGGAAATCTGATCATCAATAACATATACTCTGCATACAATTTCAATTTCCTGGATCAGGATCTGGATGCAAATCTGTATTCCCTGATTCTGGCATATGAGAAGAGTGATGAAGTGGTTGCTCTGCAGAAAGAGGTGCAGACAAGCTATAATGAAGCTGTAAAGAGTGATGAAAAACTTGCCAATATGGTGGGTGGAACACTTCGAAATGCCATGGCAAAATGGAGAGAAACGATTGTAAGCAATACCGAAACCCAGACGACAGAGACGGAAAGCCAGACGCAGGAAACCCAGACCACAGAGACAAAGAAACAGGAAGAAACTCAAAAGAAAGAAGAAACTCAAAAGACCGAGGAAACCCAGACAACGGAGTCTACGGAAAAGAAGGAAGATACCCAAAAGAGCGATTCCAAGAAATCTACCGGTACGGTCAAGACAAAAGATATCTGTAATGTCAGAAAGAGCCCGAGTACGGATGGTGAGCTCCTCGGAAAAGTGGATATTGGTGTGGAACTGAAGAAACTTGGAACGGAAGGTGACTGGACCAAGGTAAAATTCCAGGGAGAAACCGGATATGTAAAGAGCGAATTTGTAAAGGAAGTGTCTTCCAAGTCAGGTTCCGGCAAGGGAACCGTAAAAACGAAGGATATCTGCAATGTGCGTAAAACCGCCAGTACAGATGGAGAACTTCTTGGAAAAGTGGATGCGGGCGTAAAATTAAAGAAACTTGGCACCAAGGGAGAATGGACGAAGGTGAAGTTCCAGGGAAAAACCGGATACATCAAGAGCGATTTATTAAAAACGGTAAAATAATAAAGACATCATAAAGAAGCGGAGGCTGTGAGGTCTCCGCGATTTTTGTCAGACAGGGAAGAAACGTGGAAGTCAGAATTAATAAATTTTTAAGTGAAGCAGGGGTATGCTCCAGAAGAGAAGCAGATCGCCAGATTGAAGCAGGAAATGTAACCATCGGCGGAAAAACCGCGCGGATGGGGGATCAGGTATCGGATGGACAGGAGGTCTGTTTCTGTGGAAGACCGGTACAAAAAGAAAAAGAAATGATACTGATCGCGCTTAACAAGCCGGCGGGTATTGTCTGCACGGCGGAAAAAAGGGAAAAAAATAATGTGATTGATTTCCTGCATTATCCGAAACGGATCTATCCGGTCGGGCGTCTGGATAAAGAGTCGGAAGGACTGTTGCTGTTGACGAATAACGGTGAGATTGTCAACAAAATTATGCGGTCGGGAAATATGCATGAAAAAGAATATCTTGTTACCGTGAACCGTCCGGTGACGGATGCATTTCTGCATGGTATGGCAAACGGTGTTCCGCTTGTGGAACTTGGCACGACAACGCGCAAATGCAGGGTAGAACGGACAGGAAAAAAACAGTTCCGGATCATTCTGACACAGGGATTAAACCGACAGATCCGACGCATGTGTGAATATTTTGGGTACCGTGTACAGAAACTGGTACGTGTACGGATCATGAATATTGAACTGGGGGATCTCGAATCAGGAAAGTACCGGGATGTTACACCGGAGGAATTTAAAAAGTTAAAACAGTTGATCGCACATTCGAGCAATCAGCCCGTGCGACCAATGGAAAAACCACAAAAATCAAAACGAAAACCACGCAATTCATGGCACGTATACGGTGGTAAATCATCATATAGATAGAGAGAACAAAAATGGAAACAGAAAAGCAACGGATTGAAGAACTGGTAAAACAGTTGAATGCAGCATCAGCTGCGTATTATAACGGACAGGATGAAATCATGCCAAATTATGAGTGGGATGCTTTGTTTGATGAGCTTACCACGCTGGAAGAAAAAACCGGATATATTATAAAGGACAGCCCGACGCAGAATGCCGGATATGAAGAATCCGGAAGCGGACAAAAAGAACCGCATGAGTATCCGGCACTTTCTCTGGCGAAGACCAAACAGGTGGAAGAACTGCAGCAATGGGCGGGAGCTTATCCGATCTGGCTGTCATGGAAACTGGACGGACTTACGCTGGTTCTGACGTATGATAACGGAAATCTTGTAAAAATTCTTACCAGAGGAAATGGAAACCTGGGTACCAACATTACATTTTTAAAGGGTGCGATCGGAGGATTCCCGCAAAAGATTTCGTATCAGGGGCATCTGGTTGTGCGAGGAGAAGCTGCCATATCCTATACAGATTTTGCACAGATCAACGACATGATTGAGGATGACGATGAAAAATATGCAAATCCGCGAAATCTGGCATCCGGAACGCTGAATCTGGAAGATCCGGCAGAAGTGAAGGCACGCCATGTCAGGTTTCATGCATTTACACTGGTGCATCTGGATGAGCCGATGGTATCGTGGGGAGAGCGGATGCACTTTCTGGAAGAACTGGGATTTGATGTGGTAGACAGGGAAGCGACAACCGCCCAAAAACTTCCGGAAGCCATTGACCGATGGACGAAACTTGTAGAGAGCGGAAAAATGGATATTCCGGTAGATGGTCTGGTGATCTGTTATGATGATACGGATTATGCGGCATCGGGAAGCGTGACCGGGCATCATGCGACACGCGCCGGTTTTGCGTTCAAATGGCAGGATGAGGCTGTAGATACAAAACTAAAATATATCGAATGGTCGTGTGCGGTGTCTACGATTTCCCCGGTTGCCGTGTTTGAACCGGTGCAGATTGAGGGAACAACGGTATCGAGAGCATCTCTATGCAATATCAGCGAGATCGAGCGTCTGGGAATCGGAAAAGAGTGTACACTTTCCGTGATCAAAGCCAATAAGATCATTCCGAAATGTATTGCGGTAAAAGATGCTGTAGGTGCTCCGGAGATTCCATCCCAGTGTCCGGTGTGCCATGCACCGACAAAAGTTCATGTGAGTGAAAACAGTGGCACAAAGACCCTGCATTGTACCAATCCGGACTGTACAGCCAAAAATGTCAAGAAATTTACCCGTTTTGTCAGCAAGTGGGGGATGGATATCGACGGACTTTCCATTCAGACGATGCTCCGTTTTATGAATGCGGGATTTATCCATGAATTTGCGGATATTTTCCGTTTGAAAGAGCATTTCGGGGAGATCAGCCAGATGGAGGGCTTTGGTGAAAAATCTGTGGCAAATATGGAACAGTCCATTGAAAAAAGCCGGCAGGTACATCCGGTGAACTTTATATTTGCCCTGTGCATACCGCTGATCGGTGTGGATGCCGGGAAAAAAATTGTTGCCGCCATTGGTTTTGAAGGCTTTTTGCAACGTCTGCATCAGGGGGACGGGTTTGAGGATATTGAGGGGATCGGAGCGGAACGTTCCCGATCAATTGTAACTTGGTATCAGAATGAAAAAAACCACAGTGGGTTTGAGGATCTGCTTCATGAACTTTCGATAGAACATGTAGAAGTGCAGGATACTTCTTCCGGAAGCTGTGCGGGACTGAGCTTTGTGATCACCGGAGATGTGCATCACTATAAAAACAGGGATGAATTTAAGGCCTATGTAGAAAGCCAGGGCGGAAAAGTGACAGGAAGCGTCTCAAAAAAGACGGCATATCTTGTCAACAATGACGTGGAATCCGCATCATCTAAGAATCGTAAGGCAAAAGAACTGGGAATTCCGATTATTTCCGAAGATACATTTATAAAACAATTTGGTGGGAGGTAGAAAAAGTTATGCCAATCAGAACACAAAGTGATCTGCCTGCAAAGGAGATCCTCGAACAGGAAAATATTTTCGTGATGGATGAGTCCCGTGCGATGCATCAGGATATTCGTCCGATCAATATCGTGATTCTGAACCTGATGCCACTGAAAGAAGAGACGGAATTGCAGATTTTCCGGTCATTGTCAAACACCCCGTTGCAGGTAGACGTATCGCTGCTTGCACCGGCATCCCATGCATCCACCCATACTTCAAAGAGCCACCTGAACAAGTTTTATCAGACGTTTCAGGAAATTAAGAACCAGTATTTTGACGGGCTGATCATTACCGGTGCACCGGTGGAACAGATGAAATATGAAGAAGTCGATTACTGGGATGAAGTGTGTGAGATTATGGAGTGGTCCAAAAAGCATGTGACATCCACCCTGCATTTGTGCTGGGGGGCGCAGGCTGCACTTTATTATCATTACGGAATCCAAAAATATGATCTAAAGCAGAAAATGTTCGGGGTATTCCGGCACCATGTAATGAATCGCAAGATTCCGATGGTACGCGGATTTGATGATTATTTTTATGCTCCACATTCCCGGCATACCGAGATCCGGGAGGAAGATATTTTAAAGCATGAAGAACTGACCATTCTGGCAAAATCAAAAGAGGCTGGGGTTTTTCTGGTAATCAATCAGGATGGCAGCCAGATTTTTGTGATGGGACACCCGGAATATGACCGGATGACATTAGACAGTGAATATAAGCGTGACAGGGAGAAGGGACTTGCGATCACGCTTCCGTGTAATTATTATCCGGATGATGATCCAACGCAGCGGCCGATGCTGCAGTGGCGGTCACATGGAAATATCCTTTATGCAAACTGGCTGAATTATTACGTTTACCAGCAGACACCGTATGAGTTTATCAATACCGATGAAATCATTGGGAAATAGGGCAGCCGTTATGGGTTGCAGTTTTTACAAGGGGAATATCCGTCTTTGATCAATTTCTTGCGGAGCCCCTTGTATTTTTTTCGGTTTTTACTGCTCATCTGCTTTACCGAATAACAGTCCGGTTTGTGGAATTTTTTGGTGTTAGTATTTAAAATATAGACCGCGGATGCGTGTTCCTTTGCAGAACTATTATGGGAATTCTGGTTATTTTTTCCATTCAGATGACTGTCACCGGTGGCATAATCTATGGCAACACCCGGCTGTACATTGTAGCAGTAGGTACAAAAACAAATGCCCTTTCCCTGATCTTCCACAGAATAAGCTTCCATCAGGACACCGGAAGCGACCAGGTTACTGCCCTCAAAAACCGGTGTCACGCGGTATAAGACATGGTTATTGGTTTTGTCTATATATCGTGCGGTTTTTTCCTCATAAGGAAGCATGCCTTCATTGTTCATGTAGCGGGTGCCGGTGATCAGGTTCTTTTTATTGGCATTTTCCGCAGTAAGGCAGTAGGCGATGAGGTGGCAGCGGTTATACAGATAGTTGCCGTCCACGACACCGGTGTATTTGACTGTGTGCCAGCCGGATGGCCGGATCTGACCGATTTCCCCGCGCGCTTCGGTCGGCATGGTGTCTTTGCTCACATTGGCATAGGCCACACCGCATCGTCCGAGCTTGTCGAGTTTATGGTAGGATTCAAAAGTGTTGGTGTTTTGCTTTTCCCGGCTGTTGAAATATGGTTTATTTCCATGTACAGCCACAGAAGATTTTCCATTGTATTTTGGAACTTCTTTGATGGAAAAACGGTCTTTTGTGTTCTTTTGGGCAGCCTGTGCAGTCGTGATAAGCGCAGCAGAATCGGAACTTGTATCAGAAATGGGTGGTACAGGTACGAAAGCTACGGAAAAGGCAAGTAAAACAGCAAGCAAAGAAGTCCTGCATTTTGTGAAGTGTAATCGTTTCATGGGATTTCCTCCTTATTCCGTTATGATTTGTTTTCTATAGTATAACATAAAGTAAAGAATTTTTGGAAAAAAAGGAAAAAATCCAATAGATTGGAAACGTCAGTTTCGTATATTCTGATGTTGTAAGCGGAACTGTTTCGGTGTCATCTGATAGCGTTTTTTAAAGGTACGGATTAGATGGCTGCAATCGGCAAAGCCTGTTTCTCCCGCAATATAACTTAAATCATGGCCGGTAAATAAAAGGAGGTTTTCCACTTTGCTCAGCCGCACAAATTCGATATACTGCTTGCAGCTTTGCCCATAGTATTTACGGAACTGCCGGGCAAAGTAAGAATAACTCATATGATATGTGCGCGCCAGAGATTCAATATTGATATTTTCCTGGGAATGATCATCGATATACATCAAAACATTCTGCATCGCTTCTTCCTCCACTTCCGGGATCTGATCCGTATCAAAAGAAATTCCCTGTTCCAGCCAGAAACGCAGCAGCTGTACGATCAGCCGGGCGAACTGGGCATAAACACAGGCATCATATCCGTAGCGTTTTTCCTGAACCTCTTTTAAGATATCCGTGAAAAACAGTTCAGCAGGAAAATCGGGCAGGTTGTCCGAATCAAAAACCAGCGGAGGGTTTGTGCTGTTTAAAATCTGGTGAAAGGCAAAGTTTAAATTTGGAAGATAATTCTCGGAAAGTTTTATGCGGTTGAGATTGAATTTACAGCAGATGTAAACATAGGGCTTATCATCGGTATGATAGATGGAGTGCATTGCCTGCGGAGGAAATACAATAAAGGCTCCTTTTTTCAGGAGACAGGTATTGTCATTACAGCTGACCGTTACAGATCCTTCCTGCACATAGACAAGTTCCAGAAAATAGTGCCAGTGGGAGGAAACGGGACCTTCCCAGTATCCGGTGCCACAGCAAAAAGCTTCAATAGGAGAGCGCAGCATATCACTGTATTCAAATAAATTTTCGTTCATATGACCCCCTGGTACTAAGACAAAAATCATAAAAATAGAATAGATTTGTTCTATTTTTATGTTATTGTATTATATCATAATTCAAAAATAATTGATACAATAACAGAAATTTGACAAGAAAGACAGTGGGGGCTTGTGATGAAAGTGAAAAAAGAAACATTGTTTCCAAAGACAAAAATACAGTGGCTGTGGGAAAATATGAAAGGCAGACGTGTATTATATGTGATCGGCATGCTGGGAACCGTTGTCTATAATATATTGCAACTGACGGTTCCGTATTATTCCGGAAGAATTGTGGATCTGTTTTTAAGTGGGGCAGATGCGTGGGAAAATATGAGAACAAATAGCGGTTTGTTCTATCATCTGCTCATCCTGATGATTGTATTTACCGTACTTCGCGGTGTGATTGTCTATGGAGACTGCATGATTTACGAGCATGTGTCACAGACGGTACTGTACCGTGTGCGCAATTTTTTGTATGACAAAATCCAGAGGCAGGATATGACCTTTTACAGCACATATCGTACCGGCGATCTGATGACGCGTGTTACGGGCGATCTGGATGCGGTGCGCCACATGGTTGCATGGGTGATCCGCATGGTGATCGAATCATTTTCCCTGTTTGGTGTAGTGGCAATATACTTCTTTTATATGAACTGGAAAATGGCTCTGAGCCTGTTAATTATTTCGCCGTTTGTGTTTTTTATCATTTATCTGTTCAAAAACAAGGTGGCACCGATGCATGCGAAACTGCGTGAAAAACTGGCACAGATGAACACCTATGCGCAGGAAAATATTTCCGGAAACCGTGTGGTAAAAGCGTTTGCCAGGGAAGCATATGAAATTGAAAAATTTGACCGGGCAAACAAAGATTATGCACAGACGAATAAAGAGACCAGCATGGTATGGCTGAAATTTTTCCCGTATGTGGAAAGCATTGCAAACCTTATGCCGGTAGTGATGCTGGCCGTGGGCGGTGTCTTTTTAATCCGAGGCGAACTGACGATGGGAGATTATGTGGCATTTTCCGGACTGATCTGGGCAATTGCCAACCCGATGCGCCAGATGGGGAATATCATGAATGAATTTCAGCGATTCTCAGCCGCATCCAAAAAAGTGATGGAGATTTATTATTCCGAGCCAAAGATCAAAGATGCTCCGGATGCAGCTGCGCACACGGATCACTTTAAAGGAAAAATCGAATTCCGGGAGGTATCTTTTCAATATGAAGATGGGGAACTTCCGGTGCTGCATGATATCTCTTTTACCGTAAAACCGGGGGAGACCATTGCAATCATGGGAGAAACCGGCTGCGGAAAGACTTCCCTGATCAACCTGATCCCGCGGTTTTATGAGCCGACGAAAGGGGAAGTGCGGATCGATGATATACCGGTGCAGAATTTCAGACTGTCCGACCTGCGCAAACAGATCGGACTTGCCACACAGGATGTGCTGTTGTATTCCGATACGATCGAGGGAAACATTGCCTACGGAGACAGCAGCATTGATCTCGAAGAAGTGGAAAAATTTGCAAAATATTCTGCGGCATCTGATTTTATCTCAAAGATGCCGGAAGGATATGATACGGTGGTCGGAGAGCGTGGCGTAGGCCTTTCCGGTGGACAGAAACAGCGAATTTCCCTGGCAAGGGCACTGGCGGTGCGGCCTTCGATTCTGATTCTGGACGATACGACCTCTGCGGTGGATATGGAAACGGAAAAACAGATTCAGGAAGCACTGCGGCATCTGGATTTTTCGTGTACGAAGGTAATTATCGCACAGCGGATTTCCACTACGATGATGGCGGATAAGATTCTGGTGATGCAGCATGGACGGATCACGGAGATGGGAAATCATGAGGAACTTATGGCAAAAAAAGGATATTATTACGAACTGGTACAGCTGCAGACCGGCGAAGACCTGGTATAGGGGGTGAGACAATGGCAAAGAATACATATAAGCAGGATGAAATCCTGGAAGAACCGTTTGATATCCGGCATCTGCTCCGGGCGTCATCCTATATCAAAAAATATCGCAGGGGTATGATCCTTGCAATCGTCCTCAGCGGAATCGGAGGAGCGTTCGGGTACGTGGCACCGATGATTATTCAGCGGGCACTTGATATTGCGGTGCCTGATAAAAATATGAGACTGTTATTTTCCCTAGTGGCGGCGCTGATTGCCATCTATGTGGTCAGCGTGATTTTTACCACGATCCGCAGCCGCATCATGGTGGATGTCAGTCAGAATATTATTTATGATATCCGCAAGGACCTGTTTGAACATCTGCAGGAACTTCCGTTTCAGTATTACGACGACAGACCGCATGGAAAGATTCTGATCCGGGTGGTCAATTATGTCAATTCGGTATCGGATATGTTGTCAAACGGACTGATCAATATCGTGCTGGAAGCATTTAATCTGCTGTTTATTATTATTTTTATGTTTATGGTAGATGTGCAGATGGCACTGGTCGTGTTGTGTGGAGTTCCCGTGCTTGCCGTCTTTATGTTCTGGATCAAAAATAAGCAGAGAAAGGCGTGGCAGGCCGTATCCAACAAGAACTCAAACTTAAATGCGTATCTGCAGGAAAATATTGTAGGTGCCCGGATTACACAGATTTTTGCACGTGAGGATGAAAATGCAAAAATCTTTAATGGACTTTCCAAAGAATGTAGACGGACCTGGAATACCGCTGTGCGCTACTCAAACCTTGTATGGCCGGGCATTGATACCATTTCGGTGTTTGTCCGTGCTGCCATCTTTTTGTTTGGCCTTGTCATTTTCGGGCAGGAAAATAAGTCGCTGGGAACGATCGTGGCGATTTCCAGTTATGCTTCGTATTTCTGGCAGCCGATCATGAACCTTGGAAATATATTCAACAAT
>ERZ824473.3151-NODE-3151-length-16941-cov-3.822871_pt1 | contig 16941 bp, 12 predicted proteins | sample MGYA00519874_ERZ824473 | MGnify/ENA primary metagenome ERZ824473 (study PRJEB31778, sample SAMEA3449151) | human gut metagenome | biome: human gut; feature: human-associated habitat; material: faeces | place: United Kingdom | collected 2010/2012 ... | reverse complement strand
CAGCTTTGTCGTAATTTGCTTTAACAACTGCTTCTATTTCATCTAAAGTAACTATGAAAAATTCCCTTCTCTGATTCACCATATTTACCTTACGATCACTGAACGCATTGTGCAAGGCCGCTTCAAGCGCAGGAGCATTGTCGGAAAAAATCAAGGCATGTACGTCGAATGCGAATGGTACAGAGGCATCGCCCAACTCGTCAATTCTGTCCATAGGTTCATTCCTATTTTATAAACATCGTTGCCAAACGCTCCTATATTAGATATTACATAAACATATCCTGCCTTTTGATTAGCTTCTCTATAGTCTACCTCTTTCAGCGAAGTATCAAGTTTTGTTAAGCGGTCTTCGATATCCTTAAGTTTTATTAAAAGATAATCCTGAATTTCTTGAGACGGCTCTTTCGCTATTTGCTCAAGCAGTGCAGCGTGTGCTTTCTCAAAGTGTCGTTGTTCCTTGGTGATATTTGTTCTGGCCTCTTCGAGTTCCTGTTGAAGTTTTTTTTGCTCGCGCAGTTCCTCACGAATCCGTCTTTGCTCTTCTTTTTCCTTCTGTTTTCTTTCCTCTTCCAGCTTTTTTAATTGCACCTGTTGATACTGTCTATCTGAATAATTGGGCTGTGACACCTGCCATCCTCCAATTACTTCTCCAGTTCTCACATAATTTGAAGTAGTATTTCCATATATATGCGGTTTTGTCGGTGCTTCCATGCCTAACTCATTCACATTGAGATATTCATACGCACTCTGCACTAATAAATATTGTTTTAATGCTTCCTCAGAAGGATTATCATCCGGATGTAATTTTTTACATAATTCCCGATAGGATTTTTTTATCTGCTCTTTTGTAGCCGTCTGTGTAAGCCCCAATATCGCCAATGCACGTATCCGATTCACTATCTTCTCCTCCTCATTTTTCTCCCCATACAGACAAATTCACACAAATAAAACAGAAGCACCTTAAAAGCCAGTATGCACCGTGCCTCTAAGATGCCTTTGTCCATTCTATTATTCTTTATACTTACCTTTTAAAATAATCCATTAAAATACTTATTTAAGTCAAGTGATGAATAAGAGCCTGATGAATTATAGGTAGATATTCTCTTTTCTGCAGTAACCGCTGCTGCTCCAACTTGTGCAGACAGTCTCATAGTAGAACCTACAAAAGAAGATGTCCCTCCCAGCAGTTTTTTTACAGTTGCTTTGTCAGCAGCCTTTAACGTCTCACTATCTACTGTAAGTTTATTGTCTTTTCCTACCTTAATTCCAATTTGCTCTAAGCTTTTAGAATATGCTCTAGTATTGCTCTCCATTGTACTTGCAGCATTTGAAACAGAAGTTGCACTGCTTGATGATGCATTTTCTACTAATGTATTATAAGAAGATGCAAAGGAATTTACAGCAGCTACCAACTCATCTTCTTTTCCTTCTTTGTATAAATCTGCATTCTTATTTCCAACCAATGCTTCACTTGCTTTTGTCAGTTTATCTGCATATTTCTTTGTGTTAGAATATTGTTGCGATTCTGTCTCCACTTTAGTAGTGGTATTCTTTTTTACCTTTTTCGAACTACTATCTTTTTGAGCGTCCGTATTATAATATGCGGATAAAAGTTTTTTATATGAACCTCTTCTAATCGTATTATAATCACCTAAACTACTATAAAGACTAGACAAACCACTTCCAGTGTTGCTAGAAGAACCGAACAATCCAGAGAAATAATTATATCCTCTCATAAGGCTTACCTCCTTTCCTAATTATTTTTCATTTATTCTGCTTTTTTAGATGCATAATAATCTTCAAACAATTTATTCGTTGCATCTAAAGTATCCTTACAAATGCTTGGAAGTTCTTTTCCCCATGCCTTAGTTGCCTGCTTATATCCCTTTTCAATAGCTGCCTGCATCTTTTTCATGGTTTCTTCATCATCCCCAGCCAATGCACATGCAAAATCAAACATACGCTCAGAAGTTTGCTTCACACCATAATATCCATCTTCTGCAATATCTGCTTGTGCCTGTGCTTTTGTCTCTGCATCCACAGTGTAATCGCCACTTGCCAAGAATTTCCAGATACTATCATCATCTGTACTTCCACTTACAGCGAATGTATATGTAGATGATTGCTTTTGCATCATCTTATGTACCAAATCAGTTAATTGTTTCTGTCTATTCTCCTGATCATTCTTTAACTGTTGAACAAGTGCGCTTCTCTCTTCTTTATTCATTTTATTTATAGAATAAGAAGTCTTTTCATTTGAAGCTGTTTTATCTGATTTTTCATAAACAACTCCATCATTTTCTTTCTGCTGCTTTGTCTCTTCTTTCTGCACTTTTTTCTCGGTCTTCGTACTAGTATATGTGTTAGTCATTGCTCCTGTCACTACATTTGACATATTGTTTACCATAACAATTCCTCCTTTTCTACGCTTTGTATTATTAAATGCCCTGATACATAATCAAATACTATTCCATTGCTTATATGTATATTCGACATTCTTCACCATAAGTTTAACATTTTTCCATAATATGCAAAAAATTTTATAGTAGCTGTATAAATAGGAATGTAATGCTTACTTTTTTGCCGGGACATCAATATATCCCTCTATTCCGTCACAAATTACCCGACAATGAAACACTGGGCGAAAATATCCTTTTGAATCCAATAGCAAATTCTGCTGTATACTTTCCACCACGATTTTTTTCACTTTTGCCATATTGATCTGCTCTTCTGCCTCTGTCTCAACTTTAAAAAATCTTCCACTTTTTAATTGTTGCAATATTTCCTGCGTAGAATACATCTGACATTTTTTATAGGAAACCGTTTCTATCATATAATAATGCAACGTAGATATCATATCATTTACCGTATAGCAACAAGTAATAAATCCTGCCGCTGTATCTTTTGCCTCTGACTGCTCTAAATTGAATTTATAATAACCATTTCCTTGATTCTCAAATGTAGCATTTGTTGGAACTGTAACACCCAACTCCTTGACTGCCTTTTCCACTCTCTGCCGCGTTGCACACGCATCCACTATAATAGGATTTCCATGTGAATCGTATTGCTGTGAATAATTCTCATAATCAAAGGTTCCTCCCTGATAATTTACCCAAATTGCAGCTTGGCGATTTTTGCTGTACAATGTGGCTCTTGTATCATAAAAGGAACTATCTGAGGCATTTAACTGAAGTCCTGTCTGCCAAAATATTGACCGAGCAAGCTCCAACACCTCCTCTTTTGAATAAACATGTAGTTTGCGAATCATGATTTCTTTTTCTTCCTCGGAAACGTCTAAGGTTGGTATCTCTGTAATGGATACCTTTTTGTATGTATTTATATTTTCGCAAGAAAGATTTCCATATTCTTTCGCTTGATACACACAAAAAATAGTCAAAAAACTAATCACAGTCACCACCAGAGGAATTTGACTGCAAATAGTTCGTCTCCACTGTACATTTCGATGAAGAATACTGTTTTTTATCAAAATTACAATGCAAAATCCACCATACCCAATCATTGTCCCCAATAAATTATTTAATAAATCATCGGTCTGAAATACACCACATCGAAAAATATATTGGGTACTCTCGATCAAAAAGGTAGCAATAAAACCACCTATATAGGTCATCCACCATTTTCGAAAAGGTTTTAGTGTAAAAGGTAAAAGGAAACCAATTGGCACAAACATTAAAATGTTCAGCACTAAATTTCTCCATCCTACCATATCTGCATCATACCAAGCTTCCTGATACGTTTCAAATAATTTCAACTGAGCCAAAGAAGTCTCATACCGCCCACGACTTAATAAAGTTGCCCCTGCTACAATAATGAGATAGCCAATCAATAATCCAGTTGCTACAAAATTAGACCAAGCAAGTTTTCTATCTTTTAAATCATACTTTCTCTGATATAGTAATGAAAAAAGCACCATGACTAAAATAGCCGCAAACATTCCAATCGCACCTAATGCCATATACTGCTTTGCCAGTCGCATTACATAAGCCAATTGCATTCTATTCTTTCCTTTCCCATATCTTTATTTTCTATTACTCCACGTAATATACCCAATCTTCTTTTCTCGGAAGTACCGCTGGGTATTCTCCATCTACATATCCTAACGCACAATGTCCGATTCCTTCGTATTCTCCTTCTATTCCTAATTTTTTCAAAAATTCCTTTCCTCTTTCTGTTTCAAATTCCTCTTTCGCTCTATGAATCCAACAACTACCAATTCCTAATTCATGCGCCATCAACATCAAATTTCCCATAACAAGACTTCCATCATAAACTGCTGTTGGTCTTTCCTTTTTTGCCAATACAATTAAAACCACAGGTGCTCCGTAAAAAGGATCTATGTCTTTACCCATAATCTCTGCATTCCACTTAGAAAATTCATCACGAATTTCTTTATTTGTAACCGCTACAATAATTGGAGACTGCATATTCATTCCCGTTGCTGCATACGTACCAGCTTCAATAATTTGCTCTAAAATATCCTTAGGGATAGGCTCTCCTTTAAATTTTCGAATACTTCTTCTTGTTTTCATTGTTTCTAATAAGTTACTCATTTTATCACAATCCCTTTCTATATATCCTTTTTATCAGCAATTAAAATGCCAATCATTTTGCATCCGTATATGCTTTTCCTTTGCATCACTTAGCTTTCCAACCAATTCCTGCTATCTATTTTAAAACATTTACAAATTTCCGTCAATATAAGATAGTTTTTCTATAAACAAGTAGAGAGCGCCGCATTGTAATGCGACACTCTCTACTATGAGTATATTCAATATAATCTTTTTATTCTTAAAAGCATCTATCCAATACCAAAAAGCAATTATTTCTTGATGTTAAATGCACCCATCTGTGGATAAACTGCTGCTTCACCTAACTCTTCTTCAATTCTTAATAACTGATTGTACTTAGCCACACGCTCACTTCTTGATGGAGCTCCTGTCTTAATCTGGCAAGTATTCAATGCAACTGCTAAATCTGCAATTGTTGTATCTGCTGTTTCACCAGAACGATGTGAACTAATAGCTGTATAACCAGCCTTATGAGCCATCTTAATTGCCTCTAAAGTTTCTGATACAGAACCAATCTGGTTTAACTTGATTAAGATTGAGTTTCCACATCCAAGTTCAATACCTTTCTTTAATCTTTCTGTATTTGTAACGAATAAATCGTCACCAACTAACTGTACTTTATCACCAAGTTCAGCAGTAAGCTTCTTCCAACCTTCCCAGTCTTCTTCGTCTAATGCATCTTCGATAGAAATGATTGGATACTTTTCAACTAACTTCTTCCAATGTTCAATTAACTGCTCTGAAGTATATACAGTTCCAGCCTTTGGTAATTTATATTCGCCAACTTTGTCTGTCTTCCACTCTGAAGATGCAGCATCCATAGCAATCATAAATTCTTTTCCTGGTTCATATCCAGCGTTCTTAACAGCTTCTAAGATTGTTTCGATTGCTTCTTCGTCTGATGCTAATGCTGGTGCAAAACCACCCTCATCACCTACAGAAGTAGCCAATCCCTTTGATTTCAATAATGCTGCTAATGCATGGAATACTTCTGCACATTGGCGTAAACCTTCTTTAAAGGAAGGAGCTCCAACTGGCATAATCATAAATTCCTGTACATCTAATCCAGAACTTAATGCATGACATCCACCATTTACAATGTTCATCATTGGAACTGGTAAACGATTTCCTGAAATTCCACCAAGGAAACGATATAATGGTAAATCCAATGCTGTTGCTGCTGCTCTTGCTGTCGCAATAGATACTGCTAAAATTGCATTTGCACCTAATTTAGATTTATCCTTTGTTCCATCTGCCTTAATCATTGCTCTATCTACAGCATAAATGTCTGATGCATCCATTCCAACAATTGCATCGTTAATTACTGTATTAATATTTTCAACGGCTTTTGTTACACCTTTACCTAAATAGCGATTCTTATCTCCATCTCTTAATTCCAATGCTTCAAAAACACCAGTAGATGCACCACTTGGAGCAGTACCTCTTGCAACTGTTCCGTCTACTAATGTTACCTCTGCTTCTACAGTTGGATTTCCTCTTGAATCCAAAATCTCTCTACCGATTACTTTTTCAATTTCTAAATAATTCATCTATCTTGTTCTCCTTTCCCATTGCAGCCCACTCATTAGCGAATATAATTATCATATTTTAAAAGCTAAGGACTATTTTTTAGGAACCAACATATACTTTTCGTTAGTCCTAACTAACAGTTATCATGTTACTAAATCTCCCTCTTTTTCGCAAGTGCATTATTGACAATATTTCCCCATTTCATATTATTGCATTTTTTTCTCATTTTATACGTGTTCTATCCTTCATTCTATGCAAATTTTCTTTTTTTATGTGTATGTATAGCAAAAACTCCTCTCTATCTTTGAAGCTCAGCATTCTTCAATATAGTAGATAGGAGGAGTCCACATGATTTATACATACTTGTTAGTTTTCGCTAACACATACAGAATAACAAATCTATAAAAAAAAATCAACGGAGTAATTGATTTCTTTTTTTCAATTACTTCGTTGATTGAAGCAAATATTATCTAGTCAGCAACCACCACTTCAAGTGGTGGTTTGATTTTCGCCCTATAAGGGCATTTTACATGCGCGCCTAAAAGGCGGTGCCTCAAGCACCCTCTACCTGCTCACCACTAAAGTGGTTCCTTTACTTAGTCCCGCTCTGTTTCTTTTCTTTGGTCTTCTTCTTTTTGTTCCTGAATATACTTTTTGATTGCATCCTCTGTGATGTTACCTACAGTTGAAACATAATATCCCTTTGCCCAAAAAGTTCTGTCCCACTTACTACCCAATTCTGGATGTTTGTCAAACACCATCAAATCACTCTTTCCTTTTAAGTATCCAACAAAATCTGAAACACTCAACTTAGGTGGAATCGCTACGCAAATATGTACATGATCTGAACATACTGCTCCTTCTATTATTTCCACTTTTTTGTATTCACAAAGTTTTTTTATTATTTCTCTGATATCACTTTTCAACCTTCCATACAATACTCTCCTACGATATTTTGGAATAAATACTATATGGTATTGGCATTTCCATTTAGTATGTGCTAAACTTGAACTGTACATTTGTACCGCCTCCTATTCTTGATATGGCTTGAGACACCATTATCATTTTAACATAGGAGGCTTTTTAATTTCACCATACCCACCACAGATTACTCTATTCGCCCCCGCCTAGCGGGGGGATTGATTTTTTCATTCATTTCCCGTCAATGCTATTCGCACTCCGCTTTTATAAATATTCATCAAACTCAATTTCAGATGGCAATCTCAAATCTCCACGAGGACTTACCGATACCGTTCCTACTTTCACTCCATCTGGCATACAATTACGTTTAAATTGTTGACGGAAGAAGCGTGTATAAAATACGTTCAGCCATTTAACGATTTCTTCCTCGCTAAATTTATATTCCTCATTTTGCTCCACCGCCATCTTACATAATGCAATGATTTCAGACGGTTCCATACCATAACGTAAGGTATAATACAAAAAGAAATCGTGCAATATATACGAACCTACCGTATCCTCTGTTTTTTGTGCAATGGTTCCATCCTCATTTGGAGGCAACAATTCTGGACTAACTGGCGTGTCAATAATATCCTCAATTACTTCTTCCATACCCGCAAATCCATTCTGTGCCATAAAATGTCCTACTTCATCTACCAATGTACGAACTAACGTCTTTGGAATACTTGTGTTTACCGCATACATACTCATATGATCTCCATTATAAGTACACCATCCTAATGCCAGTTCTGAAAGGTCACCTGTTCCAATTACAAAACCGCCTTCCTTATTCGCTACATCCATCAAAATTTGTGTACGTTCTCTTGCCTGACAATTTTCATATGTGATATCCTTAATCGCCTCATCATGCCCTATGTCTGCAAAATGTTGACGAACAGAATCAACAATGCTAATCTCTCGAATGTCGCATCCTAAAAACTCCATAAGCTTAGTAGAATTGCTTTTTGTTCTTTTGGTTGTTCCAAAACCAGGCATGGTAATACCGACCAATGTGCGAGAAGGCAATCCTAGATTTTTTACTGCCTGTGCAGACACCAAAAGTGCCAAGGTAGAATCAAGCCCACCCGATACTCCTACTACAATACACTTGCAATGCGTAGTTTCTATTCTTCGTTGCAAGCCTGCTACCTGCATTTCAAAAATTGATAAACAACGCTCTAAAGCATTATGCGATGGTACAAACGGAGTAATTGGCACATGCGCATACAACGTTTCCTTTTTCATAAAAGTTTTTTCACAAGAAACATTTTCGTAGTCATCTGCGAACAACTGTCTTTTATTGTCCGCAAATGATTTATTTGCTAATCGGTCATGGCGAATCTTGGTCATCTGAAAATCTTTTATTAACACACCATTTTGAAATGGTTTTTGCTCTCCTAATTGCTTTCCATTTTCATACATCAAATTATGTCCGCTAAATACTAAATCTGACGTGGATTCATATCTGCCTGCTGAAACATAGACATATCCGCATATGCAACTTGATGATATACCAGAAACAAGCTTTCTACGGTATTCTGCTTTTCCGATTACTTCATTTGATGCAGATATATTTACAATAATCTCAGCTCCCTGTATTGCAAGCAATCTACCTGGCGAAACTGGTGCCCATGCATCCTCGCAAATCTCAATACCTAATTTGACAGACTCTTCTCCATCTCCCATCGTAATAATTACACGATTTCCAAATAAGACAGAATCCAACTCATCAACCTGTATTTGCGTTGCTTCCATTGTTCTGGCACTAAACCATCGTTTCTCGTAAAACTCTCCATAATTCGGAAGGTATGTCTTAGGAATTATGGTGACAATTTCTCCATTATGCAATAATGCTGCACAATTAAATAGTTCTCCGTCTTTTTCAAAAGGAAAACCTACAATAAGTGCAGCACCCTGCTTTCCATATTCTTTTGTTGCCTTAGCTAACACTACCAGTTGCTTTTTTACGGAAACAAGCAAATTCTGATTAAAAAATAAATCTTGACAAGTATAACCTGTCATAGATAATTCTGGAGTCACAAGTAAATCTGCCTTTGCTACATATTCTTTATAAAACTTTAAAATTTCCTCACAATTTTTTTTCACATTTCCAATATGCACCCTTGGTGATATTGCTGCCACTCGAAATAAATGTTTCATATTTTGCCCCTTTCAAACTAGAACAAAGTGGACAAGTCCACGTCAACTCCTTTATTCCTCACTCATAAGGAACAAAGTGGAATACAAGCCACAGAAAATTCTGTGGCTTGCTACTTTCATTATTCTATTTTTCATGATATTGGTATCAAAGGCTATATTATCCTTTTGCCCCTAGTATCATTACATTTTAGTGATGGAACAAACGAATACCTGTAAAGCTCATCACAATATTATGTCTGTTACATGCATCAATTACGTCCTGATCACGAATAGAACCACCTGGCTGTGCAATATAAGAAACACCACTGCGAAATGCACGTTCTACATTGTCATCAAATGGGAAAAATGCATCAGAACCACAAGTTACACCTGTATTCTTTGCTAACCAAGCTTCCTTTTCTTCCTTTGTAAATACAGGAGGCTTTTCTGTAAAGATTTCTTCCCACTTACCATCTGCTAATACATCCATGTAATCTTCACCCATGTAAAGATCAATCGCATTGTCTCTATTTGCACGTTTCATTCCTTCTTTAAAAGGAAGATTCATAACCTGTGGAGACTGACGAAGGAACCAGTTATCTGCCTTTGTTCCTGCCAATCTTGTACAGTGGATTCTTGACTGCTGTCCTGCTCCAACACCAATGGCCTGTCCATTCTTTACGAAACAAACAGAATTTGACTGTGTATATTTTAATGTAATCATAGCAACTGCCATGTCAATCTTAGCAGATTCAGGAAGATCTTTATTTTCTGTAACGATATTTTCAAAGAAATTCTTGTCAATATTTAATTCATTTCTTCCCTGTTCGAAAGTAATACCAAATACTTCTTTATGCTCTACTGGATTTGGAACATATTCTGGATCAATCTCTATAATAGCATAACTGCCCTTCTTTTTATCCTTTAACAATTCTAATGCTTCTGGCTCATATCCAGGTGCAATGATACCATCTGAAAATTCTCTCTTAATAATCTTTGCTGTAGAAACATCACAAACATCAGATAATGCAATAAAATCACCATAAGATGACATACGATCTGCACCTCTGGCTCTTGCGTAAGCTGCTGCCAATGCAGATAACTCACCTAAATCATCTACCCAGTAAATCTTAGCTTCTGTCTCTGTCAAAGGAAGTCCAACTGCTGCTCCTGCTGGTGATACATGCTTAAAAGATGTTGCTGCTGGAAGACCTGTTGCCTTTTTTAATTCCTTTACTAACTGCCAACCATTAAATGCATCCAAGAAATTGATGTATCCTGGTTTACCATTCAATACTTTAATTGGAAGTTCACCTTCCTTAACATAAATCTTTGATGGTTTCTGATTTGGGTTACATCCATATTTTAATTCTAATTCTTTCATGATCATCTCTCCGTTCTTTTCGCTTGGAATGCAGGACACTTTCTATTTTATCCACCGTTCCTGCCAACTATTCCTTTTGCAGTTTTTTCGTAACTTATTTTAACTATTTATTTTTGTTAATAATCTTAGATTTATATTCCCCAGTAGTAATATCAATATAACGAACGAATAAAGACACCTTGTTATCCTCATTCAAGCTGTTCCATAACATATCTGCAAATGCATCCATATCATCAGCAATCTCCACTACCTTTGGCTCACCTTCAAAACTTGGCAATGGATTTCCGTCACACATATAGGTATGGATAAAACGACCTTCTCCATCAATTGGATTTTCATAAGTGTATGTATAGCGATTGCATGCCTCTCCATTTCCATTGTTGCTTTTCAAAATAGACATGGCATAATCGAACTTTCCATCTGCCACATGCATAAGACCAGAAATTCTAGGTGTATAATTTGGTGCATCCGGCTCAAATTCTCTTGTGCGAAGTGCCTGTTCAAAAGTCTGCTGCTTATCCATCAACTCATAAATCGTATCTGTCTGATCTCCATTTGTAACGATAGTATGATTTCCTAACACACGAACTGGTGCATAAATAATAAGACTTGGATCGCTAAGCTTAGAAGGATCAAAAGCCTGTGTACGAATTCCTTCTCCATCTTCAACAAAGACACGGTTTCTGCTGTTCTCGCTTCTACCCATGATAAAATAGGCGGTAACTGCATATTTTCCGTTTTTTGACTTACCAATTATAATTCCTCTTCCAGGATATGAATTTTCTTTTAATTCCTTTTCAAGTGACAATGTCTGCATACTTTTCTCCTTTACTACTGTATTTTTTTCTGTTACAAGTTTTCGCTGCAAAATGTGCAAACTTATTTATAGCATACTCTATTTACTTCAAAAATTCAATGCTTTATTTTGATTTACCCTATAGAAAGGCAAGGAGAAGAACGATTTTCTTTTTTCTACTACAATACTTATTTGTAAAGTAAAATAATTTATTCATACCTCTTGCCCTTTTTTACATATACATGTATAATGAAGTAAAGTTATTAAAAACACACAAAAACAAAATTCTATTTGATTGGAAAAGTTAAAATTTGTAAAATAGAGGATTGCAAAGTCAATTTATTTTAAAAGTGTTGCAATCACCAGACTAACAAGGGAGGTGTAATTATGAATTCAAAGGAAGAATTACTCAAATTTAAGGAACGTAATCTTGCGTATGTAAATCGCCTGGTATTTTTTATTTTACTGTTTTCCTTTCCTTGTATCCCAATTGCGGTGGTATTAAACTACTTCCATATTTTTAACTTTCAGTCCAGTTTTATTTGCAGTTTGATTTTTATATCCATCTTTTTTGATGCAATACCGATTTTTCTCTATTTAACAAAAAGATATGCCAAATTGTTTATGTATTATACTATGACAGTATTTTCTATCATGATTAGTATTATTTCTTTTCAATGTGGTATGCCTGTATGGTTGATGTATGCTTTCGCGCCAGCAATCAGTTGTTTATACTTCAATAAAAAATTAACTTTACTGGTTAGTGCTGTAGAATACGTTTCTATGATCGTATCTTTATTCTTCAGCACACACATGTACTATGATTTACTTTATTATAAACAATACTCAAATAGTACGCGTGCCTTTATCGGCTATTCCATCGGACTTACCTTTGAATTTGGTATTGTATTCATAGCATTGTTTTACTTCTTAAAACGAATTGACGAGTATCTCTCCTTACAGGCAAATCTAATTGATGTTGCTACAAAGGAGAAAGAACGTTTTCGTATTGCAGTAGAGAGTACCTCTGATATTATCATCGAATATGATTTAGAAGCAGACCGCTTTTCTGCTACTACCACATTTTTACCTTTTTCTGATGCCATGTCTGATGATTTTATAATTGAACATTTTAAATCCTATATTAAATCTGATTTTAAGGGTTCCCATACCCTTATGCGAGCATTTCAGAAATTGATGAAAGGACAATTACACTCTCCTTCCGAAATTTGTTACAAAACAATTGACGAAAACGGAATGGAAACCGACTGTTGGATGCTCTATGAAGGAAAGAGCTGTACAAACGAAGCTGGTGAACTTCGTTCTATCGTAGGAAGACTTCGCGATATTACTTCTGAAAAAGAAAGACAGGAATTACAAATAGAAAAAGAAAAACAGGACAGAGTAACCGGACTATATTTGTATGAAGCTGTAGAGGATCAAATTTGCCTCTCAGAACATATTTTACATACACATGGTCTTCTTCTGGTCAATACTGTTAATTACCTGAAAATCTTGCAGGCATACGGACACGTATTTGGAGAAATGATTCTTCGCAATATTGCAGATATCATCTATGCGTACGCTCCAAATGCATCCTATATCTGCCGCTATGAAGGTGCTATTTTCCTTGTTTATGCAGAAAATACCTCTTCTGATAAAATAGAAGCGGTTGCCAAGAACATCACAAAAGCTTTGGAAAAAATGTACATCGGTGAAGGAAGTGTAAAACATCTAATTTGCGAAGTAGAACTTCAAGTAGATACGCTTCCATTCAAACAATTGCTTTCCCAGGCAATGAAAAATCTCACACTTAAAGTTTCTGAATTAGATGCTTTGGAAGCTGAATTTTCTCAGGAAAGCATTCGAAAGGAATATAAACTTGAAACCGCTGGTACGTTACAACAATGGATTGAGCAACACTCTTTCTTTAATATGATGGCAGATTTAATTGAAGATACCAAAGATTTAAAAAGTAGTAGCCGTATGGTGATTGAACAGGTTGGAAAATATTTGAATATGGATCGTATTGTTATTATCAATCTTTCCGAAGAAAAGCCAAAACCATCTTTACTGTATCAATGGGTCAAAAATGAAGAGGATATGTTATCCATAAAATTTCATACATTAGACACTTCTAATGTAAAGAATTTCTTCAACTTATATGCAGCATCAAGGATTGTCGATTTAAAAAAGCTTCTTTACCAACCGCATGCAAAGGAATTGATTGATCTCAGTGATTTTTCTCTTGAACAGTTTTATTTAGGATCCCAGCTATCCTGCCCTTTAATTTCTGAAGGAAATATATTTGGTATTATCTTTTTTGATAAAAAAATAGCTGACTATGACTGGGGTGACAGAGAAAAATATTTTGTGGAAGAAGCAACCCGTATCATCAATAATGCTTTGAACAAATTAAATGCGGACAGTGCAAATCAGGCAAAAAGCTCCTTTTTGTCAAATATGTCCCATGAGATACGAACACCAATGAACGCAATCATCGGAATGACAGAAATTGCACAAAAAACCATTGATGATCCAGCAAAAGTACAGGAGTGTCTTGCAAAAATTGATTTATCCTCTCATCACCTGCTCAACTTAATCAATGACATTTTAGATTTATCTAAGATTGAAAGTGGCAGAATGAAGGTAAACAAAGAACCATTGTTACTACACACGGTTATTGATAGCGTGGATTCTATCGTTCGTCCACAGGCTCTTACGAAAAACGTTAATTTCATTATTAACCGATCCTACGAAACAAATGAAATTATCTGCGACTCTCTCCGTTTGTCACAGGTGCTTGTAAACATCTTAGGAAATGCATTAAAATTCACACCAGAAAATGGTACTGTTACACTGGCAATTGAGGAGCTTAGCAAAACAAATTCTCTTACAGAAATAAAGTTTTCAATATCCGACACAGGTATTGGCATATCTAAGGAAGCAAAGAAAAAAATATTTGCTGCGTTTGAACAGGCGGAAGATACAATTGTAAATCAATATGGAGGCACTGGTCTTGGTTTGACAATTAGTAGTGATTTTGTACATTTATTAGGTGGAAAACTGGAAGTAGACAGCGAAATTGGAAAAGGCTCTACCTTTTATTTTACACTCCCTCTTCCAATTCCAACTTTATCACAACGTGAGCAACTAAAAAGTCAACTGGAAACTTCTGCAAAAAATTCTGAAGAAACGATTACTTTATCTGGCATCCACATCTTAATGGCAGAAGATAATGAAATCAATGCAGAAATTGCCACAACAATGCTGGAAATGGCAAATGCTAATGTCACAGTTGCCTCAAACGGTGAAGAAGCAATTAACTTCTTTTCCAATAACCCACCAGATACATTCCAGCTTATTCTTATGGATATTAATATGCCTGTCCTAAATGGATACGAAGCGACAAAACGAATCCGTAAATTAAGCCGTAACGATGCCAAGAGCATTCCAATCTTAGCCTTGACAGCAAATGCATTTGATGAGGATAAAAAAGATGCTTTAGCGGCTGGTATGAACGGGCATATTGGAAAACCAATTGAAATGGATGTACTACTTCACAAGGTGAAAAAGCTTTTACATCTATAAAAACTACAAAAACCTCAAAATACGAACATAATTTGTAAGTTCCTATTTTGAGGTTTTTTTATAGAATAATACGGTTTGTTCAAAATTATAGATAGTTCTACATTTCAAATTCCCGAAATATCGGTATTATGGAATACTATTGGAAAGACACAACGCCCCATACCCTATCCGATTATTCGGAACAGTCTCACCCGGTAGTGCTACTGCCCCCTTTTGTATATATGCTTTTAATTTTTCTCCATATAAAAACAAATCATTCTGCCGAACAATTCCCCACTCCATCATAAGTGCCGCCGCCCCAGTTACAAAAGGTGTTGCCATGGAGGTACCACTGCGAATTGCATAACTATTATTCGGTGCTACTGATAAAATATCAACGCCAGGCGCTACAACATCCGGTTTTTGCAACCCATTTCGTGTATACCCTCTTCCCGAGAACGGGGCTACTTCTCCTGTATGTTCATCATAAGCTCCCACTGTCAACAATCGGTTTCCACTGGACGGAGTTGTTAAAGTAGTGTTCACAGAACTTCTTAAAAACTGTGTTTGTAATTGCACATAATTTCCAGTAGGAAGCCATATGTCGTATCGACCATCCACTACTTTATTTGGTTTCAATCGAAAGGTCCAAATACCTTCTGACAAAACATCCCCCTGTGGTATCCATTCCATATATATTTCCTGCAATGTTTGAAAAGGGGAAGGCTCACCATAGTTAATTACTAGCACACAGTCATCATATTCAAAAAAGCGGATTCCTATATCATTCTCATATAGATACCTTATTTTTCGATCAGGAGACTGTATTTCAATTTCTAATGTATCTACATAATTTTTCCAAAATTGCATGTAAAAACTGGTCTGTCCTCCCCCAACAGCCAATTCTATTTCCTCTGTTTTTCTAACTTCTAATTTTCCCTCTGCATGTCTCCCTAAATTTCCTTCATTTCCCGTACCAATGCAAATAGTATTTTTCCATTTTAAAGCTTCTGCATTTAAAAATTCAGAAACTAAATCCGTTCCTGTATGTGGTCCTGCATTGTTTCCAAAACTTAAATTAATGGCAACAGGCATATTTAACTCTTCTGCTGTTTTGATTGTAAAATCAATGGCTTCCAGTAAGCGAGTTGTGCGCGGAAATGTAATTCCCTGTGCATCTCCTAATTTTACAATCAACATTTGAGCCAGAGGAGCAACTCCACGTATCGTTCCATTGCTGGCATTTCCATTTCCGCAAGCAATACCAGCTACATGTGTGCCATGCCCTGAAACGTCTATAGAAGGGACTATAGCATACCTTCTTTGTCGGTCCGTTTGCTGTAATGCGGTATTTATCATTTCTTCCGTAAATAAAGTACCCAGAATATATCCTGTCGGCGGTCCATAGGTAAATTGCTGATTTTCTTCATTTACAGTACTACTGTCTACTGTTTGATCCCATAAGGCAACAATACGGGTAGTTCCATCTGCATTTCTAAAATCCATATTTGCATATTCAATTCCAGAATCAATGACAGCAATCAAGACGCCTGCCCCATAAAGATTGCTTTTATCTCGATTTCCTGCATCCCCATTTAGAACGTCAACTGCATTTGAATCCGGATACCCTGTACGCTGCAAACCATCCAAACAGATTCCTTGTTTACTTTCATTTAGGTTATACCATAACCGTCTTGGCAACTCCATATAATCGACTTCAGGAAATCTTGAAAACGCTTGTAATTGCTCAGGCTTTAAAAAAACGATTGCAACATTATTTTCCAATTCTTCTACTTGTACCGAAAGTTCTTCTCCTCTTTGTGCTAAATTTCCATGGTATTTTACAATCACTTCCCATAAAAGTGGACTTTCCTCCCCTAGCTGATAAATAGTTTTTGCTCGTAACTGTTCCGGTAATTGCTCTAATACCTGCAAATTTAAGTCAAACTTTCCATTTTCCATAAAGACTCCTC
>ERZ824473.3147-NODE-3147-length-16951-cov-7.649976_pt1 | contig 16951 bp, 17 predicted proteins | sample MGYA00519874_ERZ824473 | MGnify/ENA primary metagenome ERZ824473 (study PRJEB31778, sample SAMEA3449151) | human gut metagenome | biome: human gut; feature: human-associated habitat; material: faeces | place: United Kingdom | collected 2010/2012 ... | reverse complement strand
TCCGTCACCAAGGTGACACCTTCCCCTCAAGCTCCGCAAGGGGAAGGCAAAAGGCGGCTCGTCAATTCGCCTCTAAAAACAGCTCCTCGGCATCGAGCAAAGCCTCACGCAGCAGTGCAGCCGCAGCTTCGGCATTCTGCGCATTGTCCTCGATCATGCTGACAGCATCGTCGGCTGCACGACACAGTCGGCAATACATCGTCTTGTAATCTGCCAAAAAAGTCATCCCCTCACATTAATTGACCAGTATAGCGGTCAATATTTGCTTACAGTTTAGCATAAACTCTGTTCAGTTGCAACCAATATTGGTCAAAAGCCACTGGATCGGGGGATATGTGATGGAACAAAAACTGCGGCGCGACCGCAACATCGGAGAGAATTTGCGCAGATTGCGCTGTGCTAACGGCCTGTCGCAGGAGAAGCTGTGCGCCGAGCTTCAGCGGCGCGGCTGCGACATTGGCCGCACGACCTACGCAAAGTACGAGTCGGGCGAGCTTAACGTCCGAATTTCCGTCCTCGACGAGCTAAAGGACATCTATAACTGCACATATGATGAGCTTCTGCGCATCCTGTAAAAAACGGAACGGATAAATCCGCTTTTTTAGAGGCGCATTGACGCAGCTACCGATACATTTATCTCTGGTAGCCCGGTTCGAGACTGCCGACAAAACCGGGAAACTGCCGCGCTACATAAGTGCGCTGCTGAATTTTGCACCGCACCCAATTGTCTTCCCCTTGCGGAGCTTGAGGGGAAGATGCCGCTTGCGGCAGATGAGGTGTAATTATATCCGCGCCGTAGGCGCTACATTGTTGACATATGTATCGGTTTTGCCGGAACTCAATTCTATAGCTGTAGGGAACGGATTTATCCGTTCCGCATATACCGGTTTCGTCGGCAGTTTCCGGTCGTGACACCGCAATAAATGTATCGGTACAATGTAAAAACGCCTCTAAAAAAGCGCCTCTTAAAAAATGTGTTTGCCTGACGGCAAATGATTTAATGACACCTCATCCGTCACCAAAGGTGACACCTTCCCCTCAAGCTCCGCAGGGGAAGGCAAAGGGCGGTGCGTCCTAAAATTCAGCAACGCACTTACGTTGCGCGAGGCAGCCACAGTTTTCTCCGCGCCCTCGAACCGGGCAACAAAAGCCTTTGCCGCATTCACGTTGTGCGAGGCAGCCATGGTTTTGCACGCACCCTCGACACCGGGCTACCGCAATAACCGTATCCGTAGGTGCCCCAATGCGCCACTAAAAAAACACGAACGACCATAGTCGTTCGTGTTTTTTCCATAATTAAAGAAGAGAGGTGTAGATGTGAACAAAAGCTCGCACTGTGTTGATTTTTTCCCGACGGCGTCCTGAACCACCGCCGGGGGCTTATCACATAATTGATGGAGGCTTTTTGTGATTTTAATTTACTACTTCCGCGATAGGATTTCAGCTCCAAAACGGCTCTCTCCTGCTCCAAACGGGCGAAGTTACTCCGCCGGGCGCATTTTTTCCATTGCCGAGACATGCTCCTTTATTGCGTGGAACGACTCGTCGCTTATAATGTGCTCCATTTTGCACGCATCCTCGGCCGCGGTCTCGGCGCTGACGCCGAGCAGCTCGAGATATCGGGTCAGCAGCGTGTGGCGCTCGTATATCTTCGCGGCGACCTCGACGCCGGCCTCTGTGAGGCTCAGATGCCCCAGCTCGTCGGAAACGAGATAGCCGCCGCTTTTGAGCAGCCCGACCGCGCGGCTGACGCTCGGCTTGGAATAGCCCATGTACTCGCCGACGTCTATCGCGCGCACATCCTTATATTTTTGGGACAAAACATATATCGTTTCAAGATACATTTCGCCCGATTCCTGCAAATTCATTTGATCTTCTCCAATGCTTATAATAATACAGTATAAACTATAGCACAACACTTAAATAAATTCAAGGAAATCCTTAATCCCTACAAGACGAGTGGGATATTATGCACAATTTTGACGGTTAGCAAACGCTAACTAATTGTGCAAGTCACCAAACCTTGTGACAGGGGCTTGACAATGGCAAAATAAGTGCTATTATTCATGGCAGTTAGCGAGAGCTAACTTTAGTTTGGCCCCACGGTTAGCAGGCGCTAATCAAAAAGGAGAAAGGATATAGAATGATGCCTTTAACATTAGCGGCAGTCGGCGAGGATAACACCATCCAGCGTATCGCCGGCAAGCCTGAGGTGAAGAAGCACCTCGAAAACCTCGGCTTTGTTGTCGGGGGCGATGTAAAAGTTTTAACTGCCGTTGGCGAGAATGTCATCGTCAAGGTAAAAGAAGCCAGGATCGCAATAAGCGCGGAAATGGCTCAGAAAATATATGTGTGAGGAGCAGAAACATGAAGACTCTGAGAGACGTTAAGATCGGCGAGACCGTGACCGTCAAGAAGCTCCATGGCGAGGGCGCGATAAAGCGCCGCATCATGGACATGGGAATTACCAAAGGCGCCGAGGTCTATGTCCGCAAGGTCGCTCCCCTGGGCGATCCCATTGAGCTCACCGTCCGCGGCTATGAGCTTTCTCTGCGCAAGGCAGATGCAGAAAAGATCGAGGTGGAATAATGGAAAAGAACATCAAAATTGCCCTTGCTGGCAACCCGAACTGTGGTAAGACCACACTGTTCAACGCGCTGACTGGCTCGAACCAGTTCGTCGGCAACTGGCCCGGCGTCACCGTTGAGAAGAAGGAAGGCAAGCTCAAGAAGTTTGACGGCGTAACGGTCGTTGACCTTCCGGGCATCTATTCGCTTTCCCCGTACACCCTTGAGGAGGTCGTCGCGCGTAACTTCCTGCTCGGCGAGCGCCCCGATGCGATACTCAACATCATCGACGGCACCAACCTCGAGCGTAACCTTTATCTGACCACTCAGCTCACCGAGCTTGGCATCCCCGTTGTCGTTGCGGTCAACATGATGGATATCGTGCGCAAGAACGGCGACGTTATAAACATCAAGGAGCTGTCCCGTCAGCTCGGCTGCAAGGTCATGGAGATCTCCGCGCTCAAGGGCGACGGCGTTTCCGAGGCCGCTGCGGCTGCGGTCGATGCCGCGAAAAACGGCAAGACCATCCCCATGCACTCGTTCTCCGGCGTTGTCGAGCACGCCATCGCTCACATCGAGGAGGCAGTCCTGCACGAGCTGCCCGAGGAGCAGCAGCGCTGGTACGCAATCAAGATCTTCGAGCACGATGACAAGGTGCTTGCAAAGCTCGCCATCAAGCCCGAGATCATGCAGCACATCGACGCGGATATCAAGGCCGCCGAGGATGAGCTTGACGACGATGCCGAGAGCATCATCACCAACGAGCGCTACCTCTACATAGCATCCATCATCAAGGCATGCTACAAGAAGAAAAACGCCGGCAAGCTCACCGCTTCCGACAAGATAGATAAGATCGTCACCAACCGTTGGCTGGGCCTGCCGATCTTCGCGGTAGTCATGTTCTTTGTCTACTGGGTCGCAATGGTTGCCGTCGGCGCACCTGCAACCGACTGGGCAAACGACGGCGTGTTCGGCGACGGCTGGCACCTGCTGGGCATCGGCTCTGCCGACTATAACGACACAAACGACGAATACACCGCAGCTATCCAGGCAGTCAGCGCGTTCCTCGGCGAGGATGTTGACGTTGAAGCAGACGACTTCGACGCAGACGCACTGCTTGCCGATATGAAGGCTCTCCAGACCACCGACAAGACCGCAACCGTTGACGTCGAGGATGAAGAGACCCTCGCGATCAACACCATGACTGCTTATTATGACGCACTTCCCGAAGGCGCTGACAAGATGGACGACGTTGTCCAGATGACCTATGTTGATGCAGTTGCCTACCTCGAGGAAAACGGCTTTGACGCTCCCGATCCTGCTGATTTCGGCGTATGGGTACCGGGCATCCCCGTTCTCGTCGGCGACGGCCTTGACGCTGCAAACGCAGCCCCCTGGCTCAGCGGCCTTATCAACGACGGTATCGTAGCCGGTGTCGGCGCGGTCCTCGGCTTCGTTCCCCAGATGCTCGTCCTGTTCCTCATGCTCGCCTTCCTCGAGGCCTGCGGCTACATGGCGCGTATCGCCTTCGTTCTTGACCGTGTGTTCCGCAAGTTCGGCCTCTCCGGCAAGAGCTTCATCCCCATGCTCATCGGCGTCGGCTGCGGCGTTCCGGGTGTCATGGCTTCCCGTACCATCGAAAACGAGCGTGACCGCCGCATGACGATCATGACCACGACCTTCATCCCCTGCGGCGCAAAGGTTCCGTTCATCGCAATGATCGCCGGCGCACTGTTCGGCGGCAGCGCATGGGTATCCACCTCCGCATACTTCATCGGCATGGCGGCTATCATCTGCTCGGGCATCATGCTCAAGAAGACCAAGCGCTTTGCCGGCGACCCGGCTCCCTTCGTTATGGAGCTTCCGGCATACCACATGCCCACCCTCGGCAACGTTCTCCGCTCCATGTGGGAGCGCGGCTGGTCCTTCATCAAGAAGGCAGGCACCATCATCCTGCTCTCTACCATCTTCGTATGGTTCACCACTTACTTCGGCTGGGTTGACGGCACGTTCCAGATGCTCACCGAGGATCAGATCGACTCCTCCATCCTCGCAAAGATCGGCAACGCGATCGCCTGGATCTTCAGCCCGCTCGGCTGGGGCAACTGGCAGGCAACCGTCGCATCCATCACCGGCCTTGTCGCAAAGGAGAACATCGTCGGCACTCTCGGCATCCTCTACGGCGGCGGCGACGGCACCGTTTACCAGAACATCGCAGCGGCCTTCACCGGCATAACCGCATACTCCTTCCTGGTGTTCAACCTCCTGTGCGCTCCCTGCTTTGCAGCAATCGGCGCTATCAAGCGCGAGATGAACAACCGTGGCTGGACCTGGTTTGCCATCGGCTATCAGTGCGGCTTTGCTTACTGCATCGCCCTGATGATCAATCAGTTCGGCAGCGTTTTCGTCGGCAAGACCAACGTCATCGGCCTGATCTTCGCAGTCGCGATCCTGGCACTTATGATCTACATGCTCTTCCGTCCCTACAAGGAAGCCGAGACCCTCAGCACTAAGGAAGCAACCGTAGGCGTAAAATAAGCTGACAGGCGATATGGATTCGGCTCTCGTCAGCTTAAGCAACATAACTTAAAAACATAACTTAACGAATAATTTTCAAAGGAGGAATAAGCAATGCTGGAATGGTTAACGGCCAATCTCGGAACGATACTGATAACCGCCGGACTTATCGTCATCGTGGCGCTCATAATCCGGTCGATCGTCAGGGATAAGAAGGCAGGCATATCCTCCTGCGGCGCAAAATGCGGCGGCTGCGGAGCCTGTGCCATGGCCGGAAAATGCCACGGCGGCTCCGGCTGCGGCGGCAGCGCCCTCAGGGATGTTAAAAACCTGAAGCATCAGAACACCTAAAATTCTGACGGGAGGTGCATTCTTTCCCCATTATGCACCTCCCGGTTTTACAAACAGGAGTAAGCAATGACTAACCCCAAGCTTGCGGTTTCCGCCTCGGTGGTTCGATATCTTCTCGCCCTCGATGCGCTCAAGGGCGCCGGCGGAATAAGGACGACCGACGTTGCGCGATATCTCAACATCAAAAAACCGAGCGCGCACACGATGCTCAACAATTTAAAAGACGCCGAGATCCTGACGAAGGATGAGCTTGGCATAGCGCACCTGACAGGCTACGGAGTTGAGCTTACGCAGCAGTGCCGGCGCTATTACAGCGCAGTCGCCGCGACGCTCGCGCGCACCCTGCCGCCTGCGGCAGACATAAAGAATGCAGCGTGCGCCCTTGTGGCGGAGCTTGACGAGCAGGTGCTCGAGGAGCTGTGCGCCCGATGCGGCGCGGAAGGGACACTTAATGTATCTTGAGATCCGTGATCTTCACAAATCCTTCGGCAGCGGAGACAGCCGCTGCGAGGTTCTCCGCGGCATAAGCTGCGGCATTGAAAAAGGACACATATGCGTCTTGCTGGGGCCGTCCGGCTCCGGCAAATCGACGCTTCTGAATATAATCGGCGGCATCGAAACTGCCGACTCGGGCAGCATCGGCATCGGCGGACAGAAGATCGCCGCGATGTGCCAAAGGGAGCTTTCGCTGTATCGCCGCAAGCACCTGGGCTATGTTTTCCAGTCGTATAACCTCATCCCGAACCTGACGGTCAAGGAAAACATCGAGGTCGGCGCGTATCTTGCCGATAAGCCCCTGCCGACGGAGGATATCCTCAAAACGCTCGGCCTGTGGGAGCACCGTGACAAGGTGCCCTCGCAGCTTTCCGGCGGCCAGCAGCAGCGAACGGCCATCGGCAGGGCGATAATCAAAAACCCCGACATCCTGCTGTGCGACGAGCCGACGGGCGCGCTTGACTACAAAACCTCCAAGGAGATACTCGATCTCATTGAGCGCGTGAACAAAAAATACGGAAACACCGTTATCCTTGTTACGCATAACGACGCCATAAAGCGCATGGCCGACCGCGTTATCCGCCTGCGCGACGGTATGATACGCTCGGATGAGCTAAACGCCGAGAAGCTCAGTGCAATGCAGCTCGACTGGTAAGGGGGCGCGGCCGTGAAAAATCCACTAAGCCGCCGTCTGCTGCGCGAGCTGCGGCAGGATATCGGCAAATACATCGCCCTGTTTCTGTTTTTGATGCTCACAACGGGCTTTATCTCGGGCTTTCTCGTCGCCGACGGCAGCATGGTCAGGGCATATGACGAGAGCTTTGAAAAATACAATATCGAAAGCGGCCACTTCATCCTTGAGGATAAGCTGCCGGACGAGACGAGAGCGAAGCTTGAAGCCGCCGGAGTTTTGGTGTATGAGCTTTTTTACAAGGAAGCAACGCTCGATAACGAAAACACCGTGCGCATTTTCCAAAACCGCAGCGAGGTCAATAAGACCGATGTGCTTGACGGCCGCCTGCCGGAGAGTGAGGGCGAGATAGCGGCCGACAGGCTGTATCTTGAAAATAACGGCCTTGCTGTCGGCGATGAGCTTGCCGGGCTTAAAATAACGGGCGCCGTTGCGCTGTCGGACTATTCGGCGCTGTTTAAAAACAACACCGACATGATGCTCGACGCGAACAAATTCTGCGTTGCCGTCGTGACGCCCGAGACCTTCGACGAAATTGACGAAAACATTCACCTGTGCTACGCGTGGCTTAATAACGACAAAACGCTCAGCGACGAACAGTGCCGCGATAAAGCGGATGAGATAAGCGATATCCTTGCAGAGGCTTGCAGCATAACGGAGCTCGTAAAGCGCGAGGATAATCAGGCGATAAGCTTCACCGGCGAGGATATGGGCAGCGATAAGGCAATGATGATGACTCTTCTGTATGTCGTGATCGTCATTCTCGGCTTTGTGTTTGCGATAACCACGCGCTCGACGATCGAGCAGGAGTCCGGCACGGTCGGAACGCTGCTTGCCTCGGGCTACACAAGGGGTGAGCTTATCCGACACTACATGGCCATGCCCGTTATAGTCACGCTCATAGCCGCCGTTATCGGCAACGTGCTCGGCTACACGGTGTTTAAAGATGTGTGCGCGGCGATGTATTACCACAGCTACTCGCTTCCGACCTACGTTACCGTCTGGAACGCCGAGGCGTTTGTGAAAACAACGCTCGTTCCGTGCGTGCTCATCGCGCTGACGGTTTATCTCGTGCTTTGGCGCGTGATGCGCCTGCCGGTGCAGAGTTTTCTGCGCCATGACCTGCGCGTGCGCAAGAAGCAGTTCGTTCCGCGCCTCAAGTCCGGCGGCATAACCGAGCGCTTCCGCAAGCGCGTGATCCTACAGAACCGCAGCGCCTACATAACGCTGTTTATCGGCATCCTGTTTGCAAACATCCTGCTGCTGTTCGGCCTTATCATGCCGCCGGTGCTGGATAACTTCAAGACCGAGGTGCTCGAAACAAAGTTTGCCGACTATCAGTATATCCTCAAGACGCCGACGCTGACGGAAAACGAAAGCGCAGAGTCCTTCTGCATCGCCTCGCTTGAATACGGCGACAATGAGGAGATCAGCGTTTACGGCGTAAATGCAGACTCAAAATACGCCGGTTTTTCCTATCTCCCGGCGCACAGGGATAATATCCTTGTATCCGAGGGCTTTTTGGAAAAGTACGGCCTCTCCGTCGGCGATAAGATAACGCTGCACGAAAAATACGGCGATAAGGAGTATTCCTTCAACGTGTTCGGCACCGCCGACTACGCCGCCGGGCTTGCCGTTTTCATGGATAAGACGAGCTTTAATCAGACCTTTGACCTCGATATGCGCTTTTTTAACGGCTATTTTTCAAACGAAAGGCTCACCGATCTCGACCCCGAGGCCGTGTCCACCGTCATAACCGAGCACGATCTCACCGTTATTGCCGATCAGCTGAACGATTCGATGGGATTCATGTTCCCGCTAATGGGCGGATTTTCGCTTGCGCTGTATATGCTTTTGGTGTATCTGCTCTCAAAAATGATAATCGAGAAAAATGCGCAGAGCATATCCATGCTCAAGATCCTCGGCTACACGCCGCGCGAGATAAGCTCGCTTTATAACTCGGCAACGGCCATCGCCGTCGGCGTGTCGCTCATCGTGACGATCCCGATCTCGGCGCTCATCATGAAGTGGCTGTTTTACTACTACATGCATGAAATGAGCGGCTGGGTCTCGTTCTATATCGCGCCGTGGATATGGCCGGCAATGCTCGGCCTCGGCGCGGCGGCATATTTCATCGTTCATCTTATACAAACAAAACGCCTTGGAAAGATCCCCTTGGCGCAGGCACTGAAGAATATGGAGTGATATTTATGCAATACGTTATTTTCGGTATTATTCTCATAGCTTTTGCCGTGCTTGTGATTAAAAGCTACGCAAAAAAGCTCGCCGCCGGCTGCTGCGGAGCGGGCGGAGACACGGCCAAAAAGGTAAAGGTCGCGGATAAAAACAAGGCGCACTATCCTTACGCGGCGACCCTCACCGTTGACGGCATGATGTGCGCGGCCTGCGAAACGCGCGTTGAAAACGCCCTCAACGCCATCGACGGCGTGTGGGCAAAGGCAAACTCCGGCGCAGGCCGGGTGGATGTTCTCATGAAAGCCCCCGTCGATGAGGACACCCTGCGCAAGGCAATAAACGATCTTGGTGTTTACACTCTTATGAAAGCGGATTTCCACGATGCAAAGCAAAACTGAAGCATATTCCGGCGCCGATGGCAGCTACAGCGTAACAAGCTACAACGTTTTTCCCGGCATCGAGCTTATTTACAACGATATAAGCCTTTATGAGCACGATTTCCGACCCGAGGAGGATAAGACGCTGCTTGAGATCCACCACTGTCGCTCGGGGCGCATGGAGTGCAGGATCGGTGCGGACTTTTTCTACCTCGCGCCGGGCGACCTGTCAATAAGCCTATCCGACGGGGCGATATCCCATTCAAGCTTCCCGACCGGGAGCTACGAGGGCGTGACGATCCGCATAAACGGTAAGGACGCGCCGCGCTGCCTGTCCTGCTTTCTGGCCGACGTCAACGTTCAGCCGGATGCGCTGCGCGAAAAATTCTGCCCGCAGGGGCAGTGCTTTGTCGCGCGCTCGTCGCAGGCCATTGAGCACATCTTCTCCGAGCTTTACAGTGTGCCCGAGAGCATACGCAAGGGCTATTTCAAGGTCAAGATCCTTGAGCTTCTGCTGTTTTTGAGCGCAATGGAGCTGGACAGCTCCGCCCTTGCCGAGCGCAGGATATCAAACACGCAGGTCGAGCTTGCAAAGCGCATCGGCGCGTATCTTTCCGCGAATATGGACAGGCGCATAACGCTCGAGGAGCTGTCAAACAGCTTCCATATATCGCAGTCGGCGCTGAAGTCCTGCTTCCGCGCGGTTTACGGCGAGTCCGTTTATTCTTACATCCGCGCACAGAAAATGCAGTGCGCCGCGGCCGATCTCCGGCGCTCGGAAATGAGCATCATGGAGATAGCCGGGCGTTACGGCTATGATAACGGCAGCAAGTTTGCCAAGGCGTTCCGCGATACCGTCGGCATGAGCCCGACCGAGTACCGCAATGCCGGGTGAGCTGCAAATAGATAAAAAGATAAAAGGAGACAAAAAATCATGAAGTTCCACATTGAAGACACCGCAAAAATGTTCGGCTACGGCGTGCTGTTCGGCACCGCCGGCATCAAGATCCTCAGAAGCCGCGACGCAAAAACGCTTTACACCCACGTCACCGCCGCCGTTCTTCGCGCAAAGGACTGCGTAATGCAGACCGCTGACGATATCCGCTGCGACTGCGAGGATATCTACGCCGGAGCAAAGAGCATCAACACTCGCCGCGCCGAGGAAGAGGCAGCGGCCGTCATCGAGACAACCGAGGCAGAGTAATGAAATGCAGAATTCTCAGCGAAATTGATGGCAGAATGCGCGTGCGCCTTTCCCTGCCGCGCATGAGCCTAAAGCAGGCCGACATCGTTGAGGAATATCTCGGCGCTGTCGCCGGAGTCAAAAGCGTCAAGGTGTTTGACCGCAACTGCGACGTTGTCGTTGAATACTCCGACCGCACAGCCGTCGTTTCGGCGCTTGCAGGCTTTTCGTTTGAAACCTGCGGCATAACCGAACCCAAGCCCACCGGCCGCGAGCTAAACCGCGAATATCAGGATAAGCTCGCCGGCGTCGTGATGCGCAGGGTACTTAAACAGGCATTCCTGCCGGCGCCGTGGCGCGCGGCTATCTGCGTCGTAAAGTGCTCGCAGTATTTCGCCCGCGGCGTAAAGTCGCTGTGGCATAAGCGGCTCGACGTTGCCGTTCTGGACGCAACGGCCATAACCGTTTCCGTCCTGCGCGGCGATACCGACACCGCGTCGTCAATAATGTTCATGCTCAAGATAGGCGATATCCTCGAGGAGTGGACGCACAAAAAGTCCGTTGACGATCTTGCGCGCACCATGAGCCTGAATGTTGACAAGGTGTGGGTCAAGTCCGGCGATACCGAGGAGCTTAAAAACATCTCAGATGTCAATGTCGGCGACGATATCATCGTGCGCATGGGCAGCATGATACCGCTTGACGGCAAGCTCGTTTCCGGCTCTGCTGCGGTAAACCAGTCGTCCATGACCGGCGAGAGCATGCCCGTTCGCAAGGAGGTCGGCAGCTATGTCTACGGCGGAACGGTCGTCGAAGAGGGCGAGTGCGTCGTAAGGGTCGAAAAAAGCCTTGGCAGCGGCCGCTATGACAGGATCGTTCACATGATCGAGGACTCGGAAAAGCTCAAGAGCGACACCGAGTCGCAGGCGTATCATCTTGCCGACAGGCTCGTGCCGTACAGCCTCGGCGCAACGGCGCTGACCTGGCTGATAACGCGCAATCCGACCAAGGCGCTTGCCATACTCATGGTCGATTTCTCCTGCGCGCTGAAGCTTTCCATGCCGATAGCGGTGCTTTCGGCCATGCGCGAGAGCGGTGCAAACGGCATCTCCGTCAAGGGCGGCAAGTTCCTTGAGGCCATCGCCAAGGCCGACACCGTCGTTTTCGACAAAACCGGCACGCTCACCCACGCAAGCCCCGAGGTCGCCGATATCATAACCTTCGGCGGACACGAGCAGAACGAGATGCTCTGCCTCGCCGCCTGCCTTGAGGAGCACTATCCGCACTCGATAGCAAACGCCGTCGTAAACGAAGCGATCCGCCGCGGCCTGAACCACGACGAGCGCCACTCCAAGGTCGAATACGTCGTTGCCCACGGCATCCACAGCACCGTTGACGGCCAAAAGGTCGTCCTCGGCAGCCACCACTTCGTTTTCGAGGACGAGGGCTGCACCGTGCCGGATGATGAGCAGGATAAGTTCGCCTCGCTCCCCACGCAGCATTCGCACCTTTACCTTGCGATAAGCGGCGTTTTGGCGGCGGTCATCTGCATCGCCGATCCCCTGCGCAGCGAGGTGCGCGGCGTTATGGATTCCCTGCGTGCGCTGGGGCTTGATAAGCTTGTCATGATGACCGGCGACAGCGAGCGCACCGCAGCTGCCGTTGCAAAATATGCCGGCGTTGACGAATACTACGCCGAGGTGCTGCCCGAGGACAAGGCCGCGTTCATCCGCGCCGAGCACGAAAAGGGGCGCAAGGTCATCATGATCGGCGACGGCGTGAACGATTCGCCGGCGCTCAGCGAGGCCGACGCAGGCATTGCAATGTCCGACGGCGCGGCCATCGCGCGCGAGATCGCCGACGTCACCATCTGCTCGGACGATCTTGAGAGTCTCGTCACCCTCAAGCGCATTTCCGACGGCCTCATGCAGCGCATTCACGCAAACTATCGCTTCATCATTTCCTTCAACACCGGACTCATTGTCCTCGGCGTCGCCGGCGTTCTTCCGCCCTCGACCTCTGCCCTTCTGCACAACATCTCAACATTGGGTATAGGGCTTCGCAGCATGCGCAACCTTTTACCGTGACGTGTCTTTTGTGTTCATGCGGCGTTGAAGCTCTCGGAAATACACAAAGTATTCCCGTCGAGCTTCGCCTTGCCTGAACGCAAAATCCATCGCCACGGATGACGTACTTTTCCGCTCAGGCATCGTTAAACCCCTTGGAAATACAAAAAGTATTCCCGTCGGGGTTTGCCTTGCCTGAACGCAAAATCCACAGTCACGGGTGACGTGCTTCTGTGTTCGTGCGGCGTTAAACCCCTTGGAAATGCACAAAGTATTCCCGTCGGGGTTTGCCTTATCCGAACGCAAGATCCATCGCCACGGGTGACGCGCTTTTCCGCTCAGGCTTCGTTGAAGCTCTCGGAAATACACAAAGTATTCCCGTCGGGGTTTGCCTTGCCTGAACGCAAAATCCATCGCCACGGGTGACGTACTTTTCCGCTCACGCGGCGTTAAAATTGGGGCAGAAAAGAGCAAAATCAAATATGTCTGTTTGGAGCCTTGTTCATTCCTTTTGGAGCGGATAAGGCTCCGTTTTTTATGGCATAATAAATACACAGTAAAACGATAGGATATAGTGTAGAATTTTGACGAGACATCACAAAGCCCCGGTATTGTGGTGTGGAGGATAAAATGAGCGACGAATTGGTAGTCTCGCAGTGCGCACCGACGCTTGCGGGGCTTAAAACCGCGAATATGTTTTCCGCCGAGTACGAAAGCCGCGAGGAAGTCACGGCCGAGCTGCGGCGGCTCAACGCCGTGCTCGTTCCGAGGGGACTGCGCATCGTGCCCATGCGGTTCATGCAAAGCCGCGTACTTTTATATCTCTATCGCCCCGAGGCGCTGCGGCGCGATCTTGCCGACAGCGCGGCGCAGGATATTCTGCGCGAATGCGGCTACGGCAAATGCAGCCGCGCCGAAAGCTGCCTGAGCTGCCTCATAGGCCGGCTCAGAAACAACGCCGATTTTCCCCACGAGGTCGGCCTGTTCCTCGGCTATCCGCCCGAGGATGTGCGCGGCTTCATCGAAAACCAGGCCTCCGGCTTCAAGCTCATCGGCTGCTGGAAGGTCTACGGCGACGTGGACGCGGCAAGAAAAAAGTTTGAAAGCTTCGAGAGCTGCACTCTCCGCAGCCGCGGCAAGGCTCTCGATGAGATCATACAGTGAAAGGACGAATTTAAACATGAAAAAAGCAGTTGTATACTGGAGCGGCACCGGCAATACCGAGGCCATGGCAAAGGCAGTCGCCGAAGCGGCCGGCGCGGAGCTTTTCACCGCGTCCGAGTTCTCTGCGGCAAAGGCCGACGAGTTTGACGCAATAGCCTTCGGCTGCCCGGCAATGGGCGCAGAGGCGCTTGAGGAATCGGAATTCGAGCCTATGTTCGATGGCGTAAAGAGCCGTCTTGCCGGCAAAAAGGTCGTGCTTTTCGGCTCCTACGGCTGGGGCGACGGCGACTGGATGCAGATCTGGGAGGACGACTGCCGCGCAGCCGGCATTAACCTCGTTCACGACAGCGTCATCTGCAACGGCGAGCCCGATGCTCAGGCACTTGCAAAGTGCAAGGCCCTCGGCGCCGCGCTGTAAACACCTATAGATGCAAAAAACTCTAAGGATTTTTCCTTAGAGTTTTTTAATTTTTTGTTAACAAACGCTTCACTCCATGGCGCGCGGAGAGTGGTATAATATAATCGTACGCTTGTATGGTTACATGGAGGGACAAAAATGAAGAAGTTCTCTTTTGCTCAGCCGCTGACGCCGGATATGTGCGGCAAGCAGCCGAAAATGCAGCCGCCTGCTGCGTTTATGCTGTTCCAGAATGCCGCCAGCCTGCACGCCGAAGCCATCGGCAACGGCACCGCGGCGCTCGCCGAGCGCGATTGCTACTGGGTGGCGACGCACTCAAAGATCGATTTTTACAGTGATGCGAATTTAATGGACATGCTGACCGTTTCGACTTGGGTAAATCCTGCAAAGCCCAATGCCGTGCGCGGCTACCGAGGCTATGATATTTTTGTCGGCGATAAGCAGATCGCCGAGGGGCTTACCGAGTGGGTTGTATTAAACCGCGAAACGGGCTTTGTACGCTTTTCAGAGTTCGGGTTCCCCGATGACTTTGAATTTCAGGACTATCAGGCCTGCGGCGGCAAGCTCTGCCGCTTCCGCGATGAGTTTACCGATGACGACGAGGTCTATACCTTCACCGTGCGCACATCAAGTATTGATATAGGCCGCCATATGAATAACGTCGCCTATGTCCGTGCGTTCCTCGACTGCTTCACAGCCGACGAGGTCGCGTCCATGCCTGTCAAGACCATGGAGGCGCGCTACATAACCGCCTGCATGGAAGGCGAGGAGCTTAAGATATTCAAAAAGCGCACCGACACGGGCTTTGTTCTCGGCGCTCGCCGCGCCGACGGCAAGTGCGCCGCATTCCTCGGCATAACGCTTAAATAACGGCAAAAAAATCCGCTCCGAGGAGCGGATTTTTTTAATGCACGGCGGCAGTGCTCGGCTCGTCTGCGCGCTGATAGCACAGATAGTGGCCGAGGAGGCACAGCGGCACGGCTGCGAGCACGTCGAGGATCGAGTGCTGCTTCATGAACACCGTGGATGCGCAGATGAGCAGCGCTATTACGCACACGGTGAATTTGACCCACGGCTTTTGCAGCTTCCGGCAGTCGAGCAGGCCGAACATCGCCGCAACCGAGCCGAGAACGTGTATCGACGGGCAGACGTTCGTGTTTGTGTCAAAGGTATAGAACCAGCCGATGAACCGCGTCAGCGCATTGTTGCGCGGAAACACCTCCGGCCGCAAATTCTGGCATGTCGGGAACAGCAGGTAAATGACCATCGTTATCGTGTAGGTGCAGATGATAAAGCGCATCATCCGCTTAAACGCCGGAACGTCGAAGAAGAAGGTATACACCAATGTGCCTATCAGGTACACAAACCAAAACAGATATGGTATAAGGAACCATTCGCAGAATGGTATGGCGTCGTCAAACGCGCAGTGCATGACGTAGTACGAGCCGACATTGTAAAACCGCTCGACGAACGAGAACATTATGCCGAACAGCGGCCAGAACAGCAGCAGCTTGACATGCCGAAACTCATCGGTATTCAATTTGCTCAATCTAAAATTCCTATAATCCATCTTTTTAGTGGCGCTTTAGCGCCGCTCCTATACATTTATATTAGTGCCCGGTTCGGGGCATTGGCAGAAACCATAACGTTTCGCGTAACGCGAGTGCGATGCTGAGTTTTTGCTCCGCACTCAATTGCCTTCCCCTTGCGGAGCTTGAGGGGAAGGTGTCACCTTTGGTGACGGATGAGGTGTTATTTTAATCATTTGCCGTTAGGCAAACACAAATTAATAAATCAGAGTGTTATGCTTTCGTCGGCACCCACCGGTCGGGACACCGCAAAAACCGTATTGGCACAATGTGAATGCGCAATTAAGAATCTGCGCCGTAGGCGCACACAATAATTATTCATTATTCATCATTCACTATTAATTCTCTGATTTATTAATTCTAATAAATCAGAGCTATCGCCTGCGGACAGTTTTCAAAGCTTATATCGCTGTGCGCGCCGCCGTTTTCGCCGTCGAAGGTCCAGCTCTCCGGCTCGTCGAAGATAAAGCGCGCCTTTTTCGTGTGCTTGAGGATGATGTACTCGCTGCTCAGATCGTGGCTGAGCACCTTTGCCGCAAGGTTTGCCATGGCCGCCGCGTTGGGCAGTTTTTTTACGAGCACAAGCTCGTGCAGCCCGTCGCCCAGCTTTATCTCGTCACGCGGCAGATCGATAAGACCGGCGACGGAGTAGGAGTTTGACATGCTGCCGTACAAAAACTCGCCCTCGATGCAGCCGTCGTCGTACTCAACTGTCACATGGCGGCTTTTGAGAGTTGAAAGGCTCTTAACCGCGCCCAGCAGATACGCCGCCTCGCCCAGCTGCTTTTTTGCCTCCTGCGGCGTTGCGTAGCTGACCTCGGTGAACGCGCCGAAGGCCGCGACATAGTTGAAATATCCGCCGTCGCGCCGGCCCTCGTCAAATTCGTGGGGCGTGCCGTCAATAAAATGCTGCGCGCCGGCCAGAATGTCGTTTTTCGGCAGGCCGATGGTGCGCGCAACGTCGTTTGCCGTGCCTATTGGAATATAGCCCACCTTCGGACGCTCTGCAAGCGGCATAAGCCCGGCGATGGCCTCGGCAAGCGTGCCGTCGCCGCCCAGAACGAGCAGATACGGAAACGCGCCGGCATACTGCGTGGCAAGCTCGGTCGCGTGGCCGCGGCACTCGGTGAAATACAGGCTCACGGCGTACCCTGCGTCCGACAGCAGCCGCAGCGCATCCGGCAGCGACCTTTTGAAGCCGCCCTTGCCTGCGGCCGGATTTATTATCATCATAAGTGGAGTTTTCATCAAAAAAAGCCGTCCTTTGCGGTGGTTAAGCTGACGAGAGTCGAACACGTATCGGTTTTGACGGGCAGATTTTAGCCCATGCTGCGTTA
>ERZ824473.3144-NODE-3144-length-16974-cov-3.299427_pt1 | contig 16974 bp, 14 predicted proteins | sample MGYA00519874_ERZ824473 | MGnify/ENA primary metagenome ERZ824473 (study PRJEB31778, sample SAMEA3449151) | human gut metagenome | biome: human gut; feature: human-associated habitat; material: faeces | place: United Kingdom | collected 2010/2012 ... | reverse complement strand
GAGGGCGGAAACACCGCCGCTTCCGGCGATACCATCAAGGTCGGCCTGCTGGGACCCTATACCGGAAAACTCGCCGTTTACGGCCTTGCCGTAAAGAACGGCGCCACCCTCTATTTTGACAAGGTAAACGCCGAGGGCGGCATCAACGGCAAAAAGGTCGAGCTCATCTCCTACGACAACAAGGGCGATGACGCCGAGGCCATCAATGCCTTCAACCGCGAGGTAGACGAGGGCATCACGGCACTCATCGGCGATGTTATCACCTCCAACACCATTGCTGTTGCCGGCGAGGCAAATGCCGTCAATATGCCCATGATCACCGCCTCCGCCACTGACGAGGCCGTCACCGTAAATCCCGATGACGGTTCTGTTTACACCAATGTGTTCCGCACCTGCTTCATCGATCCCTTCCAGGGCGAAAAGATGGCTCAGTATGCCAAGGAAAAGCTGGGCTACACCAAGGCCGCTGTCATCGTACAGACCGGCAACGACTACGCCGTAGGCTTGAATGAGGCTTTCAAGGCCAAGTGCGCAGAGCTGGGCATCACCGTAGTAGCCGAAGAAGGCTATGCCACGGGCGACAAGGACTTCAACGCTCAGCTGACCAACATCAAGGCCGCAGATCCCGAATTCATCTTCTGCCCCAACTACTACGAGGATGACGGTATGATCGTCAAGCAGGCGCGTGCTCTCGGCCTCACCGTTCCCTTCCTGGGCGGCGACGGCTGGGACGGCGTTGTAAAGTACGCCTCCGCAGAGGAGCTTGAAGGCACCCTGTACTGCTCCTCTTACGCACCCGGCTCCACCGACGCTGTAAAAGCATTTGAGGAAGCCTATACCGCAGCCTACGGCACAGATACGCTGAACATGTTCGCAGCCAACGCCTACGACGCCGCCATGGTAATGTGCGCAGCACTGGCTAAGGCCGAGGAGACCGGCGAAGCCCCCGCCAGCGACGCCTACAAGCAGGCCGTAATTGACGCCATAAAGACCGAGGGCGCAAATGTGGTGGGCATCACCAGCGAGGCGGGCTATACCTTCGATGCGAACAACAACCCCATCAAGGATGCCGTAATCATGACCATCACCAATGGCGAGGCTGTATACAAGGAGACCTTCTAATCTTCTTACCTACTTAAGTAAATACCCTAACGATAAAAACGCCCTGCCCCGTAAGGCCTGCCTTGGGGGCTAGGCGCACCTTGGAGGAATTTTATGAGTACACTTTCCCTGATCCTCAGGCAGGTAGTGAACGGCCTTCAGTCAGGCTCGATATACGCGCTTGTCGCTCTCGGGTACAGCATGGTCTACGGCATAATCATGCTGCTTAACTTCGCCCACGGGGATATCATAATGGTAGGCGCATACGCCGCCTGGTTCTGCCTATGCGGATTTGCCGGTAACCCCATCCTGGCGATCATTGCGGCTATATTCGTATGCGTGCTGTTGGGCGTATCCATAGAAAAGGTCGCTTACGCGCCGCTGCGCCAAAGCCCCCGCCTTTCCCTGCTCATTACTGCCATAGGCGTATCCTATCTCCTTGAGAACCTTGCACAGCTGTTGTTCGGCGCAGGCGCAAAGTCAATGCCCAGCTTTATGCCCACCTCTACCATATCCATAGGCGGCATAGATGTGTCCTGGACAGCCATAATCACGCTGATAGTCACCGCCATATCAATGGCCGCCCTGACGCTGCTCGTCAAAAAGTCAAAGATGGGCAAGGCCATGCGCGCCGTATCCGAGGATACCGGCGCCGCTCAGCTCATGGGCATCAACGTTAACCGCACCATATCCTTCACCTTCGCGTTGGGCAGCGCCCTCGCGGGCATAGCGTCTGTGCTTTACTGCGCGGCCTATCCCCAGGCTACTCCCACAATGGGCTCCATGCTGGGCCTTAAGGCCTTCGTAGCGGCAGTTCTTGGCGGGATAGGTTCCATACCCGGTGCAATGGTAGGCGGCTTGGCCATAGGCCTTGCCGAGGCGATGGTCTCCGCCGTAGGCCTCTCCGTATGGAAGGACGGCATAGTATTCGCCATACTGATAGTGGTGCTGCTTGTAAAGCCTACAGGCATTATGGGCCACGAGATACAGGAAAAGGTATAAGGAGGAAAGTACAATGGATAAGATCAAAAAGCCCCTCCCCATGCCCCTCCGCTATGCCATCAACCTTGCCGTATTCGCGGTTTTTCTCTTCGGCGTGAACGCCCTCATCACGGGCGGCAGTGTACCGAACTATTATACTAAAGTTATAGTGCTGTGCGGCATCAACATAATCCTCGCCGTATCGCTGAACGTAGCTACAGGCTACCTCGGACAGCTGCCTCTGGGCCATGCAGGCTTCATGGCTGTAGGCGCATACGCTTCCGCCCTGTTCCTCAGGGCAGTACCCAATCTGCCTGAGTTTGTAGCATTCCCTCTCGGCATAATACTCGGGGGCGTGGTATCCGGCATATTTGGCATACTGATAGGTATCCCCGCGCTGCGCCTCAAAGGCGACTATCTTGCCATAATCACCCTTGGCTTTGGCGAGATAATCCGCGTGGTGCTTCTGAACATCGACAGCGTATTGGGCTTCAACTTCACCTATGGTGCGGCCAGCCTGAAGAACATACCCAAGTACACCAGCTTCTTCAACTGCTTCCTTTGCGTGGGCATAGTGTGCTTTCTCATTCATACCCTTATGAAGTCAAAGCATGGCAGGGCCATACTGGCAGTGCGCGAAAACGAGATAGCTGCCGACTCGGTCGGCATCAACCTTACCTATTATAAGGCCCTCGGTTTTACGGTATCCGCCATATTTGCAGGCGTAGCGGGCGCTCTGTACGCAAGCTACCTTGGTATACTGAACCCCTCCAGCTTCGGCTTCATGAAGTCCATAGAAATACTGGTGATGGTAGTTCTTGGCGGCATGGGTTCCATGGTAGGCTCAATAGTATCCGCAACCGTGCTTACAGCAGTACCTGAACTGGTGCTTAGAGCATTCTCCGACTACCGCATGATAGCTTACTCTCTGTTGCTCATCGTAGTAATGATATTCAAGCCCTCCGGCCTTATGGGCCAGTACGACTTCTCCCTTACAGGGCTCATTGACAAGGCACGCATGGGCAAGCTCTTTAAGAAAGGCAAGGACAAAAAAGAAAAGGCAGGTGACAAGTAATGGATAAGATGGTTCCCGTACCAAGCCATTCTATAATTCCAGAAAGAGATCTTTCTTCAAAAACCATACTTGAGGTACACCGCCTTGGGATAGACTTCGGCGGTCTGCACGCCGTTGAGGATTTCAGTATAATGCTGGGCCGCACCGAGATATCCGGCCTTATAGGCCCTAACGGTGCGGGCAAGACCACCGTATTTAACCTGCTGACCAACGTTTACCAGCCAACCCACGGCGTCATACTGATAGACGGCATAGACACCCGCGGGAAAAAAACCTGGCAGCTCAACCAGCTGGGAATTGCCCGAACCTTCCAAAATATCCGCCTGTTCTCCAAGCTTTCCGTCGAGGACAACGTAAAGATAGGCCTGCACAACGCCTGCCAGTCCTCCCTGGCTGCAAGCATGCTGCGGCTCCCGTCCTACTGGTCCGCCGAAAAGAAGGCCCACGAGACCGCAATGGAACTGCTCTCCATATTCGACATGCAGCACATGGCTTCCTGGGAGTCCGGCTCCCTGCCCTACGGTGCTCAGCGAAGGCTTGAGATAGTCCGGGCTCTGGCCACCAGCCCCAAGGTGCTGCTGCTGGATGAGCCTGCCGCAGGCATGAACCCCTCCGAAACCGCGGAGCTTATGCAGAACATAAAGAAGATACGCGATACCTTCCATCTGGCTATCCTGCTCATAGAGCACGACATGAATCTGGTCATGGGCATTTGCGAGGGAATCGCGGTTCTGAATTACGGCAAAATAATCGCTAAGGGCACGCCTGACGAGATAAAGTCCAACCCGCTCGTCATAGAGGCTTACCTGGGCCGCGGCAAGGAGGCAAAAAATGCTTAAGGTTGACAACATCAACGTATATTACGGCGCGATACATGCCATAAAGAACGTAAGCTTTCAGGTAAACGAAGGCGAGATAGTGACTCTGATAGGAGCAAACGGCGCCGGCAAGTCCACCATACTGAAGACCATATCCGGCCTTCTGCACACAAAGACCGGCAGCGTTTCATTTCAGGATCATAATCTGAAGTCGGCACCGCCGCACAAGATCGTCGAGATGGGCATAGCGCACGTTCCTGAGGGGCGGCGGGTATTCTCCCGCATGAGCGTTGAGGAGAACCTGGAAATGGGCGCCTTTACACAGCCCAATGATTCTGTCAACGCTGCCATAGAGCACGTCTATGAGCGTTTTCCCCGCCTTAAGGAGCGCCGCAAACAGGTCGCGGGTACTCTCTCCGGCGGCGAGCAGCAGATGCTTGCCATGGGTAGAGCTCTCATGTCCCGCCCCAAGCTCATGATGCTTGACGAGTCCTCCATGGGCCTCGCACCTATACTGGTCGACCAGATATTCGACATAGTAAAGGAGCTGAACCAGTCCGGCGTTACTATCCTCCTTGTGGAGCAGAATGCACAAATGGCTCTCTCTATCGCAAACCGGGGCTATGTTCTGGAAACCGGCAGGATAGTCCTCTCCTCCGATGCAGACGAACTTCTCCACAACGACGCCGTCAAGAAAGCATATCTTGGCGGCTAGGCCAAATCAAAATACACTGAGCCGAGGCTGTTAAAAAAGTGGCTTAATGCCACTTTTTAACAGTCTCGGTTTATTATTCTCTATTGCGCAGCTTTTTTTATCTTGTAAAGCTCCTCTGTTGCCAGACGCGTCTTTGCAACTATATCACCACAGCCCTTTGGGAAGCAGTAGTACAGCGCCGCCGCATCCCCTATACATATGACGTCACCCATCTCATACCAGAAATAATCCGAATACAGGCTGTAGCTGGCCAGCGGGTGCTGATGATAATCCAGCTTTCCGTTGCAGCCCGTAAGGCGGAAGCCGTTTTCACCATGGGTCAGCCTGCCTTCTCCTATACCGTATACCTTTCTGGTATTTACCATCATGTATATGTCCACTGGAACGTCCAGCTTATAGCTGCCTTTCAAAATTTCCTGCCTCACGCAATCCCGCTCCCATGCGTACCAATCGGGTATGTGAGGAAATTCCGTCTTTCCTTCCTTTGCTTCCATAAAGCCGTATTCTGTAAGTGTATAGCCCTTGCCGCAGGCATTGCACAGTATATCTGCTCCACCGGATTCCATGGAGCCCTCCGCACCGCAGTGCGGGCATTTGTACAGTACGCGATTCAGCCCCTCGGCGCGGAAAGGTTCGCTTATTTTAACGTTGTTCTCCTGCTGCCATTTGAAGTTGTCGAAGGAGAACTGCTCGTAAAGTATACCGTTTATATCCTCGGCCGTCTTTGTCCTTATGTCCTCCGGAGAAAGTATGTAGCTTATATCGGCAGATACGTCTACCTTGCGCAGCCTCAAACCGTTATAGAGCGGATCCCGCGCGAAGGCGCCGTAGGTGCGTATCATCACCACAGGCACTCCCATGAGTTTGACGCACTTGCCCAGGCCCGCAGGCAGCGGCGTAGCGGTACCGTCAAATGTATAGCTTGCCTCGGGATACATAAGTATGGAGCTTTTCAGCTTTTTCAGTGCAAACATCATATCCCGTACCAACTGGGTATCCGTTACGAACTTGCGGGTAGGTATGCAGCCCAGGCTTCTCATAAGCCGCTCCTTGCCCACAAAGCCATCGGATGTACAGACAATATTTAAGGGTCTGGGGTAAAGCACCGTAGAGGCTATCTTGAGATCTATAAAGCTCGAATGGTTCATAAGTACCAAGCACGGCTCTTTTTTCCCCAGCTTTTCCATTTCAAATTCACGGTATTTAAAATTTGTTGCTTTCAGATCCGGCGCGGATACCGCCCGCAGCAGCGTTCTGAAAAATATATTTGGCCGTTTAGGATATACGTGCTGCTGTACCGGTTGTGCCAGCACTTCCTCAATGTCCATATAGGCGGTCTTTATCTTCATTTTGTCTCCCACTCAAAAACATATAAAAACTTTACACGTAAATTGTAACACAGTGCCTAACGAACTGTAAATTACTTGTCAACTGATGGTACTATAATTGTATATAGCAATGATAGAGGCGCAGAGGACATTATTAGGCCCTACACACGAGCGGCAGGCACCGCGGGGCGGAAAGGGTCCTTTGCCGAAGTACCGGCATAATGCCTGAGTGCCGGCGCTGGGCCAGTGGGAGAATATCCTCTGGACTGTCACGTAAAAGTGGAGCGCTGTCATGGTATGCACGGTATAATATAATTTATATTTGATGTATTTTTAGTCATGATTTTTGCGGTTCACAAAGATCATGGCTTCTTTATTTTTTGACTCGATCTTTATGGAGGAAAACCAAATGAAACTATCTACCCGCAAGACGCTGCCTACTATCATAATGGTGGCCATTACGCTGATAGTGCTCTGCATAGCCGCTTTCGCCACCCAAGGCGCTGAGCTTGGCACGGAGCGCTTCTACAACACTCCTTGGGCCCTCCTTCCGCCCGTAATTGCCATTACTCTGGCACTGGTAACGAAGGAGGTCTACCCTTCCCTGTTCGTGGTTATACTGGCAGGCGGCCTGCTCTACTCCAACTTCTCCTTTGAAGGTACAATTCTGCACGTTTTCAACGACGGCATAGTATCCGTACTGTCCGATTCCTATAATGTCGGCATACTGGTATTCCTGGTCATACTCGGCGTCATGGTATGCCTTATGAACAAGGCTGGCGGAAGCGCCGCCTTCGGTCGTTGGGCCGCCAAGAACATAAAGTCCCGCGCAGGCGCGCAGCTGGCTACCATAGCCCTCAGCATACTGATATTCATAGACGACTACTTCAATTGCCTTACCGTCGGTTCCGTAATGTGCCCCGTGACGGATAAGCACAACGTACTAACCGAAATCGTGCAAAAGCGGGAGTCAGTTCCCGCTTTTTTATTTATCTAAAATATGTACATATAAAAAACAGCCCATATCGCCTATGGACTGTTTCTGGTCTGGGTGAGAAGATTTGAACTTCCGGCCTCTTGAACCCCATTCAAGCACGCTACCAAACTGCGCCACACCCAGATACGATTGTTTTGTTTTTATTATAATAGCATTTTGCCAATAAAAAGTCAATGCCCCATGTCAAAATAATTCTTTAATCTATTATTATATTATAGAAAAAGCCTTTAAGTCCGGCAAAATTCGAGATCGTATCTTGAGGTGTGGACGCTATCACGTTTTGCCATATATCGTTCAATGTATACGGGTATTCGTATTCATTTACCCCTGCATAAAATGGTCGTCTCACAGAAAAGTGTCACTATTAGTGGGTAATTCTGACACAATAAAACCCTAAATCCTTAGAGATTTAGGGTATTTTCGTTGGTGCGAATGGCGGGATTTGAACCCGCAAGCTTTCGCCGGCAGATTTTAAGTCTGCTGTGTATGCCGTTCCACCACATTCGCATGAGATCATTATAGGATATTTGCAAAACAAGGTCAAGAATCGGATTAGAGGCACAACAAAATGATACCCTCTACGCCCACCCGCCAATGATATTATACAGGATATGATGGCCTCCGTCAAATGCCAGGCGGATAATACAGTGCCCTGCCGCGCTCACATATTCTCCCGCCCGAGGCTCCTATTTCTTTAATGCTTTTGTGTTTTTCCCTGCTGTATCTACGTAATACCCCGTTATTTCGCTATGCTGAGCTTATGACAGCAACCCGCGCCAAGCACCCTCTCTACGCCCTCGCGGAACTTATTGAACTCGCCGTCCGGAACGAAAGCAAGCGCCGTTCCGGCAAAGCCGCCGCCGTGTACGCGTACCGCGCCGCGGCCATTAAGCAGTTTCTTACAAAGGGCTATAGTGAAAGCCATGCTCTGATGCTCCCTGCTGCCTGAGGGGATCACGTTTTGCAGATACTTCCATGAGGAATCGCCTGAGTCGTTCACAAGCTTAAGAAAGCGGTCAAAGTCGTTATTTCGAAGTGCAGCCACCTGCTCCGCTACGCGCCTGCTGTCGTCAAATATGTGCATGGCACGGAGCGCCCCTCTGTCACCCGCCACCTTGCGTACTTCGGGAAGTCTTGCATAAAACTCGCTTTCGTCCACATCTCTCAGGTATTCCCTGCCGAAGACCCGACATACCTTATGCAGTTCGCCGGGTATGGCGGCATAATTCTCCGTCAGGCCCGCGTGGTCGGCACCGCTGTCTATTATGCAAAGTGTATAACCGCAGCCGTCAAAGTCATACTCCACGTTTTCCACCACCGGATGCGCCGGGTCCCTGAAGTCTATATAGACCAGGCCGCCAACGCTTGAGGCAGTCTGATCCATAAGACCGCAGGGCTTTCCGAAATACACGTTCTCGGCATACTGGCCTATCTGTGCTATTTGAACCGGCGTAAGTTTATCCTCAAAGAACAGGCCGTTTAATATGCGGCCAATGAGCACCTCAAACGCCGCTGAACTGGAAAGGCCGGAGCCGGGCAGCTTACCTTCGCATCCAAACCGCCAAGCTTACAGCCGCACTCTGTAAATGCCGCTGCTGCGCCCCGTATCAGCGCCGCGGTGGTGTTCTTCTCCTCCTCGTGCACCCCAAGATCCCATACGTCTATCTCTACAGGGTCATATCCCTCTGAAATCACGCGTATTTTACCCTCGCAGTTCCTGCGCACTATGGCCTTTGACTCGAGGTTTATGGCGGCTGCAAGCACACGGCCGTGCTGATGATCGGTATGGTTGCCGCCTATCTCTACACGTCCGGGAGCGGAAAAGCGATACTCTTCATCCATATGCCGCCTCATCAAGCCTTGTAGCCGCAGGGGTGGGTGCTGTGCCAGCGCCACGCCGTAGAGATTATTGTATCTATATCGTCGTATTTGGGCTTCCAGCCAAGCACTGTCTTAGCCTTTTCGCTGGAAGCTACAAGCTGCGCGGGGTCGCCCGCCCTGCGGGATGCAATCTCGCACGCTATGGGCTTACCTACTACCTTTTCCGCCGCATCCACTATCTCCCTTACGGTAAAGCCCACGCCGTTTCCAAGGTTAAACACGTCGTTTTTGCCGCCGTTCATAAGATACTCAGCAGCCAGCACATGGGCCGATGCGAGGTCGCACACATGTATGTAATCCCTCACGCATGTACCGTCGCGAGTACCGTAATCGTCGCCGAATATGTTCACGGTCTTTCGCCGTCCGTTAGGCACCTGCAGGACTATTGGTATAAGATGCGTTTCGGGGTCGTGAGCTTCGCCTATATTGCCGTTTGGGTGCGCCCCGCAGGCGTTGAAATAGCGCAGAGCCACAAAATGTATATCGTGGGCCACGGAGGCCCAGTGGAACATTCGCTCCATGGAAAGCTTGGTTTCGCCGTAGCAGTTGGTAGGGTGGGTCGGGTCGCTCTCCATTATTGGCACGCGCTCAGGCTCGCCGTACATGGCGGCTGTAGATGAGAATACTATGTACTTCACCCCGTGCTCTACCATGGATTGCAGCATGGTTCGTGTACCGCCCATGTTGTTTTCATAGTATTTCAGGGGCTTTATCATACTCTCGCCCACCTGGGAATTAGCGGCAAAATGTATCACTGCGTCTATCTTTTCGGCGTCAAATACGGAATCTATGAATGACTTGTCCCGTATATCGCCCTTATGGAACCTCGCCTTTGGGTGTACCGCCTCTATAAATCCCGTTTCAAGGTTATCCACCACAGCTACGTCGTATCCGCCGTCTATGAGTTCGTACACGGTATGGCTGCCGATGTAGCCGGCGCCGCCCAGAACCAATATGGTTTTCATGGCAATTCTCCCTATAGGTGCCGCGGTTTTATCGCGCGCCATATTTTTCACATTATAAATTAAAAAGCCCCCGTGAACAATATAAAAATATCACTTTTTGGTTTGCCTTTTGTCGGATTAAGTCACATCGTTAAGGTGCTGACTATTTTTAACTGAATAGCACTTCATAAAAAATGTCCTCGCCTTATAAAGGCGGGGTCATTTTTTATAAGCCAAATTGAATCAATCCTTCTCGTTGAGCCACTCTTTAAGCACCTCAACATAATGGTCGTTGTCCTCTACGAAGCACATGTGGCGGCACTCCCTGAACAGCTCCCATCTCGAGTTTGGTATATTGTCGTACATCACCTTGGCTATATACGGTGTGCAAAGGTCATTGCCGCCATTGATCACGAGGCAGGGCTCCTTTATGTCCTTGAGTTTGTCTATTACATCGTAATCCTTCAGCGTACCCATTGGGGTGTACTCATTAGGGCCCCAGCCAACGACATAGCTCTCCCGGCCTGTCCTTTTCTTCCTCAGCAGGCACTCAGGCCCATTGGGATCGGGCTTGCCCGCGGCGTGACGCAGCATATACTCTTCCTCTGCCCTCTGGTATATATCGCTGGAATAGTCGCCGGTCTCGGTAGCCGTTTTTATGGCTTCCTGGTATTCCTCCGGCAGCTCCTTTATCATGCGTGCCTGTTCAATGCCCCACAGCCAGCTTGCGGGCAGCGTGCTGGAAAGTATGCCGCTCTTTACGCCTGAGTGCTCATAGTTGCAGATATAGGTCAACAGCAGCATACCGCCCCAGGACTGGCCCAGCAGGTGGCAGGTATCCAACCCCAGATGCTTTCTCAGCGCGATAAGCTCATTTACCCATGTCTCGGCCGTCCATAGCTCCGGCCTTCCGTCGACGTATGAGTTGCCGCAGCCTATCTGGTCGTACATGACGAGCATACGGCCGTCCTCCTCCGCCACCCTGTCCAGCACCTCGAAATAATTGTGAGTAGAACCGGGGCCTCCATGCAGGAGTATCAGCGGCGCCTTGTCAGTACGCTCGCCAACAGTCCTGTAATATGTTTTGTATCCCATAAATGGCATATAGCCTTCGTTTATCTTCATGACCTTTATCCTCATATCCTTCAGTTAAATAGTGAGTCCGCTGTCATCTGAAAGTATAGCTTTTCAGAGCAGCTTCTGTCAAGCTTTGCCAAAGACCGCCCGTATTGCGTTTTCGTTTCTTTATATGCTGTATATTTTTTCACATTAGGGTAAAGTCTATATAAAATTGGTGCTATATGCTATAATAAATTGTTAAGATAACACCCTTGGAAAGGAACTTACTATGGGACTGCCGGCAAAACTTGTGCATTCTCAATTGAATTTCTTTAAGCCGCTGGTTGCCAGCTGCTCACTGGAAACCATACGCCGGGGACAGGACAAGCTTGGCGAGCTTATGGAAGCCATACATAAAAAGGACGTTAAGGTGCGTGATCATCCCTTCGACCGCTTCGAGGGCGCATGGGTCATACCGCGGGACGAGCGCCGTCAGGGAGTCATACTTTACCTGCACGGGGGCGGCTATACCTGCGGCGATCTCGACTACGCCAAGGGCTTCGCCGCAACGCTTGCAGATGAAGAGGGCGTGCGCGTGTTCTGTGCCGCCTACAGGCTCGCTCCTGAACACCCCTTCCCCGCCGCACTCGACGACGCGCTGGAGGCATACAGATACCTCATTAGCAAGGGCTACGGTGGGGATCACATAATGCTCTGCGGCGAGAGCGCAGGCGGCGGCCTTTGCTACGCCCTCTGCTTAAAGCTCAAGGAGCTTAAAATGGCCATGCCCTGCGGGATCATTGCCATTTCCCCCTGGACAGACCTCACAGCTTCCGGCGAAAGCTACGAAACGAACCGGGACAACGATCCCTCACTCACCGCCGAAGTGCTTGAGTTTTACGCCCAGTGCTACGCAGCCGGCCGCGACAGGCTGGACCCGCTGCTGTCCCCCCTATTCGGCGACCTTACAGGCATGCCGCCCTCTCTCATTTTCGCAGGCGGCGACGAGATATTGCTGGACGACTCCCGGCGGCTCCATTCAAGGCTGCTGCAATGCGGCTGCAGGAGCAGTCTGCATATCGCCCCGGAACGCTGGCACGCCTACGTGCTGTACCAGTTAAAGGAAAATCAGGACGATTTTGTCACGATAAACGAGTTTTTGAACAAACGCCTCTGCCCTGAACGCAAGCTACGCTGGATGCGTCTGGACAACGCGGCAAAGATATACCCCGCCGCCCGGCGCAGGAACTGGAACAACTTTTTCCGGCTTTCGGCCACCCTGAGCGAGCCCGTAGACAGGCCGGTGCTGCAATCCGCCCTCGATGTGACTGTGCGCCGCTTCCCCTCCATGGCGGTGCGGCTGCGCAGGGGTACATTTTGGTACTACCTCGAGGAGCTTTCCAAGGCCCCCGCCATACGCGACGAAAAAGCCTGTCCACTGGCCCACGTGCCCTTTAAAGAAGTTCGCGAGTGCGCTTTCAGGGTTATAGTATACAAGAACCGCATAGCCGTGGAGTTTTTCCACGCCATAACCGACGGCAACGGCGCGCTGGTATTCCTCAAGACACTGCTGGCCGAATACCTATACCAGAAGCACGGCCTCAATGTACCTAAGGAGGACGGTGTTCTAGGCAGGCTGGAGGAGCCCTCCGAGGAGGAGCTGGAGGACAGCTTTCTCAGGTTTGCCGGGGACGTGCGGGCAAGCCGACGGGAAAAAACAGCGTATCACCTCTCAGGCACCCCGGAGCCCGACGGATTTTTGAATCTTGTGACGTTCATGCTGGATGCGGAGTCCGTGCGCGGCAAGGCAAAGGAGTACGGGGTCACCGTTACGGAGTTTCTTTGCGCTGCTATGATGAAAGCCATACTCGACCTGCAGGCGGAAAAGGTACATTTCCGTAGGCACAGGCGCCCCGTAAAGGTGCTTATACCCGTAAACCTCCGAAAGCTTTTCCCGAGCAGAACCCTGCGCAACTTCGCCCTGTACGTCACCCCCGAAATAGACCCTCAGCTTGGCGATTACAGTTTTAAGGAGATATGCTCCGTAGTCCATCACCGCATGGGGCTGGACTGCACCGCAAAGCTCATGGGTACTCGTATAGCCGCCAACGTCAGCAGTGAAAAGGCTTTTATCTTAAAGGTGATGCCGCTGTTCATAAAAAACGCTGCCATGAAAGCCGTATTTGACGCTGTAGGTGAGCGCAAGTCCTGCCTCTGCCTCTCAAACCTCGGCAATGTTACCGTACCACAGGCTATGCGCCCCTACATAAACCGCATGGACTTCATAATAGGCGTGCAGGCCCGGGCGCCCCACAACTGCGGCGTGCTGTCATATAACGGTACCATGTATATCAACATGATACGCAACATAACGGAGCCTGAGCTGGAACTGCACTTTTTTCGGGTGCTTCAGGATCAGGGCCTTCACGTAAAGGCCGAAAGCAACCAGCCATAGTTCAAGGAAAGGAAGGCGTGAGCTTTGTATTGTATAAAATGTGGAGTTGAGCTGAGCGACAGCGAGGAAAAGTGCCCGCTTTGCGGCACTGTGGTGTTTCACCCGTATATAAAGCGTCCGGACGGCGAAAAGCCGTACCCCGTTGACCGGAAACCTCAGGAGACCGCCAGCCGGTCCGGCCTGCTGTTCATACTTACCATGCTGTTTCTGCTGCCCCTCGCTACGTCGCTGCTGTGCGACTGGAAGATCAACGGCAGAATACTCTGGTCCGGCTACGTAGGCGGCGCGCTGACGGTGTTTTATGTGATAGTCGTACTGCCAATGTGGTTCAGGCGCCCCATACCTGTGGTGTTCGTAGCGGCGGACTTTATCGCCGCAGGCCTATACCTGCTCTATATAAACTTCGCCACAGGCGGCCATTGGTTCCTGTCCTTCGCATTCCCCGTCACCGGGGGACTGATGATAATCGCCGTAGGCGCGGTGGCACTGATGTACTATCTGCGCCGCGGGTATCTATATATAATCGCCGGCACTCTCATAGCTACAGGCGGCTTCATGGTGCTGGTGGAATACCTGCTCAATTACACCTTTGGCCTCCACGACAGCCTGATATGGTCCATATATCCCCTGGCGTGCTGTCTGATCCTTGGGCTCACTCTCATCATCATCGCCTGCTGCCCGCCTCTTAGGGAAAGCGTGAAACGAAAATTTTTTATCTGACAAGAAATAGCAAAAGTGCGGCACATTTCAAACTGTGCCGCATTTTTCATTATTTAACTACGTCTACTTCATTTATGCCGTAATATTCAAACAGTTCAATGGCCTCCCTGCCTATCCTCTCGCCGGACACCGCAATGGGTATCGCAGGGGGGCAGGACACGGCAGGAGCGCCGCATATACGGCCCAATGCCTCGCTTACCGGTATCACCTCGTGGGGCCGGAAAAACGCCTCCCGGACCGACATAGCCCTTTCCGCCTTGGCAATGGGCAGCAGCTCTTGCTCTGCTGGTCTGCTGCGGCACTCGCCAAGCACTTTTTCCAGCCTGTACAGCTCTTCTAAAGTATTGTTGGGCGTAGTCATGAGTACCGCGTAGCCGGCGTCCGCATGCTCGCACTCTATATCCCCGCCGCGCAGCAGCTTCGCTATGTCCGTGCCTCTCATGCTCTCCGTAGCCCGTACGGTCAGCCGAAGGGGGTCGCTTTGGGGCACTTTCCACCCACGGCTCCCGAGCCGCCGTTTAAGGCAGTCCATATTCCCTGCCCATTCCGCTATCCTCTTGGGGTAATCTCCCGCCAGAAGGCTGTTGCAGGCGTCCAGCGAGGCCATTATAAGGTATGACGGGCTGGTGGAGCCGAAGAGGGCCAATGCCGACTTTGCCTGATCGGCATAGCGTGCAGGCAGGCGCCTGCTTATATGCAGGTACGCGCCACCTGTCAGCACAGGCAGCGTTTTGTGGGCCGACGCGCAGCACATGTCCGCGCCGAGGTCCAGCGGGTCCAGCGATTTTGACAGAAACTTCAGATATGCTCCGTGGGCATTGTCAACGAGAAGTATCGTGCCGCTGTCGTGGCACACTTTGGCAAGGTTTCCCATATCCGCCATTTCGCCCAGATAATCGGGGCTGGTTACATACACGGCGGCAGGCGGAGCATCAAGCTTATTAAGTGTTTCCTTCAGTATTGCCGGCGTCACGGGGCAGCCGCAGAGAGAGCTGCTGCTCTCCGGCCACAGCCATACCGGCTCTATATCAAGGAGAGCCGCGGCATAGACGAAGGTCTTATGTACGTTGCGGGCAGCCACGATAACGTTGGAATTGCCCCTCGGCCTGTTGTTGAGGGCGAGATACAGCATTGCCCGTATGCACTGGCTGGAGCCCTCGGTAGAATAGCAGGTGCGCTGCGTTCCGAACAGCTCCGCCGCATTTCGCTCACTACCGGCAATAATGCCGTCAGCCTCGTACAGCGCGTCTGCGCCGTATACCTCGGTTATATCCCATTTTTCGCAACCCAGCATGCCCTTGCCCTTATGGCCGGGCATATGGAAGCGCACCCAGTCATGTTCGGCATACTGCCTGAGAAAGTCGAGTATGGGAGTGTCCATCACATATCCTCTTGCGCGACCTTCATCATTATTGCGCACTCTATCCTCTTCTTGAACAGCTCGCATCCCGCGGGATATACGCCGCGTATGCTGCCCGTAGCGTGGTAAGCATTGGCGGCACAGCCGCCGGAGCAGTAAAGCTTGGCCCAGCAATCCGCGCATTCGCTTCTGGCATATGCGTTGCAGGAGCGGAACTCGCTTCGTACTGCCTCGTTTGTGACGCCGTTCCATATATCGCCCAGCTTGAACTTTTCCTCGCCTACGAACTGGTGGCAGGGATACAGATCCCCCCATGGTGTGACTGCCATGTACTCTGTGCCGGAGCCGCAGCCGGATATGCGCTTATATATGCAGGGGCCGCCGGTAAGGTCCAGCATGTAATGATAGAAGGTTATAGGCTTGCCCTCTTTTTCGCGGCGCAGCATATCCTTTGCAAGTATCTCGTACTGCTCCTTTACTATCTCAAGGTCGTCTGCGGTCAGAGCAGCCGGGTCGTCCGGCGCGCAGACCACGGGCTCCATGCTCAGCTCGGTAAAGCCCAGATCCGCCATATGGAATACGTCGTTGGTAAAGTCGGGATTAGCGTGGGTAAAGGTGCCGCGCATATAGTAGTTCTTGCCGCCTCTTGCCTCCACAAGCTTACGGAACTTGGGCACTATGCGGTCATAGCTGCCATTACCCGCATAATCTACACGGGTGGCGTCATTTATCTCCTTGCGGCCGTCCAGGGACAGCACCACATTGCTCATCTCCCTATTGCAGAACTCTATGACCTCGTCATCGATGAGCATGCCGTTGGTGGTGAGGGTGAAGCGGAAATTCTTGCCCCGTTCCTTCTCTACGCTGCGGGCATACTTCACAAGCCGCTTTACCACGTCCCAGTTCATCAGCGGCTCACCGCCGAAGAAGTCCACCTCGAGGTTGGTGCGGCTGCCTGAATTCTCCATCAGGAAGTCCAGCGCGCGCTTGCCCACCTCATAGCTCATCAGCGCGCGCTCGCCGTGATACTTGCCCTGGCTGGCGAAGCAGTATGCGCAGTTGAGATTGCAGGTATGGGCGACGTGCAGGCACAGCGCCTTTATAACGTCGCCCGAGCGCTGCTTGAAGGTTCCCGCCATCTCTGAGAATGTATCCGGTGTAAACAGCTTTCCGGCTGCTATCAGGGCCTTTATGTCCTCGATGCAGTCCAGTATGTCCTTCTCCTTTACATCCTGGCGGCCGGCGTATTTTTCGGATACGGCCTCCACTATTTCCTCCGGGCTGTTATCCTGATACATAGCTATTATGTCATACGCCACATCGTCTACCACATGTATGGAGCCGGAGCAGGAATCCAGCACTATGTTGTAACCGTTTAGCTTATACTGATGAACCATTATTGCCTCTCCTATTAGGCTGCAACATAAAAACTGCCGCCTGGAAACAGGCGGCAACTTTTATTGCCAAGTTTAGTTATTCTTATTCTCACACTTCTGGTTGGCCACGCCGCAGCTGGTTTTGCAGGCAGACTGGCATGAGG